>Ga0206958_1285_pt1 | contig 10965 bp, 9 predicted proteins | sample Alteio_BWOrgHeat_33_FD_152968 | JGI IMG/M metagenome (GOLD analysis project Ga0206958, IMG submission 152968) | Enriched cells from forest soil in Barre Woods Harvard Forest LTER site, Petersham, Massachusetts, United States -... | ecosystem: Environmental > Terrestrial > Soil > Temperate forest > O... | reverse complement strand
CATTGCCGTAATGAGATAAAAGTAGTTGACTCGTTACACGGAATCAACTAAGATCACGTAATGAATATAGCAGAGATAAGCCGTTACAGCAATCGGAACGTTCAGCAGGGCGCTGCGCTGCGCCCTGCCGCTCATAAGTGACCGCATGTCCGCCAACTCCACTGCCACTGTCCAGCAACTTTCAAACGCAATGGCCCCAGCCCGCCCGCGCTGGCATCGCGCCACTGTCATCTTTTCCTTTCTCTCCATCTACCTCATTTGGGGTTCCACCTACCTCGCCATTCGTTACGCCGTGGAAACCATCCCTCCGCTCTACACCGCCGGCCTCCGCCATCTGCTCGCCGGCACGATTCTCCTGGCCTGGTGCCTTGCCAAGCGCCTCCGCCCCACCTGGGCGCAAGTCCGCGCCAGCTTCATCATCGGCACTTTCTTCTTCCTCATCGGCCACGGCACGCTCCACTGGGCCGAACAAAAAGTGCCCTCCGGCCTCGCCTCTCTTCTGATCGCCTGCGAACCGATCTGGGTCTTTCTGCTCTCCGCCGCCGTGAGCAAACAGTGGCACTGGAACGCAAAACTCCTCGCCGGAATTGCTCTGGGCTTCGGAGGCGTCGGCTTGTTGATGGGCCGAAGCGCCCTCAATTCGGGACCCGGCGTGTTCGTGGGTTCTCTCGCCGTGGTCATCGGAGCAATTTCTTGGTCCGTGGGGATTATCTATTCCCGGAAGTCGCATCTCTCCGGCCACCCGCTTCTCTTGTCCGCCCTGTCTCTGCTGGCAGGTTCATTCCAACTTCTTTTTGTGGGCACTCTGGTTGGCGAATACCGCGGATTCTCTCTCTCGTCCGTCTCCACGCGTTCCTGGCTCGCCCTCGCCTATCTCATAGTCTTCGGCTCCGTCGTGGCTTTCACCGCCTACAACTGGCTCCTCGAACATTACTCACCGACCTTCGTCGCCACCCACACGTACATCAATCCCATCGTCGCCGTTCTCCTCGGCTGGCTTTTCGCCGGTGAAGTCGTCACGTTGAACGTGCTTCTCTCCGCCGCCATGGTCATCGGCGCCGTCATCCTTGTGGACCGCGGCATGAGCCGCCTGAAGCTCAGCCTCTAGCACCATCCTCCGAGCGGCCGACCTAATCCAAATAATAAAGGCGGAGCGGGCACTTCGCCCGCCCCGCCCAAATCGCCGCAGCCGCGCAAGCGCACCAGCACGCTCGCGCTGTCCACCGCGCAATTACATCTTGCTGATATCCACCGACGCCTTGGTCTTTTCCCAGTCCATCCGCAGCGTGCATCCTCCAGCACTCTTGTCGAACGCAATTGTGAAATTCTCCACCGCCGCAGGCAACGCCGAGACTTTCATGTCCACGCGCACCAGGTCCTGGTCCGCTCCGGGGTAGGGAACCCCCCATTCACCCGTTTTCTTGCTGACGACCAGCGTCCATTTATCTTTATTCGGAATGGTAAAAATTGTGTAGCTGCCGGCTGGCACGTGTTGCCCGCCGACCATCAAGTCAGTGGTCGTTACAAACGTGGTCGCCTCATTCGCCCCCGCCCGCCACACTTCTCCGTATGGCACCAGCCCACCGTAGATTTTTCGTCCCTTCGTCCGCGGACTCGAATAGTCCACGGTGATCGTTTTGCCTTCCCCCAGCGCGCAACTCGCCTTCGCCGCTGGACTTGGCCGTGCTGCTTTATCCATCTGGGCCGATCCCAGCGCCGCCATCAAACCCAGCGTCAGACATCCAACTCCCAAAACTGCCAGCGGTTTCCTCATGTTTCTCTCCCTCCTCAGTCGGAGCCCAAGCATTGAACCTAATTTGCACGCCAAGCGCAACACCCTATCCACGCAATTGTAAGAGACGGCTGAGACCTCGACTCGTTTCCACCCTTTCTTATTTCAAGCCTTGCACCTGAAAAGAAAAGGGTCTAAACCTAAGCTTAAGCGGGTGCCTGGTTGCAGAAACCGTCTCTGGGACCCGGGTGCTTCTCGAATACTTTGCTTCTTGGAGGTGCCTATGCCAAAATCACGACGTCATGTATTGGCGGCATTATTTGGCGCTGCAGGCGTCTTTGCCGTGCAACCTCTTCTTTCTGGGCTGCAAGCACAAACTGGGGGGCCTCGCCGAAGGCCAAGGTCTACCCGAACGGGCGAGACCCCAACGTAGATACGGGCTTGGACCAGCCCAGCCAGCCCGACCCAAAGGCCATCGCGCGGGCAAACCAAATCGAGATCAGAACGGACATCACGAAGCTTTATGATTTGGTCTCTGAACTCAAGGAACAGATCGAAAAGACTGACCCCACGGCTACTCTATCCATCGCCGTAGTGAAAAAAGCCCAGCAAATCGAAAAACTCGCCAAGCATGTCAAAGAACTTGCCAAAGGTTAGCCGCTTTGGTCGCCTCATTTGCTCCCGCCCGCCACACTTCTCCGTATGGCACCAGTCCGCCGTAGATTTTTCGTCCCTTCGTCCGCGGGCTCGAATAATCCACGGTGATCGTTTTGCCTTCCCCCAGCGCCGCCATCAAACCCAGCGTCAAACATCCAACCCCCAAAACTGCCAGCGGTTTCCTCTCCCAATCTCTCTTGCAGGCTTGCGAAACTTCAAAAAAAGGTCTAAACCTAGGCATTGTCCATCTCTGCATCAAACCGCGGCACGATCTTCAGGAGGGACCTATGCTGGAATCCAGGCGTCACTTGTTCATGACCTTCGTCGGCGCAGCCAGCGTCTTCACGCTTGAACCCCTTCTCTCCGCGCTGCAATCTCCCGGGGGGGGGGGTCCACCCCGCGCCGCCGCAGCCTAAACCTTCGCCCAATACGCCCAACGGCAATGTTCCCTCCGGGCTGGACGGTCCGCCAGTTGTCACGGATTCCAAGACAACCAACAGGCAGAACCAGGCAGAGATTAAGTCGGACGTTACTCGCCTCTACGAAATGGTTTCCGAGCTCAAGGAGCAGGTAGAACACACCGATGCGAACTCCACCCTCTCGCTCTCCGTGGTCAAGAAGGCCCAGCAGATCGAAAAACTTGCCAAACAGATCAGGGAACTTGCCAAAGGCTAGCGGTTTTGTTGTTTCCCGGATCTCTTTGAGTCCATCTATTGCGTAACGCCGCCCCGCCCTCCCTTGTTTCAATTGCTTTACACTTTTGTCGCGATTGTGTTAGCCTGAATGGGTCGAAGAGAAGAGGAAAATTCAGGGGACGACGGAGAGGGGCACTTGAGCGCACCGAAATCAGCGTTGATCGAACAATTCCGGACTCATGTCAAGGACACAGGCTCGCCAGAGGTGCAAATCGCGCTTCTTAGCGAGAGGATCAACTATCTGACCTCGCACCTCAAGTCCCACGTCAAGGACCATGCATCGCGCCGCGGGTTGATCATGATGGTCAATAAGCGCCGCCGCTTGCTGGATTACCTCAACCGTCGCGACCCGGATCGGTACCGCGAGATTGTTGAACGTCTTAGCCTGCGCAAGTAATCGCCCCCTGCTTTCAAAACCAATGGGGCGGTATCCACTGCGTTCACTCGAAGTGACACATTCCACACGGAGTCTGTCGTCAGGCATCCGGCTGCTTTAATGCCGGAGTTTCTCGTGGTGTAGATCGTTGCGTTCCGTCCTCAACGTACTTCCAGCCTCTTTTCTTCCTTGTATGGCTGCAAAGCGGCCAACGTAGTTTGCAAGGCCGTTCGCTGGCGAACCCCTATTGAGGATTCGCTTCTCGAACGTGCCCGAAAATGTTCCGCGCGAACGCGGAGCCAAAGGAAATAATTGCTCATGTCTGAAAATAAAATTGCACCAGCTCCACACCAGGTGACCGTAGATGTCGGAGGACGTTCTCTCATCCTCGAAACTGGAAAAATCGCCAAGCAGGCGAATGGCGCCATCACCGCGCGTTACGGCGACACCGTCGTTCTGACCACTGCATGCATGGCCCCGATCGCCAACGACCGCGACTTCCTGCCTCTCACCGTGGATTACCGCGAAAATACCTACTCCGCCGGAAAAATCCCCGGAGGCTTCTTCAAGCGCGAAGGCCGCCCCTCCGAAAAGGAAATTCTCACCTCGCGCCTCATTGACCGTCCCATGCGCCCGCTCTTCCCCGAATCCTGGCGCAACGAAACTCAGATTGTCTCCATGGTGCTCTCCGCGGATAGCGAGAACGATCCCGATGTCATCGCCGTAACCAGCGCCTCTGCCGCCGCCTATTGTTCCGATCTCCCGTTCGTGAAGCCCATTGCCTGCGTCCGCGTTGGCCTGGTGGACGGCCAATTGGTGATCAATCCCACCGTCGCCGACCAGAAGAAAAGCTTGATGAACATCATCATCGCCGGCACCGAGGAAGCCATCGTCATGGTGGAATCCGGCGCGCTTGAAGTTTCCGAAGAATCCGTCGCCGATGCCCTGGAATTCGGCCACGCGCAAATCAAGAAAATCGTCTCCGCCATTAAGGAACTCCACGCGCAGCTCAAGCCCAAGAAAGTCGTCGTTCCACCGCTCTCGTTTGACGAAGCCATTTACAAGGATCTCCAGAAAAAGTACGGCGACAAGCTTCACGACGCCGTGAACACCGAAAAGCATCCCAAGAAGGAAAGCTACCACCTCATCGACGCTCTCAAGGAAGACATCATCAAGGCCATTCCCGAAGAGCCCAAGAAGGAAATGGACGAGAAGCGCACGCTCACCAAGCGCGCCTTCGAACGCCTTCGCGAAAATATCTTCCGCGATGATGTCCTCAACGCCCGCCGCCGTCCCGACGGCCGCGCCTTCGACCAGATTCGCCTGATCACTTGCGAAGTCGGCTTGCTCCCCCGCGTCCACGGCTCCGCGCTCTTCACTCGCGGCGAAACCCAGGCTCTCGCCACTCTCACCCTCGGCACGAAGGAAGACATGCAGCGCCTCGACCTGCTCTTCGAGCAGGATCAGTTCAACCGCTTCATGCTGCACTACAACTTCCCGCCGTTCAGCGTCGGTGAAGTGAAATTCCTTCGTGGCCCCGGTCGCCGCGAAATCGGCCACGGCGCTCTTGCGCAGCGCGCCCTCGTGAACCTGCTTCCTCCCGAAGCGGACTTTCCCTACGCCATGCGTCTCGTTTCCGACATCCTGGAATCCAACGGGTCCTCTTCCATGGCCACCGTCTGCGGCGGCTCTCTCGCCCTGATGGACGCGGGCGTGCCAATCAAGGCCGCTTGCGCCGGCATCGCCATGGGCCTCGTCGTCGGCGACGATAAGAAGTACTCCATCCTCACCGACATCGCGGGTGCCGAAGACCACTACGGCGACATGGACTTCAAAGTCGCCGGCACTCGCGCCGGTATCACCGCCCTCCAGATGGACATCAAGGTTCTGGGCATCAGCATCGCCATGATGCGCGAAGCCCTCGCCCAAGCCAAGAAAGCCCGTCTCCAGATTCTGGACACCATGGAAAAGGCTCTCAGCGAAGCGCGCGCGCAGATTTCCGCCTACGCCCCGCGCCTCTTCAAGCTGAAAATCCCGCAGGACAAAATCCGCGACCTCATCGGTCCGGGCGGCAAGAAGATCCGATCCATCATCGAAGCCACTGGCGTCAAAATCGACGTCCTCGAAGACGGCACCGTGCACATCTTCTCCACCAGCGGAGCCGGCGGCGACGCGGCCTTGCAAATGGTCCGCGACGTCACCGCCAGCGCCGAAATCGGCAAGACCTATCTCGGCAAAGTCGTTCGCCTCGCGGAATTCGGCGCCTTCGTCGAACTTTTCCCCGGCACCGACGGACTCCTGCACATCAGCGAAATCTCCGAGCACCGCATCCGCGACGTCCGCGACGAACTCAAACTCGGCGACCAGGTCCTCGTCAAAGTCCTCTCCATCGAGGGCAACAAGGTCCGCCTCTCCCGCAAAGCCCTGATCCGCGAAGCCCGCGAAAAGCAGCAAAAAGCCGCTGCTGGGAGCGGCGGCACCACCAGCCCCTCCGGCGGCGAAGGCAACGGCGGCGACTCCGGATCCCACGAATAACCAGCATCAATCTGGCTAAAAGAAAAGGCCCCCGACTCGCTCGGGGGCCTTTTTCTTAACTCTTCTCTGTGTTCTCCGTGTTCTCCGTGCCCTCTGTGTTAATTCTTTTTCTTCGTCCTTACCTCTTTACTTCCTTACTTCATTATCTCTTGCCTCTCACAATGCACCGCATCCAACGCTCCCCAAAGCGCATCCAGCGCCTCATTCGTGGTTTTCAAAATCTCTTCTTCGTCTCCGCTCGCGTGCTCCTCCAGCCACCCGCGCCAAGCCGCCCGGTGCGCCTTGTCCGCCTCCTCATGCACCTCGAAGTACGCCAGCCCCTCCGCCCGCGTCACTCCATAGAACTTCTTCAGCCCATCAATCTTCGTCGTCGCAATTTCCGGCACCTGCGATTCATATGCATAGAGCGCCGCCACCGCCTCCGCTACCGGCCGGTCCCCGCAGATCTCCCGGTATTTCTGCACCACCGCCTGCGTCCCCGGCAGAGAAGGGCAGCACGTGATGTCGTCCTCTCCCACGCCCACCGCTGACGCAAAATCCCGCCACAGCTTCGGATGTGATCCCTCGGGACTCTCTTCTTCCGCCAGGTTCTCCCGGATCAATCCCTGCAGCGCACCTTCCGTCCGCGCCGCCAGCACCCGCAAGTGCCCCGGAAACGCCTCCACATGCCGGTAATACTGCGCCGCATACAGCTGCAGCGCCTCCCGGCTCAGCTTCCCCGCCTGCCAATCCTGATAAAACGGATGCTTCAGCAAACTCTTCTCCGCAATCGCCGCATCCAGCCGCGCCAGCAAACCCGCATTCTTCACGCTCGCACTCAACCCCGCGCTCGCCATGGCTCGCCTCCCGAACAGGCCGCGCCGTCCAACAACCCCGCGCGTACCCGCGCCTAAATCGTGCCGCGCATTGTACCAAACTTCAGTCGAAATTGTTGTTCAGTTTTCCTTGTGAAGTTGGACTTGGCAACCAACTTTCCATTGTAATATCCCTCGGGGAACATACGATCAAATGCGCCGCAAGAATGACCGGCTCGCAGCATTATTGTTGTGCCTGGGTGGTGTACTTCCTTTGCTTGCCGCGGGCGGCCAACTTCACTACTTCCTCGCCACGCCCCCTGAAATCGAGCAACGGCTGCGGGACCACAAAGGCAACGACACTCAGCGAGAAGCGATTCTCAAAGCGCTTTTCGAAACGGTCGGCTGTTCAGGAGAACTGCTTACTGAACAGCTTGTCAAAGGACTCAAACAACCCAACGTAATCTGCACGCTCCCAGGGGAAGCGGAATCCCAGATCGTTGTTGGTGCGCATTTTGATCACGTCGATTTCGGAGAAGGGGTGGTCGACAATTGGAGCGGCGCATCGTTGCTCCCGAGTCTCTACCAGTCGCTAAAAAGTGATGCTAGGCACCACACGTTCGTCTTCGTTTCCTTCAGCGGCGAGGAAAAGGGCCTTGTCGGCTCCCGCTTCTACGTCAGCGCTCTTCCGAAGGGAAAACTTTCAAGGGTTAAAGCTATGGTCAATATGGATACTTTGGGACTAGGCCCGACTGCCGTTTGGGTGAGTCGTTCCGACAAGGATTTGGTTCAAGCCCTGAATACAACGGCCTACTCGTTGAAGATTCCACTCAAAGGCGTAAACGTTGAAAGGGTTGGACAGTCCGACGAGGAGCCGTTCATTCAGCGCCACATCCGAACAGTAACACTTCACTCGCTTACGCAGGAAACCCTTTCAATTCTTCACAGCCCACGGGATAAATACGACGCGATTCACTTCGATGATTACTATCAGTCTTACCGGCTGATTGCCGCCTATCTTGCGTTCTTGGATCAAGAGCTGCCGACGACATTCACTGTAGAGCCCTCACCCAAATGAAGGGAGGCTCCGCCGGTTCGATTACTCGCCTGCCCCGCGGGCCGGCGGCTAGTGAGAAACCTCGCCCAGCATCGCCTCTCGGCGACCCTTGTCTTTAAACGCCTCGCCGATTTGTGCGACAAGCGTGTCGCGTGAGAAGGGTTTCTGCAGCAGCATCGCTCTTTCCAGCGCTTCCCCGCCGAACGTGTCTTGCTCCAGGTAGCCGGACATATAAACGATTTTCAAGTTCGGGAAGCGCGCCCTCAGCTCATGTGCAAGCTCCGTTCCTCGCATTTTGGGCATCACTATGTCGGTCAGGAGCAGCTGAATCGTGCTCCCGCGGCGCTTGGAAATTTCAAGTGCTTCCAGCCCGTCCTTCGCTGTCAGCACGTTATAACCGGCGGACCGCAGGAATTCGGACGCCAGGGATCGCACCTCGTCTTCATCCTCCACCACCAGTATGGTTTCGGTTCCCTGCCTGGCTCTTGCAGGAATCCGCTCCCAGGAAACAGCCTTTTGTTTCTCGACCGCTCGTGGCAAATATACTTCAAACCGTGAACCCTCCCCCGGCGAGGATTCTACCCAGATAAAGCCGCCGCTCTGTCGGACCACACCATATACCGTTGCCAGGCCCAGCCCCGTTCCTTTGCCGGACTCCTTGGTCGTAAAAAAAGGCTCGAAGATCCGTGACTTCGTGGCCGCATCCATTCCATGGCCCGTGTCCGTCACCGCCAACTGCACATACTCGCCCGGTTTAAGTGGCGGCCGTGCACCGGCGTAGGCCTCATCTACCTTCAATCTTTGTGTCTGAATCGTTAATTTTCCCCCGTTTGGCATGGCGTCGCTGGCGTTTACGCTCAGGTTCAACAGCACTTGCTCGATCTGTCCCGGGTCCGCCATTACCCGCCCCAGTGAGTCGCCCAGCCGGAAGCCAAATTCGATATCTTCGCGAACCAGCCGCCGCAACAATTTGCTCATGTCCGCCACTAGCGCGTTCAAGTCCAGGATTCTTGGTTGCAGCACCTGCATTCGGCTGAACGCCAGCAGTTGCCGCGTCAGCGAAGCCGCCCGGTCCGCGGTTTTCACAATCTGTTGCGTGCTGCCATACGTGGCGTCCGCCGGCTTCATCCGGTCAATCAGCAATTCGCCATGGCCCTTGATCACCGTCAGGAGATTGTTGAAGTCATGCGCTACTCCGCCCGCCAGGCGGCCCAGCGCTTCCATCTTCTGCGCTTGCCGCAGTTGTTCTTCGAGTTGCCCCCTCTGCGCCTCGTTCCGCTGGAGCGTGCCGCGCATCCCGTCAAACGCTCGCGTCACTTCCGCTAGTTCATCGCCTCCGCGCGCTTCGATCGGGTATGCAAAATTCCCTGCCTCCAGTGCATGCACGCCCTTCAAAAGCCCTGCCAGTGGCCGCGTGAAGGTATCCGAAATCAGGTACACCAGCGTACCTCCCGCCAGCACCGCCACCAGCCCCAATCCCAGGAGCAGGCTGTTGAGCCTTTCCAGGTTGGCCGCCCCCTCCTTGTATGATTTCAGCAAGATAATATTTGCCCGGATGGGTGAGCCCGGCGCGAGGTCCACGGAATTCGTCAAAAACCGCTCGTTCCCGATGTAAATCTGTTCTTCTGCCCGCTGGTCCTGAATCTGCCTGGCCACCTCTTGTTCCTGCAGGCTCGACAGCGAACTCACCACCACGTCTTTGCCGTAACGGAAGAGGATCTGGCTTGAGGAAAGGCGGCCCAATTCGCTGGCTTCCCGCGCATCCATGGAGCGGCCTACCACCACCGTCCCCAGCAAATTGCTTTTTACCGGAGGGCCATCGTAGTAGCGCTGCAAGACCACCTGGTACACATTCTTGTCATTTATCCACCACGCCGCCGTGCTGCCGCTGCCGAGCGAGCGATTCAGCATTTGCTGCGCGGTTGCCATCGGAAATGTCGTGGTCGCCGAGTGCAGCGCCACAATTTTGCCCTTCTTGTCGGCCAGGGCAAACATGTCGCATTCATCCGATTTCCACGGGTCTTCGCTGGCCTCTTGGATCGCCGTGCTGTCCCCATTCCTCATGTACGCCAGCGACGCTAGCAAGTCCGCTTTGTGGCTCAGTGCCGCCTGCCGCTGGTGCTCCATGACCTGGAACATCAGCGTGGCCGTGCGCACATCCTGCTCGACTTGGTGTTGCATCTGCGCCTGCGCGTTTTGCCGCACCACCAGCAGCGTCGCGCACGTAAGTCCTGCGCACAGCACCACAAACGACAGCAGCAGTTTGGTGCGCAAACGCAGATTTGCAATATTCGCAGGAAGGGACGGCGAAGAGAGCCCGCCTAAGGCAGCAGCAATGCCCCACAGCGATTCCAATTTCATGAGGCAGGAAACGTATCATCCCGGCGCTCGAGGCGCAAATGGGAATCTCGTACTAGCGGGTAAGTACTTTAGATTCATCAGGAAGCTCGCCGAGGCTCTCGATCCACGCGCTAGCTCGTCTCGTGGATTCGCTCAATTTCTGCCCCTACTTCACGCAATTTCTCCACAATCCCCTCGTACCCGCGATCAATGTGATAAACCCGCTCAATCAACGTCTCCCCGCTCGCCACTAGCCCCGCCAACACCAGCCCCGCGCTCGCCCTCAAATCCGACGCCTGCACCGTGGTCCCCGACAATTGCGCTGGCCCATGCACCACCGCCGTGTGCCCATCAATCGAAATATTTGCCCCCATTCGAATCATCTCGCTCGCGTGCAAAAACCGGTTCTCAAATATCTTCTCCGAAATCACCGACATCCCCTCCGCCTGCGTCGCCAGCGCCATGTACTGCGCCTGCATGTCCGTCGCGAACCCGGGATATTCCTCCGTCGTCATATCCGATCCCACCAGTTTCTTCGCACCCCGCACGCGCACCGTGCTCTTGTCCACAATCTCAATCGCCGCTCCCGCCTGCTCCAATTTCGCAATGACCGCCCCCAGATGCTCCGGCGCGCAATTCGCAATCGTCAAGTCCCCGCCCGTAATCGCCCCCGCCACCAAAAACGTCCCCGCCTCAATCCGGTCCGGAATCACCGTATGCTCCGTCCCATGCAGCTCCTTCACGCCGCGAATCCGCAGCGTCGCCGTCCCATCCCCGCA
>Ga0206958_1148_pt1 | contig 10977 bp, 7 predicted proteins | sample Alteio_BWOrgHeat_33_FD_152968 | JGI IMG/M metagenome (GOLD analysis project Ga0206958, IMG submission 152968) | Enriched cells from forest soil in Barre Woods Harvard Forest LTER site, Petersham, Massachusetts, United States -... | ecosystem: Environmental > Terrestrial > Soil > Temperate forest > O... | reverse complement strand
CTCCAACACTTTCTTGAGATTGACGGCGACTTCATGCTGCTGTCCTTGATTGTCCTTCCGAATGATTACCGCGTGATCCTTTTTCGCGGTGGCGTTCAAGCCGCCGGCGAGAGAGAGAATCTTGAGCGTGGTCATTTGCCCGCGGTCATTGGCCAGGACGAAACCACCGGGCCTGCTGACGGCGCCAAGGACATAGACGATTCCGGCGTGCGGAACGGTGACGACATCGCCAGCCTGAAGAGTGATGTTGTTGGAAGTATCGCCGGTCTCCATAAGCTGGCTCAAATTAATGGTGATCGTGTTACTCAGGGGAGGCGGCTCCGTCGACGCTACCGGGTTCGTGGAACTATTTGCCACTGAGGTCGAGGCAGAAGCCGCGGGTACGGACTTCTGTCCGGCAGGAGCGCTTAAGGGTCGTGCCGCGGCGGAGGCGGACGCTGGAGCCGAACCTACGTGAGTCGAATCCTTTGAAGTCGAGTCTGGAGCGGGATCCTGGGGGCCAATCTCCGGAGGTTCCGAAGTACCGGCGGAGGAGTCCGCCGAGGGACGGGTCACGATGACAGTGTCGCCGGCATCATTGGCAACGCCGCCGGCCTCCGCTAGAACCTCGAGGACGGTGACGGGCCGATCCGCTTGGTAGACCATGGCATGCCCAACGGCGCCGACCACAGTGATGGGCTTGCTCTTTCTTTCCTTGACGCTAACGCTCACTTCGGCGTGAGAGACGAGACCGTTGGCTTCCAGCACTTCGGCAATCTTTTGCTCCGCCTGAACTTCCGTCAGCCCAGAGACATGCAAGCGCACGGGGACCAGCGGAATGCCGATGGACCCTGTCTGACTGACCCGCACCTCGCGGCTGAGCTCTTTTACGTCGAAGACCTGGATGTCGAGCATATCCCCGTTGCCGATGACGTAGTCGTGCGGAGTTACGCGCACAGTAGTGGAGAGGGACTTTATGCGATCGTTGATTTGTTGCGGCGTTTCGAGAACGGGTTGCTGGGCGCGGCAGGAAGGCAGGAGCAGAGAAACCCCTAGCACGGTAGTGGTGACGAGACACCACGCCTTCGCACCCAGGCGAACTGGCTGCATACGAATAGATGACCCCCAAGTGTGATTATACAGGGATAAAGCCGAAGTCCATCAGTGATTTCGAGAATTGCGACGGCGTCTCGGGGAGGAGGATGGCGGAGCTTGAGGGAGGTCCGCAGTTGCGAGGTGGGCCATGAGAAAAAAGAGCATGGCGTTCGCGGGGATGTGCAAATTGAAATCCACAAGGCTATGGACGAGAAAGCCGCAACAGGCGATGAAGCCTGCGAGTTGCAGAGCGCCGGCAAACGAACTGTTGAGCTGGCGCAGCCGCTTCAAAGACTCCGACAGCAAAACGCCGAGGAACCATGCGCAGCATAAAGCACCGGCAAGACCCGTTTCGGCGAGGGCTTCCAGATAGTCGTTGTGGGTGTGATTGACGATCTTTCCGTCGTAGAGGGTTTCGTAGGGCGGAAAAACGATTTGGAGAGTGCCGAGCCCCGTTCCGAGCAGTGGGTGGTCCAGGAAAATCCGCCAGGTGTCGCGGCGCATGGAGGCACGCTTTCCTTCCGACATTTCCAGGGACTGCATGGAAGAAAAGCGCTGGAGAATTTGTCCCACTCCCAGCCACGAGACCATCAATAATGCAAGGAGCAAAATGGCGGCTGCGGCGAATATGTGCTTTCCCATGGTGCGGCGCCAAACGATGATCAGAGCGAGCACACCCAGTTCCACACCAAAACTCACGATGCCTCCCCTGGAAGCAGAGAGAAAGAGCGCTCCAATGGGAAGAACGGCAAAAAGTCCTACGACGAGGAAGCGCTCGCGGCGAACCCTGCCGAGGACCAGCGGAACAAGTGCGAGAGGCAGAATCAGCTCCGCAAATCCGGCGAAATGATTGCGGTTGGCGTAGGGCCCAAACGGAATGCCCCCATAGCGCATTTCGCGAAACCAGTAGAGCTTGCCGTTGAAGGTCAAGTGCTGAAGAATCCCGAAAATGCTGACAAGAAAGCCGAAGCCCATGCCGAACCAGACGAAGCCGCGCCAGTCTTCCAAAGTACGGAAAACTTGAACGGCGAGAAACAACACCATGAGGTCGGCCAAAAGGAGAAGCAGCTCCATTCGGGTGTGGAAAGGCGAAGCGATGGCATGGAAAAGCCACTGGGCAAGTACGAGAAATGAAAATGCCGCCAGCGGAGGCAGAAGTGGAGAAAAAACGGGCTGCTCGTCGCGATTGAAATAGAGCCAGATTGCCCAAACTAAGAGGAGGAGACCCGCGCCGGTTTCCAGAACGGCGCGCGCCCAGTCTTCGACAGCACCATGAGCGGCGACGCCAAACACGATGAGCGCGCAAATACCAATGCGCAAAATCTTCATGGGTTAGAGCGCTCCGCCGACTCTGGAACCAAGGCGACGTCATCTACCCAAGCCGTGCCTTGAATTTTGTTGTCTGCCTGACTGCTTGGGAAGCGAACCAGACAGACTTGCATCGCGTAGACGTCTTTGCCCGAGGACCAAGGGACTTCGATGCGGGTCCAGGGCTGGCTTCCGCGGATGTCAGGGGTAACGACCGCGGGATTATCGTGCGTTCCGAGTGAGTGCAACTGGAATCGCAGGCCCTCGTCCGTGGTGAGCGCTCTGGTTTGGATCCAGGCCGAGAAGCGATAGGCGGCCGAGGGAGTGACAGGAACGTAGTGACAAATATTATTCAGCGTGAGATTGGACTTGCCGTCAAACACCAGCCGGAGAGAGCGATTCCCGGAGTGCTTTTCCTGACTGTCAAAGCTGATTTGTACGTCGCGCATAGACTCCGGAAGCAACCAGGAAAAACCACCGCTGGTGACTCCCGACTCAAAGCCGCCATCCCATACAACCGAATCTGGTGGACCTTGAAGGTCGGACATGCCGGCGAGGACGACGGCCTGGTCCCAGACATGGCTGGCTTCGGCGAATTGTTTGTTTGCCCACAGGGAGCCGAAGAGAGAAAAAACATCTTGCAGGGGCAGGCGGGGATGGATGGAGACAAGACGGTTCCAAACTTTGAGAGCGTTGTCAGTGTGGCCGTCGGTGGTCTGGTCCCAGATCACGTCAACATACACATCGCGGATGGGCGGGAGGACTTGATTCAGAATTTTTTCGACGTCGGGCTCGACACGGAGGCAACGGGAGAATGCCTCCGCGCCGCGCTTGGGATCGGCTTCGACGGCGTGGCGAATTTCGGCGAAGGCCGGCTGCAATTCTCCCTGGCGCAATAAGAAGTTGCCAAAGCGCCAGGAAACTTCCGCGGAGAGGGGATAATCCTTTTTGGCGTGGAGAAAGGCGTCGCGCGCGGCAGCGAGATTGCCTTCGGATTCGTAGGCGGTGCCGAGATCGAGCCAGGTTTCTGCGGAGCGCGGATCGACAGAGACGGCAGAGCGATAAGCGCGGATGGCGCGCGGGACGTCGGGATCTTCCAGGTTGTACTGCCAATAGCGGCCGAGGAGATACCAGTTACGGGCGTCGCCGGGCTCGAGCTGCGCGGCGCGCTCGTAAGCTTGGGGAGTCTCCAAACCGGAGAGGTACACGGCGCGGGCGTTTCGAATGCTGAAATAGGAGAGAGACAGCGCGAGAGCGAAGGCGACGGCGACAAGTATTCCGCGTTGGGTAGGATTGGAAAGGCGCAGAATCATTCCACGGTACTGTGCCTAGACCGTTTTAGAGTTGCAAGATAAAACTCGGCGGTTCGAAATGCACGGTGGGGGATTCGATGCTCATGCGCAGATGTTGTGCCGTTTTGACTGGAGATGCACGGCTTTTCGTATGCTTGAAGCAGAGACCGTTTCGAATGGGGTCGCGCTGTTGCCGTGAATGACGGGGGCCAGTACAATTAGGGTCCAGCCTGATGTGGATGAAGCATGCGATTCGAATGAGCGCGTTGTGTAGCGCTTCGAAGCGCGTGCGCCGTGGCATGGGACGGGGACATCCGAACAAAGATGCATTCGCCGCGCGCCGCCGGATTTTATCGTGCGAACGGCACGCCCTTCCAATCGAAAGGCCAAGTAATTGAGCGGTATCGTCGGCATCTACCACCGGGACAATGCGCCTGTAGACCGGGGGCTCCTGGAGAGCCTTGCGGACTTTTTGTCTTTTCGCGGGCCTGATGCGCGCGGCGTTTGGACAGAAGGCGCCATCGGGTTCGCTCATACCATGCTGCGGACAACGCGGGAGTCGCTGGAAGAGCGGCAACCGACGAGGCTTGACGGGCGGTTGTGGATTACCGCGGACGTAAGGCTGGATGGGCGGGCGGAATTTTTGACGGAGCTGCGGCGCGCTGGGCGCGACGTTGGGGCAAGCGCTCCGGATTCGGAAGTGCTCCTGCACGCATATGCGGTTTGGGGAAGCGCGTGCGTGGATCATTTACTCGGCGATTTTTCGTTCGCGATTTGGGACGCGCGCTCGAAGACTCTTTTTTGCGCGCGAGATCATTTCGGCATCAAGCCCTTCTATTACGTTCAGGAGAAGGAGTGTTTTCTTTTCAGCAATACGCTGAATTGCCTGCGGCTGCACCCGGAAGTGCCGGCCGAGCTGAATGATGCGGCGATCGGGGATTTTCTGCTGTTCGGGTTGAACTATGACAACGCGACGACGACGTATCGCGCGATTCAGCGGTTGCCACCAGCTCATAGCCTGAGTTTTTCCGCCAGCGGATTGAGACTCAGGCGGTACTGGGCGCCGCCGACGGCTGGGCCGATCCGCTACTCGAATTCCAAGGACTACATCGACCATTTTCACGTGCTGCTGCAGGAAGCGGTGGCGGACCGGCTGCGGACGGAGCGCGTGGGAATCCTTTTGAGCGGGGGACTGGATTCGTCGTCGGTGGCGGCGGTGGCCCGGGAGCTGTCCTCGAAAAGCACTCAAGGCGTTGATATTAGAGGGTTTACGTCTGTCTACGATTCCCTGATTCCGGACCGGGAACGGGAGTACGCACAGGAAGTTGGGGAGTTCCTGCGAATCCCGGTGAAGTTCACGAAGCTGGATGAAGTGCAGCTGTTTGACGGGTGGAACGATCCCGAGATGAGTTATCCCGAACCCATTGATAATCCTCTGCTGGCAGGATTTTTTGAATCGTGCCGAAGTATTTCTCCGGATTGCCGGGTTGTATTGTCAGGCGAGGGTGCCGATAATTTGATGAGCTTCGAGATGTGGCCGTATGCAGAGAGTATGCGGCGAAACAGCGAGTGGCGGCGACTGGCTTCGGAGATGGCAAATTATTTGTGGGTGCGGCCGTTTCCGTGGCGTGGGATTCGCGCGCGGTTCCGGAAATTGATAGGTAAGGATGAAGAAATGACCGGATTTCCGAGGTGGCTGCAGGCGGACTTTGCCAAGCGCTTGAATCTGGAACATCGGTGGAAGGAACTGAGCGAGCATCCTGTGCCCCCGAGCAGGCATCCTATTTTGCCGAAAGCCCACGCCTCTCTTTCCCTGCCACATTGGGTGCACATGTTTGAAACCGAAGACGCGGGAGTGACGAATTTTCCGGTGGAAACGCGCTACCCCTTTCTCGATTTGAGGCTTGTGAACTACTTGCTGGCGCTTCCGCCGTTTCCGTGGTTCTTCCAGAAGATGTTGCTGCGCGAAGCGATGGGGGGGCAGATCCCCGAACGAGTGCGCGTGCGGCCGAAAACGCCGGTGCAGGGCGATCCGCTTTCCGCGCAGGTGAAGCGAAGCGGAACGGAGCGGCTGAAACAAATGCCGTGGAGCAAGAATTTGAATCGTTATATCGAGCGCTCCGCTCTGGAGGCGCCGCATGATAAGATGAATCCTGGACAAGTCAGCGCGAGCTTACGACCTTACTGCCTTAACATTTGGTTGCAGTCAGCGCGAAGAGTTCGTTATAAAATGCATGCGGAGGCTAGTAATGGGTAAGCCCATAGAGCCGGAGCCGAAAAAGCCGTATTCGAAGCCGAAGCTGACGGTTTACGGGACGGTGCGGGAATTGACGCAGTCTACTGGAATCAACGGCCAAAGGGATGGCGCCAGAGGCGGGATAAACATTAAGACTCACATCTAAGATCACGGATGTCTTCAAGGGCAGTCCGCGCCCGCTCATGAATTCGAGCGCATAACTTGCCCGAATCGAAAAGATAGAAAGCAATTACGAAAAGATTAGCGTTCTAAGTTCAAGCGAAATCACCTAGCAGTGAACAGTAAAAACATTGCGTAGAAGGAATTGAGTTTCCACTACTTCGTCTTCGGCCTGCGCCTCTGCTCCAATTTGCCCCTTTCCGGAGTAGTTAAGAGCGATTCACCAGCAGAGAAATGTGACGTTGAGCTGCATCTCGGAACTCTTCCGGATGCCACCGCTGAGAATCCAAACGACCCGGAAGAGTTGAGTTATGTGAGCGCCGACATCGACGCGTCGGGCGAGCCGCTGTTGAAGATCTCAAAGGTTGGGAATGGCGCGTTTGTGCGTCTCACATATGCGGACGGAACGAGATTCTGGCTTGATCGAAAACGAGCCCATGTGTGGGCAACTTGGCCTAGTGAGCTCTCGCTCGAGAACACAGTCTCCTATGTGCTAGGACCGGTCCTTGGGGTTCTTTTGCGTTTGCGGGGTGTGACGTGTTTGCACGCGAGCGCGGTCACCATTGGAGATCGGGGCGTTGTGTTTGTCGGCCAGACGGGGACAGGAAAGTCCACAACTGCAGCTGCCTTTGCGCGGCAGGGCCACGGAGTCATCTCTGACGATATCGTTGCACTGGTAGAAGAAGAAGGCACTTTCCAGGTCCTGCCGGCCTATCCACATTTGTGTCTTTGGCCCGAATCCGTGCAAATGCTGTACGACTCGCCGGAGGCGCTCCCGCGTTTACTGCCAAATGGGGACAAGCGCCGGATGTCGCTCGGAGTGGAGGGAACGCGCTTCGAGAAGCGTTGCCTTCCGCTCGGGGCAATCTACGTTCTAGGCGAGCGCCGTTCCGATCCGGCTCCCTATGTGGAAGTTATCCGGCTACAAAACGCGTTGCTCACGCTAGTGGCAGAGACGTACGCGAACAAAATCCTGGACCGAGAGACGCGAGCCGAGGAATTTGCTTTACTTGGCCGCTTGGTAACGACCGTTCCGATTCGCCGGGTCTATGCGAATGCTGACGCGAGCAGGTTGAAGGAACTGTGCAAGATCATCTGTGAGGATTTTGAATCCCTCGGTTTCTCAAATTCCGTAGAGCGCTGAACTGGCTCAAATGGTCTGCACTTCTTCCCCCGAAGAAAAGAAGTTATCTGATAGGATACAGAAGCGATTCCCAATTTGGGACCAGCCTTCCCAAATTGGGGCACTATGTTAGCTGCGTGCGGAATGTGTCCTTCCTCTCCAAGAAACCCGGAATCATTTTTGATTGGAAGGTTCTTGTTCAGTTCCGATTTGGACCTTGTGAAGAAGCGGAGTAAAGGCGGGAGCGCGCGGTGGCAGGGTGCATTGATAAACGTGTAGCAACTCGAAGATAGAAGATATAGGAGACGTCCACCATGAAGACGCGGGGTATCGGGGTGAGGGTTTTGACGTTTGCGGGTATGACCGTGTTGATTTCCGGTCTCTGGCTGCTGGCCTCGTTTCGAGGCTCAGGGAAAAGTGATCGCGAAGCTGGGCTGAGAGCATCCGCGGCGGCGGTGAGCGGAGCATCCAATTCCGCGCGCACGAAACAGGATCCCAAGTGGGCCGAAGCCTACGGTCGATTGCCGCTGAGTTTTGAGGAAAACGTGGGGCAGACGGCACAGGAGGTCCGCTACCTGTCGCATGGAAGCGGATACGAACTTTTCTTGACGCCGCAAGAGGCTGTCCTCGGCCTGCGCACTCCAGTCACGTACGATTGGTCACCGCTCCACCGGCACGAAACTCTAAAAGCAATTCACGCTGCGGCGCGCGCCCGGACGATGACTGCGATTCGCATGCAGTTTGAAGGAGCAAACCCGGCCGCGCAGATCAGCGCGACGGATCGGCTGGCAAAGAGAACCAGCTACTTCATTGGGAGCGATCCGAGGAGGTGGCACACCGACGTACGTTCCTTTGCACGAGTGAAGTACACAAATATTTACCCCGGAGTGGACCTGGTTTTCTACGGCAACCATGGGAAGCTGGAATATGATTTCGTTGTTGCTGCCGGAGCCGACCCCGAGGTAATACGCCTCCGCTTGGAAGGTGCCCGAAAAGTGCGGATCGGCGCTCGCGGCGAGGTGCTTCTCGGCCTGCCAGGCGGAGAAGTGGCGCTACAGAAGCCACTCGTATACCAGGTCGTAAAAGGGGAACGGCGCGAGATCGCGGGAAGTTACGTACTTGGGAAAGACCACAAGGTCGGCTTCTCGATCGGGAGCTATGACCGAAACAAGCCTCTTACTCTTGATCCGGTGCTGAACTACTCAACCTACCTCGGCGGTTCGGCAGACGATGGAGTCGCACCCGGAATGGGAATCGCGGTGGATTCTGCCGGGAACGCTTACGTAGCCGGCCTGACGTTCTCTACCGATTTTCCGACGACACCCGCCAATGCCCAGAAACCAGGTCCGCTGGCTACCAATCCCGTTGGAGCCGCATTTGTCACGGAGATGAATCCGACGGGAACCGCGGAGGTTTACTCCACGTATTTGACCGGGACCACGGGAGCTGTACCTGCAACGGGAGCTCTAGCAACAGCGGTGGCCCTGGATTCGACGGGAAAGATCTACGTTACGGGGCAGGCGTATTCGCCAGATTTTCCGACGACCACAAATGCCCTCAAGCAGAGTCCTAATTCCCCGGACGTAATTGGTACGAGCTTCATTTCGAAAATTGATCCGACGCTCAGTGGTGTGGCTTCGCTCGTCTATTCGTCCTATATCGGCGGAACGAATGGAACGTTTGGGGATTTCGGAAATGGAATCGCGGCGGACGCGAGCGGGAATGCCTATGTGGTGGGAATTACCTACTCTTCCCCCGGTGCCGCCCTGGCGGACTTCCCTGTTACAGCTAACGCCTTCCAGTCCACGCTAAATACAGTAAATGGGAACGCGTTTCTTACGAGAATCGACACCACCAAGTCTGGGGCAGCTTCTTTGATTTACTCGACCTACTTGGGTGGTGCCGGAGCAAACGCGGCAGGAGGATTGGGATTCGGGGATCAGGCGTTTGGCGTGGCGGTGGACACTTCCAGCAACGCCTACATCGCTGGTGCCACTTCCTCGACGGATTTTCCGACGACCGCCAATGCATTCCGAACTACTACTCCCACAAACAATGCCAAAGATGCGGCATTCGTAGCGCGAATTGATACAACGAAGAGCGGAGCAGCGTCGTTGATCTACTCGACCTATTTGGGTGGCGAGGCCCTTGATGCAGGGTTAGGGATCGGACTGGGTCCTAACAGTCCCAACAACGTGCCATTGGCATACGTAACCGGCGTGACAGAGTCGCTGGCGTTTCCCACGGTTCCTGCCGGGGCATTCCAAAAGAATAACCCAGCAACAGCAGCAGGGAACTCCGCTGCCTTCGTCAGCCTGATTGACACGGGAGCGACCGGAAGTGCATCTCTGACTTATTCAACGTACTTAGGAGGGTCGGTAAACGCCAACGGCTTTGGAATCCGTGCGGACGTGCAAGGCAACGCGTACGTTGGGGGGGCGACTGCTTCTCCGAATTTTCCGGTAACGGCAGGTGCATTCGAGCCAGTTTTTCCAGCAGGAGCGACAGGTGCTGGGTTCCTTTCCAAACTGAACCCCGGGGGCAACGGGGCGGCCGACTTGGTCTATTCGACATTCTTTGGGGGGAGCGGGGCTAATAGCAATCCCGACCTAATCTACGCGGTGGCGATTGACACGGCGACTCCGGCCAATGCGTACATCACGGGCCATACTTTCTCCACGGCAGCTACCTTCCCGATTTTCCCTGCTGGGGCATTCCAGACGACGCTGAATGGCAACTCGGATGCGTTCATCGCCAAGCTGACGCTGATTCCGACCTTGGTGGTGTCGCCGGCTCCAGGATCGACCCTCGCTTTTGGAACGGTGCTTATAGGCACGACGAGCCCGGCCCAGACGGTAACGCTAACGAACAATACGAATGCGGCGATCGCGTTCACTAGCGCCGTGGTGAACGGGAGTCCGGCCGCAGCCAATACGGACTACGCAGTGACCAACTCGTGCGGCGGCAGCATCCCCTTTGGCGCTGCCAATACCTGCACTGTGAGTGTGACGTTCAAGCCCACAGTGGTGGGAGCTGAAACGGCCACATTGCAACTGACAGACAACGACAGCACCAGCCCCCAAAACATTTTGCTAACCGGGACAGGGGCAAATCCCGCTCCGGCCGTTATGCTCGCGCCGACGAGTCTTGCTTTTGGCAACCAGCAGCTGAATACGACCAGCACCGCGCAAATCGTGACGCTCACAAATACGGGTACGGGTCCTCTGACGATCAACACCATCGCCGCCTCGGGCGATTTTGCAGAGACGAGCACCGGCGCGACTGCTTGCCCGATCAGCCCGGCAACGCTGGCAGCGGGAGCAAATTGCAAGATCAGCGTAACGTTCACGCCGACCGCGCTTGGTGCGCGCGCGGGAACTTTGACCATCACGGACAATGCCGCGGGCAACCCGCATACGGTGCCCCTGACTGGGACGGGCACGAACACGCCGGATTTCACCATCACGGCAACGGCGCCGGCGCCATCACCGGTGAAGGCCGGCTCGCCAGCCACGTTCACGGTGACCGTCACGCCAATCGGAGGATTCAATTCGGCGGTGACGATTGCATGCGTGGAACCTGCTGGGCTGAATTTGTCCACCTGCACGCCTACGACGAGTCCAATCACGCCCAACGGTGCGGCTGTCTCGACTCTTGTGACGGTGACAACCACGGCACCGAGCTTGATGGTGCCGCCGCCCTCCTTGCCGACCAGGCCCTTGCGTATATGGCAAATTGTTCCGTTACTCCTTGCGATGATCCTG
>Ga0206958_1284_pt1 | contig 11040 bp, 8 predicted proteins | sample Alteio_BWOrgHeat_33_FD_152968 | JGI IMG/M metagenome (GOLD analysis project Ga0206958, IMG submission 152968) | Enriched cells from forest soil in Barre Woods Harvard Forest LTER site, Petersham, Massachusetts, United States -... | ecosystem: Environmental > Terrestrial > Soil > Temperate forest > O... | reverse complement strand
ATCCTGGAACCCGGGGCATGATGCTCGCGGTAATAGACGAAGTTGAACAGACTCACTCCCTGCAGGCCCTGGGAGTAGGCTGAGTGGGCGGTGGTGCGAAACTGCAAGGGTGTTGTCCTGCGGTTACCATGGTCGTTGGCGTAAGCGTCCCATTCGGTGCCCGGGATCTTCACGGTGTTGGTGCAGTGGGTCATCTCGAGGTACACCGCGCGGTCAGGCAGCTCCTTCTTGATTGATGCGATGTCGGTCTGCTGCTCGGTGAAGAAGCTCGGCGAGCAGTTGAACATGTCGACTCCGACGTCGGCCAGCCGGTGCAGGTCAAGCCCGATGCGATCATAGGGGGCCCGGTAGCAGGGAAGGCGCACGCTCAGGTGCCGGCGTGGTCCGCTCTGGGCATCGAGCAGGCGCCGTACCTCGGTGACGAAGGCAGTGATGATCTCGAGCCGCTGCTGGGCGGTCGTTTCGCGCTGGCGAAACAGCGAGCAGTGGCGCATGAAATCTAGTTCAAAACCCGCAAGAGCATAGCCCTCGATGAGCTCGCGGATGAAGGTCAGCTTGTGCGCGCGCACCTCCGGGATGGCCCAGTTCAGACCGCGCTGATCCCAATCTTTGACATCGGTCCCGAGCTGCCATTCGGGATGCTCAACATGAATCGGGGTGAGAATCAACCATAGGTGCTTGGGCGGATCCTTCTGCGTGATCTGGTCGAAGCCGTGGCTGTCATTGAGGCGGTAGGAGATGAACGGCGCGAGGCCATGCGTGCGGCAGCGCGCGACCATAGCGCCAACCGCGTCGCCGCCTTGGCTCATGTACTTGGCAATACCATAGCTGTCAGGCTCCCAGCCGAAGCGCTGCTTGATGAACTCGACATGCCGTGACCAGGGATAGGAGCGGCTCTTCCATAGCGGCACCCAGCCGAGGCCTGGCTGGATGAGATGGGCATCGATGCCGGTGCCGGCGGCCTCATCGATGGAGGCAAGCAACTGCTGTTCGCTGAAGGGGGTCTCGACGCTGGGACGGTAGGGGCTGATGCAGCCGAGGATGTGGGTGGTGTCGTTGCTGTAGAGGAAGCGGTAAGGCGCTAAGGTCATCGGAAACTCCTGAAAAGCGGGCCGTCTGCAGGCTCGTCTTCTGATTTACGTTTATCTAGGGTATGAGAAAGGATTGCATGGTTTGGTTCAGTTAGAGATGGGAGTCACTGATACCTCGTTGTTATAGGGGAATGTCGTTCGCCGTAGGGCTGACATGCCCTGCCTGTTCGGTCGCTTCACTTGATGGTGAAGGCCTTGCACACGTCCTGATCAAAGTTCGCCGCCTGGCTGAGCTGGTCTTCGGCCTTCGAGATGTCGTCGTCCATCAGCAGGTAGAAGGCGTACAAGGCGCGGTCTTCGGGGTGGTTCTGGCGGATTTGCAGCTGCGCCAGCTGCATCAGATCGCTGAGCTTAAGCGAGGACCACTTGAGGTCCATCTGGCCGCCATCCTCCATGATGACGGTGAAATTTCCGTCATGGGCGCTGTCGATGCGCACACTGGCGTTGAGGATGGAAAAGTGGAAGGACATCGAGCGGTTGGCGCCGATTTCCTGCGCGATGCGCTTTTTCAGGAGGTCGGAATACCTCGTCGGAGCGGTGGCGTCGGCCAGAGTGGCCTTGCGAACCGCCTTTTCCACATGGACCGGCGTGGCGGCCGGTTTGGGCTTGGCCATGATGGGATAAGGGTGCTGGTAGTACTTGCCACCGAAGACGCGCATGAAGCCGCCGTCATCATCGGCGAATTCCGCCTTGTGGCCGGCATTACCCCGGATCGGCGAGGGATTGGTGATACCGTCCTTCTTTGCATCGTAACAGTTGGTGCTGTCCGGCTGGCCGCCATTGAACATCCAGCCGCAACATCCGGCGTCCACATACTGGGCGATGCCGGTGTTCTTGGGATACCCTTCGAGAATGAACTGCGCGAGGTTATCGCAGCGGTGCCCGGGTGTGTTGTTGCAGCTGTCGTAGTAGGTGTTGCCCATGGCGACCTGCCAGACACATACCCACCAACCGGTGGTATTGTGGAAATCGCGGATCCATTTCAGGTGGTCGCTGAAGGTCGGGAGGATACCGCAACGCTCTCCATACGGCGGCAGCTGGTTGCTGCCGGCAGCGCTCTTGTCGCGGTCGGAGACCTCGAAGTTCGCCAACTCGTAATCATCGCCGCACATCTGCTTGAAGACCGTCCCCATGTGGGTGCCGTCCATGCTATTCTGCCAGTCCCAGCCCGAGGGATTGCAGCACAGCAGCATGTTCGGTGCGTAGAGATCGCGCAGCTTCGCAAAGGCCTGGGCCCAGCCGATCTCGTTGTCGGGAAGGCCGACCAGGTCAGGCATCCCGCAACTGCCGACCTTCACTTCGACGGCGCTTGGATTGAAGTTCTTGGAGAGCAGCAGGTGGCACCATTCGTCCGGCTCGATCTGCATCACGACCGGCACCTCGGGATGCTTGTTGATCTCGATCAGCGAGCGCTTGAACCAGTCGAAATACTGGAACATGGTGCTCGCGACCTTGGCATTGGCCGGCGCGGCCTCTTGCGGACCCGGCTTGTAGTCGGCGGGCATCGACTGCGAGAGCATGTACCAGGTGAACCAGGCGCCCATGTTGTTGGACTTGCAGCCCAGCACCTGGTTCTCGAGGAAGTTTCCGTACTTGAAGAACCAGGGGTCGCCGTGGCCGATGCCACCTGAGAGGTAGTTGACCGTGAAGTCGAAGGTCGCGCCGCTGGTCTTGCGGACATCCGCCTGCCAGTCGCTCGGAGCATCAACGCCGATGCAGAAGTGGTCCAGCAGGACGTTGCGCAGGATCTGTTGCCGAAGCTTGCGACCGGGATCGACCTTGGGCTTCGGGTTGGCGACGGGGCTCGCGGCAGAGGACACGGCTGGTGGTGACCAGAGGCTGGACACGATCAGGACGCAGAGGGCGACGAGGAAAAGGGCGCGCAGGGCAGGCTTCATGATGGGGCCACAAGGTTGGATCCTGTAAATGGTTCGATCGATTCTCCGGCGTCCTGGCCAGGAGTGCCCCTGATCAAGCTCCGGATTCATCTCTAGAGAACGGGCGCAGCTGCTGCATTGATTCATGCACGGCGGCTGAAGGTTTGAGTGGTTTCCTCACTTGCGGAGTTGACGTATCGAGCGTTACCGGAGTGTTCATGAACTGCTCACGAGCAGTATTTAAGGTAAAACGTATTGCATGAGCAAATGTGACACCGGTTCTATATTACCAAGGGATCACTTTTACTTATTTATAAACTATTATTATAATTTATCTCAGTGGTACCGTTTAGAAAATTGATAATTTTCCGGTATTTGCCTACATTTATTGATCTGACACCCCGTCGAAACGGCATAAATATTATCTTAATAATTCTAACAAAATCCACCGATCGCTGCCTTCCCTGGAGTACCCGAGCGATACTTAGAACGCATAATCCTGGGGTTCATCTCTTGCGCCGCTGATACTAAAATCCTCGGCAGTAAATCCATCTTACGTAAAGCTAAATTGCACTGAAATGCGCTGGTTCCTCAAAGTTACGGTTAGACGTAACCCGTCATGCTACTTTTTTCATATTTCATTTCGTTGTCTCTCGAACCAGGCAAAGGCTCGATCATAACCGATTTCATGACCGCCATCGAATATTTCGAAGTAGAGCCGCTCAGGGTGATATGCAGCGATTTCCTTGGCCATGCGGAATGTGTGTGTCCAGTGCACCAGTTTATCGTGACGGCCATGATGAATTGAGAGATTGACAAGAGCTAGGTCTGCAGCACGGAATAAAGGTGAACGTTCCCGATATTCTAGGTCAACAGCGGATGACTTGCCAGGTGGTCCTCCGCAGAACGCTTCGATATGTGAACAGGGATTCGGCTTCTCCAGATAGAATGTGGTGAGATCAGTGGCCGGAACCCAGCTACTGACAGCTGCGAAGAGACGTGGAGCGTCAGCAGCCACCAACAGGGCGAGATGTCCTCCGCCTGATCCACCAAGCAAATATATGCGAGAAGCGTCGACGCATTGACTGATCAATGTCGCGCTAATTGCATCTAGTACATCCTGTCTTGCTGTTCGAGCACCAGCCGCTTGTCGAACTCTAGGATTAGAGGCCAGGTTTGGTCCTCGAGCTTCTGGCAGTAGCAGTGCCCAATTGCGACTTTTGCAATGTGGTAACATGGATTCTACCTGATTATAACGGTCATAACTCCACGTGTGAAGTCCGACGAGTAGTGGAACTGATTCGGTGGACTCGGGAGTCCACAGGAGATTGGGCTCGATGCTGCCATCGATTGAGGATTTGACGAAAATAGTGTGCATGGTTATTTCCAGATGCTCGGAGTGCTACGACTCAAGACTGCTGCCGCATGTTAGTCCATGGTCATGAGCCATCTTTGCCCTGGACGCAGTCGGTGCTGCGTCATGACACGCCAATACTCGCGTTGATCAAGTTGCTGGGGGTGCTCACGTGCTGTAAAAAACCATGAAGTACGCGACGACGAATACCGCTATGATTGAGGGTGCCACCGTGCAGACATGGGCATTGTTCGAGCCACTTGGAATCGATTACTTCTAACATAATGAGATATCCATCATTTTCGAGGGCATCACGATCACGATCGGTGTGGAGATTATCGTGAACTCCCAGCGAGCTGAGTTGCATATTGTGGGTGGCAAGATCAATTTCCGTATTGATCACGTTCATATGCGAAAATACTGACATCGCTTTCCACCTCTGCATGCGTGAATTGGGTGCACCAATCACCAAATTCATGCCAGAATCGCTGCGCTGGTCTCACCAAAGCTGTGCAGGAATCACCCCGACACTCACGTTAGAGCGGCAGGAGCATTGATCAGACCGGCTTCCCAGCTACGCAAGACCAGAACTCTCGGGGATGCAGCATCGGGATTCTACTGAACGCCTGCAGCGACAGCAGGTCCTTGTCCATGGTGATGGTACAATCACACCGACCGGCGAGCGCCTCGTATCAATACTGTTCACTTCACCACCGCTCATAGTTGACCTGTCGAAAGGCATTTTGCACTCACGTGGGGCCTGCCGATCTGTCTGAGTTGTATAGCAGAACATGGGCAATGCGGTGAGCTCCTCCTTGATTTTTTGGGTAATAGCCTGCCTTCCAACAACTCGCCGATTACATCTGATGTAGCCCAACGGCAATCAGCTCTGACAAAACAGCGAACTGCCACATCGCAACCGATCTGGTCGCCGAAGCCGTGTCCCTGTACCTCGACTGCCACGAATGGGTCTAAGCGGATCAGGTGGAATAGCTGCTGCCGTCACATGCGTACATTCGAGTACTCTGTTTTCAGCCACCCTGCTAGGGCTGCCCATCCCAGATTCGTCCGACCCAGTCTGGCTTCGCCACCTGATTCCAGCGCTCGCGGATGGCTTGATACTCGGCAGAGGCTAAGGGACCGGCAGATGCGGTGGCCACGTTCTCGAGTAGTCGTTCGATCTTGCTGGTATGGACAAGAGCTGTGGCCATTCCAGGGACGTTCAAGGTGAAGCGCAGCGCAGTTGAGCCGGCGGCGGGGCCCTTCAGAAAAGGGTAGTCGAGCGCCTGCAATCGGCGGCGGTAATCTCGGAAGTCATTTGGCGCCGAGGTGGGCGTGCTGGCCCAATGTGCATTGGCCACCGGGCGCTTCGCTAGCACGCCCATACCTTGGGCCTCTGCTTCCGCCGCGAACAAAACACCTTCCTGATCGGCGATCGAGATCGAGCACTGCAGCACATCGAAGTGTTCCGAACGAACTGCCCAGAGTGCGCTCTCGCTGTCACCGCTGAAGCCAATGAAACGGCATTTTCCGGATTTCTTCATGGCTTTGAGCGGCTCGATGAGCGATCCATCGATGAGGCGGTCATGAGGAGGGGAGTGGATCTGCAGGAGATCGACACAGTCGGTGCGTAAGCGTTTGAGTGAGCGCTCAAGTGAAGGAGCAATCATTCTCGGATCCCAATCCGAGAACGGAAGCTTTGGATCCTCGCTACCGCAGTGGCCGAATTTGGTGCAGATGACGTACTGTGAACGTCGGTGGCCGATGGCCTCACCGATTGAAGCCTCGGAGTGATGGTAGCACTCCGCTGTGTCGATTATCGTGATGCCCGCATCAAGAGCAGCATTCAGCAGCCTCCCTGCCACCGCACGGTCCGCGTCCAGGCCTGCCGCGCCGTATCCGAGTGGGCTGACGCGGAGTCCGGTCTTGCCAAGAATGCGAGGGATCATTCTCGGCAGAGTGCACGATTCGTTCCATCGCGCAACAACGAGGATTGTCGTGACATGCGATCGTAGATATGCTCTCCGTAGAGCCATATCTGTAATGAGGGACCTGGCGCTCGCCGCCTTGACGCTCGAATGCCCGCTTCTAGGCGCGCCGCCAGTGATCGAACAGCGTGGTGGCGCACAATGTGCCAGGACCTTTGACCGGGCGCTCGACACTGGATGACCATGCGATCGGTGGATTCAAAGATTCTAGCTCCGCTGCCGTAAGACTTGGCAAGACGTTAACGTTGATGCGGCTTCGATTGGCCTTTCCATTTCAGTCATCCTCTACCGCCCGACCGGTCTGATTCAACCATTCGAGTTTTTCGCCATGCGCGTAGTATATGGCGAAATTCCTACCCACCCTTACGTGCTGCGTCCCGTTCCGAGTGCTCGAACGCGCCTGCGTATTGCTCGAGATCGACCCGCGTCATTCCAATTTTTAACCAATCCCTTCAGTGATACCCAGCATTACCCGAATTCTTGACCTACCGCATGGCAACGCCGTGAGACGGTCCAGCTACCGGCTGGACCTCGGCGGAATTTTGACTTTACAGAACAGCTTAGGCTGCGCTTCGCCATTCGTCATCGCTAGGCATGCTGCATGGCGATGCGCAAAATAACGGTAGAAGCAGTGTGGTGGTGAATCTTTTTCCAACACTAACCTTTTGCATAGTGCGTCATCGCCTCTGACGTGCATGTGATTCCCGTTTACTCGCTACGAAAGTTGGAAGCATTAAAACAATCGTAAAGTGCCTACGGACAGTGTTTCAAATAAATTGAATAACTCCGAACACAACAGTCCCGTTTCGAATCTCGGGAAGGAGATTTTCAATACCTGCATATACGGAATAAAGTGTCAAGTAAAACGATTTAGTTACGAGATTATATATTTGGAATGGATGGCCTGCCGTGTGTGTGCTTGCAAAATTTGGTATTGGCTGGATCCTAGGCTCATGTCAAATTTTTAGTGTTAGATGTCGATGTGAATAGCGAATTGCTCTGGAGACTCACATGTCGAAGCCACTCGTCCACCTTTTCCTGATCATGATAGCGTTGGCATTTGCCTGCCCGCTGATCGGCGCAGAGGGCGGTCCACCCATTCCCCCAGCAGGGATGCCGCCATTTCCACTTCCCACGATGCCCGCTCCTCCGGCAGCTCCAGATTACACCAATAGCTATTTCGATCTCACCTGGAGCTGGACCGGCAGCGGCTTCTCGATTGCGAGTTCGGGAATTGCCCAGTCCAACACCGCGAGCACCACCTATACCGGCAGCCTCTCGGCCTTCGAATCATGGCAGATGCAAACCGTGAATGGGGCGTTGGAATGGGTCAAGACTGGCATCATCGGCATGTATTCTAAGGGTCAGAACGTCAGCTCGAAGGCCGGCTTCAGTTCCTTCGTCTCGACTATCACCAGCAGCTACTCTATTCCTGGTAACACGCTGCAGCAAACGGCCTATTCCGAGAATTCGCTATCCACTCCCGTCAACGGCCAGCAAACAAAAACCGTGATCAACACCAATACCTGGTTCGATGGCACTGGCGCCATCATCATCCTCATCACTGGTTCCTCAAACATCCGAGTGTCGGTTATCGCTGCGACTAGCATCTCTTACACCACCCAGTTGGTCACCTACAACGGGCCTCCAGGACAGAACACAACCGAATGGCAGATTCAGGTCACCACCTACACCGACCCCACTCGTTCGTTGTTCGCTCGCAACACCTTCTCGGATACCATCACCGTGACCACCCTGAATGCGAATAACTCGATCGCCGCCCAGAACATCACTCAGCAGCAGTCGACCTTCACCTATGCGGTGATCACTGGGGCGAACGGAGCGGTGCAGAATCCATTACTGACCCGCCTGATGACCAACTCCCAGTCATCTCTTGTCAACAATAGCCAGGGCAAGCAGACGTCTTCTACCTCGAACCAGCGTACCTGGACCACCATCAATCAGATCTATACCAACCCGGCATCTGGCACGCGCAACGTCGTGCCATCTTCGGATGCTGTCAGTGCTACCACCAGCAGCCAGACCTCATCAGACCCGGTCGCCAGCACTACTTTCTCTCGCACCACCAGTTGGTCGGGGGATGGGACCTATGTCGTGAGTTGGGAAGCGAGCTACCTGCCAGGGGTAGGTACCCTTGCTCTGACTTGGAACGCAGTCGGAACCCTTACCAGTGCCCAATCAAGCTTGGGCGGAACAACGACTATCCTCTCGGTAAGCGAGGCCGCATCCGCCTATAATACATACTACGATCTCGAGAGTGCCCTCATGCAGATGCCGCCTCCAGCTGGCGATTACCCCTTCTATCCATTAGTTCAATTCAGCTTCCCCTGGGATTGACCACTCATCTCCGACCATGAATCTAACGACGCGCGGTCTTTCAACCTATCTATATCTAGTACGCCAAGGACGGCCTGGGGATTCGCTCACATAACACGCTGAGCCATGAGTAGTCGCACTGACTCTAGCGAAGCAAGCTTCTCAGCGATGGAGACGACGAAGAACCGGTTGATGGAGCAGAACAGCGTATTGCTCACTGGTTCGGCACATGCGCCTGCCAGTTGCGCGCCACGCGCGGCAGCTCGCGCTGGGGATTGTTCTCCAGACGTCCGAGGTAATACCCCAGATCAAAGTCGGGGTTGCCGCTGAGCAGCCGCCACAACCGCGCGCGGTGGATGATCTCGAGACGGCTGTCGGTCCCCGCCCAGAATGGCTCGCGCGCCAGAATGTCCGCCACCTCGGGATCATCGAGGTCCCGGGTGTCGAACAGCCGTACCTGGGGCTCGGTGGCAGCCAAGCGGATCTTGAACATGAGGCGCTGGCCGTCGGTATGGTTGGCCTGAGAACAATGCCAGATGCCATGGTGGAGCGCGAGGATGGTGCCGGCGGGACACACGGTCTGCACCTGGCCCACGAAATTCTGGTAGCGTCCGACCTCGAAGACGTTGATCTGCCGGAAGTGGCTGCCCGGCAGCAGCATCGTGCCGCCGGTCTCGCGCGGCGTGTCGTGGGGGAAGTAGAGCAGTTGCAGGTCGAAGTGCGCCTTGGGATCGATCACTGCATCCTGGTGCCAGTTGCTGGCGCCACAGCGCGGTGGCAGCACATGCAGCGCATGGAGGTCGAAGATGGAGTCACTGCCCACCAGGCTTTCGATGATGCCCGCGACCGGCGGATGCCGGAAGACCCGTCCCATGGCCAGATCCTGGTAGCGGTCACGGAAGCGCTCGCCGCGGTAGCCGAGATCACTGAGCGCGTCCGAGCGCATCTCCGCCAAGGCGGCGTGGTTGAGCGCCTCGGGCACCAGGGCCGGAAAGCTCAGGAAGCCATCGGCGACGAAGCGCGACATCTCGATACTGTTGAGCCGATGGTCAGACATGGGGATGGTCCTCGAACTTCTCCAGCACGACCTCGTGCTTGAGAACGCCGGTGTCGTGCTCATGGCCGGGGACGGCCATCGTGGCCAGGGGATACTGGATTACCCGCCAGCCGGCCCGCATCGCCGCGACCACGCTTGGGTAGGGGGGGACGCTGTCGACGCCGACCTGGGAGGCGATGGTGGAGTCGGCATCGAAGACCGACCAGGCGCACACCGGACTCGCGAGGTCAGGGCTGTAGGAGTACAGGATCAACAGGCGCTGCAGGCTGGGCATGTGGTTTCCAAGGCGATGGGTGGAGGAGGAAGGAGGAGGAAGGCAGGGTATTCCAAAAGCCTAGTCGGCCGTGACCGGCACGGCTAGAGACGGAGCAGCGCTGCGTGTGCAGAATCCTGCTGCCGCTAGGCTGGGGGCATGGCCGAGCGCTCCGAATCGCAGCCCCAGGTGCACCTGCGCCCGATCCTCTTCGGCGACATGCTGATCGATGAGCGCTGGAACCGCTTCCAGAACCACCGCATCCCTTACTGGACCCTATATATCAACATCCTCCCCGGCGCCGTCATCCAGCTCGATGGCGGGCGGATCCATGCGCTGTCTCCAGCTGCGGTGCACCTCATCCCGGCGTGGGTGCGCTTCGACTGCCGGACCACCCAGGTGGTGCCCCACCTGTGGGCGGTCTTCGACCTCGTGGGCGTGCCCGGCAGCCTGGTGCGCGAGGTGTTCCCGGGCGTACGCACGGTGCCCCTGGGCGGCAACTTGGCTGCGGCGGCCGATCGCCTGCGCCAGGCGCTGGCTGGCGGACCGGATGCCGCAGCGGTGGCGGTCTGCGCGGTGTCCGCGCTGGTATACGCCGCCATCTGCGACCTACTGGCCAGCATGACCCCGGCGCAGTCGGGACGGCTGTTCGCCGCCAGCGCTCCTGGCAGCAAGCTGGCCCCGGCCCTGGCCCTCATTGAGAGCCGTCTCGAGCGCTCGGTCGGAAATCGCGCGCTGGGCCGGGCGTGCGGGCTGTCCGAGCACCACTTCATCCGGCAATTCCACCGTCACGTGGGCCAGACTCCGGCCCAGTACCGGCTCGAACGCCGCATCGCCGAGGGCGCACGCCTGCTCGCCACCAGCGACCAGGCGCTTGCGGACATCGCTGTGGCCTGCGGCTTTGCCGACCGCCATTATTTCTCACGCATCTTCAGCCGGCTCATGGGCCTGGCCCCTGGAGCCTACCGGCGCAAGCGTTTCTCCAGCGCGGCGACCACGCCAACCTCGACAGAACCGGGGTCGTGAACCCGCTTGCCGAAACACTGGCAGTGGCCGGTCGACCCGGCCGGGCCGGCGCCGCTG
>Ga0206958_1283_pt1 | contig 11051 bp, 11 predicted proteins | sample Alteio_BWOrgHeat_33_FD_152968 | JGI IMG/M metagenome (GOLD analysis project Ga0206958, IMG submission 152968) | Enriched cells from forest soil in Barre Woods Harvard Forest LTER site, Petersham, Massachusetts, United States -... | ecosystem: Environmental > Terrestrial > Soil > Temperate forest >... | reverse complement strand
CGTGGATTTACCGGTGCCGGCTTTGCCGGTGACAAACAGATGCTGGCCCGTGTTTTCCAGCGCTTCAAAGGCGGCGATAAATTCTTCGTTAAAATCTAGTTCCGTAAAATCCATTTGTGTACCCCAAGCGCGTGTCCCGAAACAGTCTTTGTAAATAATTTTTTCGACGGCGGTCGTCTTGATCCGCCAATCTCCCACGCCGATTCTGAAAAACAGCGCGAAGCGCGTCGTTTTTCTGAAAAACTAGAGAAGATTGGCGGGACGACAGCAGTTGTAAAAAAATTATTTACGAAGCTTGTTTCGACCATCCACTATTAATTCTTGGTTATAGCTTCCTGTAAGGAACGGTGTATTTTCAAATTTTCTTCACGATTGGTCATTGCTTCTATAATCGTTGATGTCTGTGATTTGAGAGCTTCTAGATACGCCTTTTTAAAGTGTTTGGCATCCATGGGTTGGCTGTAGTTGAGTTCGAACATGCCGGCGGCGGCGGACAGCGTATAGGAATGCGGCGTGCCCCAGAATTTTTCGAAGCCTTCTTTAAATTCAGCGATGGGTAAGAAGGAAAATATGGCTCCTCCGCCGTTATTTAAGACAACAATGATCAACGGTACTGACAAATCACGCAGCATCGCTAGCGAATTGAGATCATGCAGCGCGGATAAATCGCCAATCATAAGCGTGACTGGCTTATTGATTCCCCTTGCATAGCCAGAGGCTGATGCAATCAGGCCGTCGATGCCACTGGCGCCGCGATTGCCATTGACCATAACCGCATGTCCTGAAGCATCTGCGTAATTGGCCATGTCACGAATGGGCATACTATTACCTAGAAATAACCCATGCCCTTCGGGTATCAGTTGGGAGACCAAACGGGCGACTTGCGGCTCGTTGATAGGGTCCTGATCGTTAAAAAATCTCCCAATGAGGCGGTCGGCATTTTTATTAGGCGCGGATAGCGCTTTAAGTGCGATGGATGCTTTGCGTGGTTTAATCAGCCCCATCACCGCCTTGATAAAATTGGTGACACAAGATTCTATCCTCAAACTGACCTGATGATTGGGATCATTGCGCAGCGCATGATTGAGCACCATGATATATTCCGTAAGTTCCTGTTTCTCGATGAAGTCATAATAACGCTGGGACGTCATGCGACCGCCTAAATGCAAAACACCATCGAATGACAATTTTGAACTCAACTTATCTGATAAAAGCAAATGATCGAAATAATGGATCAAGTTAGGATGATTTTGTCCAAATCTTAAACCTGAGGACACATCCGCAAACACCGGCCAGCCTAATTTTTCTGCCAAATCTAAAACCAACGGCACCTCATCCTCCTTAATCTTACCGACGACGATGACACCATTCTTGATGTTTTGCAGGCGCGAGGCCATTGTCTTAGGTACCGGTAAGGCCACGGATTCAAATGCGGTGAGATAATCCGTATAAGGGCTTGGAGACTTTTGCCAACGGCTCAAAGGTTTAATATAGCTTTTAAGATCATCCGAGGTTTTAGTCAAGGTCAACGGTTGGCGGAACATGCAGTTGATGTGCACAGGCCCATGATGACGCATGGCCTGATACCAGGCTTGATCGATGGTGGTCAACACAAACGGCGGCTTGATTGCTGTGTCCGGACAGGGCATATCAAAGGCCCAGTGCACGTATTTTCCAAACAAACCCACCTGGTCGATGGTCTGCACCGCGCCCGTCTGCCTTAATTCCGGCGGACGGTCGGCTGTAATCACAATGAGCGGCAATTTTTTCTTAGAGGCTTCAATGATCGCAGGTAGAAAATTAGCGGCTGCCGTGCCTGATGTGCAGATCAATACCGCGGGTTTCCCTGTCGCCGCGCTATAGCCCATGGCATGAAAAGCCAATCCCCGCTCATCAAAATGGACAATCGTCCTAGCTTTTTTATTTTGGGCCAAGGCAATCACCAAAGGCGAGCTGCGCGAACCTGGCGCCACGCAAAAATAATCCGCGCCGAGCCGAACAAGCTCTTCAACGACTAACGTTCCCCAAAGATGATTAATATTAACAGGATTCATAAACCCCACCACCTCAACACCGGGTGTTGCGGTGGTTATTGGATGATTTTGATAAAATTGCTGATTTTATTTTCCACTTCATTCCATTCGTCGTCCGCCTGTGAGCCATCAATAATCCCCGCGCCCGCGTACACAGACAATTTTTTTCCCCTCACCAGCCCCGAACGGATCCCCACCACAAATTCCGCCCAGTCCAAACCTACATATCCCACAGGCGCCCCATACCAGCCACGGGAAAAGGCTTCGCGCTTACGGATGGCAGCCATGGCTTGGCGGCGCGGCGTGCCGCCTAAGGCGGGTGTGGGATGAAGAGATTTTAGAATATCTTCATCATTTACGCCATCTTTTAATTGGCCTTGGAATCCCGTGATTAAATGATGCCCATTGGCAAGGGTCAGAACCCCCGGCTCCTTGGCCCTTATAAACTTGGCACAAAACCTCTCAAAAGCCGCCTCGATCGCCTCAACCACCAGATGATGCTCTCTTTTATTTTTTTCGGAAGCTTGTAGGCTCGCCGGATCAGCGGATTTGGGCATGGTGCCTGCCAATGCTTCGGATTCGACTGCCCGTTGATACCGTCGAAAAAGACGCTCGGGAGAGGCGCCTAAAAAAGTGGTTTTACCGAATTGAAAGGCAAAATGATAACTATTGGGCGTCACCTTCTTTAATTGTTGCAGCATTACCCATGGGTCCGGCGTCTGTGTAAAATGAAGAATGGTTTTACGGGCCAAGACCACTTTTTGGACAGTCCGGTCCGATAAAATGTCTTTGATATTCTTGGCCCACTGACCCTGACGGGGATTATCGATGCGCCTCGAGACGTGCCGAAGATGGTCTGTCTTTTTTCGGGATGACAGAACACGACGAGAGATATCCATCTGATTTAACTGTTTCAAAATCTCTTTTATATTTTCCCGGCCGATCAAATTGCAGCAAAAGATCATTTTGCCGCCCTGGGCTGCCAATTCAAAACGCGGCAGGATAAAGCGGTAGGCGCCAAACTCCTTCCAATCCCCATCCATATGGCGATCATCAAAACAGAATCCACCATACCATTGTAAATAAGGATACTTCCCTGTTAAAAAGGAACGCAGTTTTTTAAAAACACGTTTGAGTGAGCCGGTTTTATTTCCAGACACACTCACAGCCTGGCCGATACCGGCGATACTGACCGTGTCGCTTTGATTGGCCCCATAAATCTTCACTGCATCCTTTTGCAGAGAAAGCCAGGCCATCATGTCCACCGGATGAATTTTGATCTCAATGCGCTCAACAGCCTTTGAAGGCTGATACGCTAAGATTGATGCGCGCATTTGTTCGCGTGCTTGGCTTAAAGACACAAGATCATTTTTGGGCGGCATAAACAGTGGCAACTCCACCCATCAGAGGATGAGAGGCGATCGTGGTAAATCCCATTTGCTTGAGGATTTTACAGAAGCGGTCCCCATACGGAAAACTTTGTATGGTTTGATTCAAATAGGTATAGGCCTTAACATTACCGGAAAATAAAAATCCGACCACAGGCACCGCCGTTTGCAAATACAGCCAATGACCGGCTTTGAGCAAGGGATTGGTCGGTTTGGAAAATTCCAGGATTAATACCCGGCCGCCCGGTTTGGTGACTCTATACATTTCCAACAGCGCCAGGCGTAAATCAGGAATATTACGAATCCCAAAAGAAATCGTCACACAATCAAAAGTCCCGTCGAGAAAAGGCAGGGCTTGAGCGTCACCCTGCTGGAGCATCAAACGCTCCTCCAGATGTGCCTGCTTGATCTTACGGCGGCCGATTTCCAGCATGTTCACGGCCGGATCCACACCGATGCCTTTTTGGACTTTAGGATTATCTTGAGCCAAAGCAATCAACACATCCGCGGTGCCGGTGGCCAAATCCAGCACTGACAACTTATCTCCCTGGGGCAATAACTGCCTTAACGTATGCCGCCAACGCACATCCTGACCTAGAGACAACAAGCGGTTTAAAAAATCATACCGCCCGGCAATGGCATTGAACATTTTCCAGGATTCGGATTTAGGTAAAACTAAATTCTGTTCGATTTCCATAGAGTTCACTAGTTTACATTTCTATTGGCGGATTGTCCAGAAGTCATCGGCCAGGGTTTCAAGGTATTGATAAGGCATGGTGAAATAACCGGCTTGCCCCCATTGCGTCCCCCAGGAATTACGGACGATAAATCGCTTCTGTTTTTGGTCATAGCCCACGGCCATGACGGCATGCCCACCCAACGCTCTTTCTGACTTCTTAGGCATAGGGGCGATTCCTGTTTGGGCCACCTTCAGGCTTTCAAAACTTTCATACACCGTAAATCCAAATACAAATGGAAAACCATCCGCCAGGCAATTAAGCATTTCATTAAGCGTCTGTAAGCGATGATAAGATTCAATTCTATACTTTAAGGCTTGTTTATAACAAGAAGCTGTAGGTTTGCGGGTAAATTGTGCAATATCATATGGCCACACAGGTTCAGGACATACCCCATATTGAGCCAGCACCTTGATGCCATCGCGGATCATGGCCCCCGCGTCTGAATCGACAGTACCTTCCTCCGCGCGCTCATTATAATAAATAAACAAACGGCTCAGATCCGTATAAGTTCCCTTACCCTTATATAATTCTAAAAACTGCACATGTCCGGCCAGCGCATTGGCCGTACAGCTGCCCAACTGTCCTTGATTCTCGACGGGTGAACATTCATGCCTTAAATCAATCTTAGGGGGCAATTTGATGCGGGGAGCAATGGCACGGTACAAATAATCACGATGGTCCGGCCGGTCCGGAATCCAGCCATAGGAAGGACAATGTTTCATGAAAAGCCTCCTTTGCCTTTTGACACACGTTTATGTGCTTGCTTGTTGAGGAAAAACCGTTTGCGACAGCTGGACTTCCGGATTATTCGTCGGATCGGTGGATGTTCCTAACATGTTGCAGCTGCCCGCACCGTTGTTCAGGCAATTTAAAACCTTAACCGTAAAACCCACTGTCGGTGTATAGGAGGTCGCCACATAGTAGACCGAACCAAGGAAGGTGGTGTTCGCTCCCGTCGCAGGATTAGGAATAATTGTACCTGATGTCAGGCAGCTGCCGGCCCCTCTCGGATCAGCGGCAGCGCCATTATACTGTTCGGCACACCAAACCTCTCCACTGGCCGTTTGGGTGTAACACAACCAAATATCCGTGTTGGAATTAATGATATTCTGTCCGGGCGAACCAGTCCCACAACCGGAAACAACGCCGCATTGATGAATGCAAAATGTGTCAGGGTCGCCGACTTGGGCTTGCCCGATCAGGATTGGTTCATCATTGGTATTGCCACTGCCATACGCCAAAGACGCATTATTAACGATATGATTGAGGGCAATTTGTGTCTCAGACCGTACCAGGTATCTCTGCCCAAAATCCTGATTGTTGTTGGTCAAAACCGTATTAATGGAAAAAATGCCTAAAACAATCACCGACACCAATCCCATAGAGACGATTAATTCCAATAAAGTAAACGCATGGTGAGAAGATAGGCGTTTCATGCGCAAGACCCCTTGGCTGGATTAAACCAGCTGATGTTTAAATCCACCCGGCGTCCCATATTAGGATTAGCTCCCGCGGATGCGCAATTGCTGAAATCCGCGGTGGAGTCCGAGCAGGAAACCGTGTAATTCAACGTCGTGTTGCAGTTCGTCAGACTCGATGGCCATGTCAGCCCCCCCGCGGGCATCGGAACATTATGCACCCCCAATGTCAAATCAAAACTCTGACAAGGGTTCGTGGCACAACTATTATAGTAAGATGTATTATCAACCTGCGAGCGCAAAGACTCCAGCACCTGCTTGCCGAACACAGCCGCGGACAAAGCATTCTCCTTGCTGACCACCGGCGCCCGGACATACGTTAAGGTCGAAAAAACGCCCGCGATTGAAACAATAAAAACGACCGATGCCAAAAGAACTTCCAGCAAGGTGAAGGCGGATCGTGTTGTTTTCATGATGGGCACCAATTAGCGGGCAGACTGCAGGTGGGATTAACCCCTCCCATTTGCACGACCGAGGTAAGGGTCACGACAAGGGCATTATTGACGGCGCGGCCGTTCCTGGTGGCGGTGCATGTATAAGTAGCACCGACATTTTGACAAATGTAGCTGTACGAGCCATCATCTTGAATGTTCAGCGTTAAAGCCGTATTGATATCCGCCAAGGTATCGCAAGGTTTGGGGTTGGTCGTATCGATGCAGTAAGAATTACTGCCGCCGTTGTTATTATTGTAATTTTGCTCAGCACTGTAGAGGGCCAATAAATTGGTCTTTGCGGCAGAGGCCTTGGCCTGTTCCATGGGCGCGGTATAATTAGGCAAAAAGAAGACGACTCCTATACCAATAATGATCATGACCACCATGACTTCCATTAAGGTAAAACCTGTGCGGTCAGACATTTGCAACCCCCTCCTTGGACAAAAACCTCTCTTTTAAGTATATAACATAGGCTGTAAAGGTCAATTAAGGGCCTATTTATTTAGGAAGGGCAGTTATTGGCAGGGCCGGCACAGCTGACAGACCCTGTATTAGGATCCAAGGTCAAGGTCACACCCCCATCGGACGCGGTACAATTATAATTGATTACTTCCGCGGCTCCAGGCGTAAAACAGCTGTAACTGAACTGATCATTGGTGGACATCCCCAAGTGCAGATTGGAACTCAGATCAACCAAATTGTCCCCACAGGTCGGGCTGGCGCCGGAATTGATACAATAGGCGCCATTATAGTCTTCGGAATATTTTTGCTGGGCCGCGGCAATGGCCATCAAATTATTTTTGGCCATCTGGGCTTTGGTTTTTTCCGCGGAGCTTAAATAACTGGGAATACCAATGGTGGCAAGCAAGCCAATAATACTAAGAACGACCAACAGCTCAAGCATCGTGAATCCCTGTTTAAGCATATGGCCTCCTCTAAGAAAAAAGGCAGCATCGTCATCCGATGCTGCCTTTTGAAACCGTCTTTGAAAGACTTAGCAAACGCCAGTGTACGGGCTGGCAGTACCGACACTGCAAGTCCATGTACCGGTCGCACCTCTGGTATCAGTAATGGTATTGGTACCATCACTGACGGATAACGTGTAGGTCGCTGTACCAGCCGCGATATTACCAGCCGGAGCAACAGCTGTACCACCTGTGGCACTTTGAGCCGCTGCAGCCGCAGGAATAGAAAGCGTGAAGGTTGTACCACCGCTCACCGCGCTAGTTACAGAACCTTGCCCTGCCAACGTACAGGGAGCCACGTTCGGAGCTGAGGCACTATTTAATGTCAAGCAAGCCTCAATGGCGGTTTTCGCCGGTTCAATCAGGGCGAAGGCCTGGGCGCTTTTACTCTTTTGAACGTTGCTAAAAAGGCTGGGTAAAGCCACAGCCGCTAAAATACCGATAATGATCAAAACAACGATGATTTCTATGAGTGTAAAACCACTTTTATTTGTAAGTCTCATTGTATCACTCCTTTGTAGTATAGTAAGTATAACTGCACTCTTGGTTTAAGTATACCATGCCCCCAAGCGGTGTCAAATAAATGCAAGAAATTTTTAACCTGTCCTCGTACCCTGGCCTATTTTAAACAAAGGCATAAAAATAGAAACCACAATCAGCCCGATCACCGCCGCCATAAACACCAACATAAAGGGTTCGATCAAGGTGCCGAAACGTTTCATGAAAGCCTCCACATTGGCTTCATAAAATTCCGCCACATGCTTGAGCATTTTGCCTAATTCTCCGGTTTCTTCCCCTACTTTAATCATCTGGACCGCCATCATAGGAAAAAACCCGGACTGCATGAGAGAATCAGCCATGCCTTTGCCTTCCCGCACACCTTCCCGCACCTGGGCAATCACTAAACCGCAGGTTTTATTGTCTACCAGCTTTTCGGTAATTTCGAGGGCATATAAAATCGGTACCCCGCTTTCCGTCAAAATTGCCATTTGGGCGGCGAAACGTTCAACGACAATTAATTTGGTGACTTCACCGGCAATAGGAAGTCCATAAATAATTTGTTCGAATTGCAATGTGCCCATGGGTGTCGAAAAATAAGCCTTCAAGATAAAAAACAGACCGACACTGCCTCCTATCAGATACAGGATGTAATGCTTGATAAAATCAAAGGTGGATAAAAGACACCTGGTTAATATCGGCAACTCGGTGTGCATGGAATTAAAAATATCTTGGAATTTCGGACCTACAACCAAGGCGAAAAAGACGATGGCACCAATACAAACCGCGAAAAGGATCATCGGGTAGACCATGGCGGAAATGATCGCGGATTTAAAAGCCACTTCCTGCTCCACATGGCTGGCCAATTTATTCAATACCAAAGGCATGGTTCCGGAAGCTTCTCCGACTTCCGCCAGACTAACCCAAAACTGATTGAAAAGTTTAGGATGCTTAGCCAAAGCCCCGCTCAAAGAAGAACCTTGCTCAATGTCTTCATGGATTTTATTGACGGCGTTATATAGTTCTTTACTTTGGATCTGGGACTTAATAACATCCAAACTGCGCAGCATGGTGACCCCAGCCTCGAGCATGGTGGCTAACTGACGGGACAAAACCAAGAGATCTTCGATTTTGTGTTTGTCATGGTCAAAAGTTTTTGCCTTTTTGACAGGCGCCTCCGCGGTGGTTTTTTCCCTGGCCGGACGGACCGAGATGACAAGATAGCCGTCGTTCTGGAGCTTTTCCACCAAGGAATTTTCATCCAAGGCTTCGATGATCGCCGTCTTGGTTTTTCCCGCGTTATCTTTGACTGTATAATAAAAACTAGGCATAATTTTAAGCCATCAATAAAGCTAAAACTTCATCCACACTGGTGATTCCCGCTTCAACCTTTTTCATGCCGGATTCAAAAAGAGTATCCATTTCATTGCGACGGGCAGCGTCCCTGATTTCCGTGTAAGCCGCGGACTTTGAAATCAACAAACGGATTTCATCATTGATGGCCATGACCTCAGAAACCACCACACGTCCCTTATAACCGGTATGGCTGCAATCATCACAACCTTTGGCCCGGTAAATCAAATCAGTTTTGATCTTATAATTGCCAACCACCTGACCATTGGCTTCATAGGGCTCTTTGCATTTAGCGCATAGTTTACGCGCCAGACGCTGGGCAACGATCATCACCAAGGAAGGCGTCAGCAAATAATTCGGTACACCGATATCGATCAAACGGGCGACCGCTGAGGGCGCGTCATTGGTATGAAGTGTGGAAAGCACCAAGTGACCGGTCAGGGCGGCACGCAGACAGATCTGCGCGGTTTCAAGGTCACGGACTTCGCCGACCATGATGATATCAGGATCCTGACGTAAAAAAGCGCGTAAGGCCGAAGCAAATGTCAGTCCGATGTCGGTGCGCATACCGACCTGATTAATCCCGTCGATTTTAAATTCAACAGGGTCCTCGCAGGTCATAATGTTCAAACTAGGGTCAAAAACTTCATTCAAGCAGGAATAGAGTGTCGTCGATTTACCGCTTCCGGTTGGACCCGTCACAAAAAAAAGACCATAAGAACTATTGAGTGCCTTACGTATGGCCTCCAATTGCTTGGCATCATATCCCAAATTGGCCAGTTCCAGCTTCACGGCCCCCTTGTCCAATAAACGCAAAACCGCCTTTTCCCCCCACACGGTCGGAATGGTTGAAACACGCAGATCAACCACACGGTCTTCCAGTTTGGCCGAAATGGCCCCGTCCTGAGGCAGACGTTTCTCCGCAATGTCCATCTTGGCCAAGATCTTGATACGCGAAATAATCGGTAAATGCAAATGCGCGGCCGGCGGAGGGATTTGATAGAGAACCCCGTCGATGCGGTAACGGATTTCTAATTTATCTTTAAACGGCTCGATATGAATATCGCTCGCCCGTTCATCAATAGCTTGGCGAATGACTAAATCAACCAGCTTAATGACCGGCGCTTCACCGGCCTTGGCAATCAAGCGGTCAATGCTCAACTCGGAATCCGAGTTGACAGGACCCTTATCTTCAGCCTTACCGGCGCGTTCTCCCTCCATATAACTTTTTTGGAGGGCCTGGTCCAAAAGGGTGCCGCCTTCCCTTTCGCCAGCCTCCCGGCCGGTCACATAAAATTCATCAATGGCTTTCATGATGTCGGTCTTGGTGGCAATCACTAAATTGAGGTTACAGCCGGTGAGGATCTTTAAATTATCGAGGGTAAAAAAATCTAATGGGTCAAAAATGGCACAGGTCAATGAATTCAAATTACGGCTTAAGGGGAGCACCAAATTCTTTTTGGCGAATTCATAATTGACCAACTTATCCAGATCCTGATCATGCTTGGGCTTAAGCAGTCCGGACATGTACGAGGCAAATGGGATGGCCAGCTGCGAGCCCAAGGCAATGGCAAAATCCTCTTCCTTGATAGTACCTACTTGGATGAGGATTTCACCCAGGCGGCTACCCTTATTCTGTTTTTGCAGATTAATGGCTTCGACAAGCTGATTTTCAGTCAGCAGTCCCTGCTTGATTAGAATTTCACCGATGCGGGTGCGTGCCATAATTTTTTAATATCGATCGTATGAATCTAAACTGTCTGTAACCTTCTTGGAGCGGTCGGAGGCGTCTTGAATATCCAAAGCGGTCTCCGCTGAGACTGAGGGGCTGGTGGTCTTCATGGATAATTGACTGGCATCGTCAATAATGTGCGGCGTCAAAAAAATGATCAATTCACGTTCCTTGACGGATTTATTAACTGAACGAAACGCCCCTCCCACCAACGGCAAATCTCCCAAAAAGGGAAGTTTAGTCAAGGTATTGCTTTTATCATTATGCACGAGCCCTCCAATGACCATGCTTTGCCCATCCTTAAGTTTCAGAATAGAATCTGAACCTCTGGTTTCAGGATCATAAATTTGACCATTGACCGCTGTGTCCGGAGGCTGAACCTGGGATAAAACCACATCAATGACCTTAGGCGAAACAGCCATGGTGATTT
>Ga0206958_1282_pt1 | contig 11428 bp, 7 predicted proteins | sample Alteio_BWOrgHeat_33_FD_152968 | JGI IMG/M metagenome (GOLD analysis project Ga0206958, IMG submission 152968) | Enriched cells from forest soil in Barre Woods Harvard Forest LTER site, Petersham, Massachusetts, United States -... | ecosystem: Environmental > Terrestrial > Soil > Temperate forest > O... | reverse complement strand
GCTTGGAATTGCGACGGGGTGAAGTAGTAGGGATCGCCGGACTCAATGGCTCCGGACGAACGGAATTAGTACGGTGTGTTTTTGGCCTCGACGCGGTGAAGAGCGGCAAAATTAGAGTGGGAACCTATGAAGGAATCGCGAAGCCAGCCGCCCGATGGAGCGAAGGAATGGGAATGCTTAGTGAGGACCGAAAACTGGAGGGCCTCGCAACAACAATGACGATAGCAGACAACCTGACACTCACGAAGCTTAGTCCAATCATTTCGAACGCAAAGCAGGCCGCCGACGCCCAGATTTGGATAAACAAGATGGGAGTCAAGTGCCGCAGCCCTCTGCAAGTCATTGGAGAGCTTTCAGGCGGCAATCAGCAAAAAGTGGCGATCGCTCGATTGCTCTACCACGATGTCGACGTGATGTTGCTCGACGAACCGACGAGAGGAATCGACGTTGGAAGTAAGGAGACGATTTATCAATTGATCGATCAATTGGCGCTAGAAGGGAAAGCGGTTCTCATGATCAGTAGTTACCTCCCAGAATTGCTTGGAGTTTGCGATAGGATTGCGGTGATGCACAAGGGAGTTCTGGGAGAGACACGTTCGGTTGCCGACACCGATGCGGAAGAGATCATTCGCGAGGCGGCCGGCGCATGAAGCAGTTTTTTAAGACATCGAGCCTATTCAACCTTGCCGGCTTGGTATTTGCCTGGTTTGCAATTTTTGCCTTCTTTTGGTGGAAAGCACCCCCGAACTTTCACTCGCTCGATAACTTCAAGACGATGGCTCGCCAAGACACCATCGTCGCCATTGCGACTCTGGGGATGACATGCATCATCATAAGCGGCGGAATCGACCTTTCGGTGGGGTCGGTCGTGGCTTTCGTTACTGTCGTGATTGCGCTTGCACTACAAGCGCACCAAAGCCCATGGGTCGCCTTGCTGTGCGGCATTGGAGCGGGCGGAGCGTGGGGCCTCGTGAATGGCGTCCTCATCACACGGCTAAAGGTCGTGCCATTCATCGTAACCTTGGGGACCTATCTGTTGGTGCGCGGCGCAGCAAAGGGCCTCGCACACAATCGTACGATCGATAGTCCAAATTCCTGGCTCAACGATCTCACTAGTCAACCGGCCGCGTCAAAATTTCACGCAACCGAACCGTGGAAATATTTTTGGAGCCTTTTGCCCATCGGAGTGTGGCTCACGATCTTCTGCGCGATAGCGGTAGCGCTCATGCTAAAGCGGACCCGATTCGGCCGCCACATCGTCGCAGTAGGATCGAACGAGCAAGCCGCACGCCTCTGCGGCGTTCCAATTGAACGAGTGAAGCTCGCGGTTTACGTTCTTGCCGGCCTATTTGTGGGACTGGCTGGACTGATGCAATACTCGCGACTGACACTGGGCGACCCCACGGCGGCCGATGGGCTCGAGCTAAAAGTCATCGCCGCCGTCGTCATAGGCGGCGCAAGCCTCAATGGCGGCCAAGGCTCCGTTCTTGGATCTCTTCTCGGCGCCTGGATCATGACGACCATCAGTACAGGGTGCGCCCAGATGGGGCTGGACAACTGGGTCGAGCAAATGGTAACCGGAGCCATCATCGTGATCTCGGTCGCGGTGGACCGACTACGCGTGCGAAAGGATTGAGTTAGTTCCATGCCTGAGTTCGCCCCGTTTTCGGAACCAGCCCCAAAGGGGCGTAATCTGCCAGCCAGTTGGAGTCCCTTTCGTCGGATTTTTCTCCTATCGCACGATCTAGGAATGTTAGGGCAATGTGTAGTCGCGGGATGGTTCTTGCCCGCGTTTTGCGTCCATTGGGTTCAAATTGGGTTTATGGTACGGGCTGGTTCCGTGGCCAAGAACCAGCCCACGACGACAGCGGCTTCGAAAAGTAGATGTCTCGGTATGCGCCGAGTTCAATGCAAGGTACGCCTTTGGGGCTTAGGTGCTCGGAGCCGCACCTCCATCCTGATGTCTTTGCTTTTCTCGATCGCGTTCGCCTCCACGCCACGAGCCGATGCGAGGACAGAGATTCAAAAGCAATACGACCGATGGTCGATTGCGTACACGGCCAACGATGTGACCACGTTGCTCGACATCCTGTCGCCCGGATACACGCTCACAAACTTCGAGAAGGAGACAATGGATTACAAAACCTACGTCGCATATCTCAACTTAAGAAAAAACGGACCAAAGGATGTCACTCGCTACAAAACGCTCATCAAAAAACTCTCCCTCAAAGGGCAAGTCGCGGAAGTGGATGCAATCGAGACCATGCGAACCACTAAACCTGAGCCGAATACAGGTCGCACGTTGCTATCCATACATAGCCACGAATATATAGATCATTGGAAGAGGACGGCCAAGGGGTGGCGCCTCCTAAGCACCACCACAATTCTAGAATCTACGAAGATACTGAAAACTGCGTTCACCGCCTGTGATGAAAACTGGGATCATATCGGGGCCCAACGGGGCCCTCGAAGGCTCCAACGCTCCACGCTTCAGACTATTTAAATTAGAGATCGCTTAATGGCAGAAATTACTCGAAGAACAATGTTGAAGATCGCTGGGGGCGCGACGATGAGTCTCGGTTTTCCGGGTCGAATTCTCGCTGTCCTCCAAGATGGAACACTGGTGGTCGCGGACCATCGAGTACCTGCAGAAAAGAACCTAACCCCTGGATGGAAGGCGGGGCTCATTCAAAAGGGTGAAAAGGAGATTTGGGCAGGAACAGCCCTCGACACGATTGGCATGCCGGTTGGAGGCATTGCAGCCGGCCAGCTATACCTGTGCGGCGATGGTTCGCTTGGCTGTTGGGAGATCTTCAATCACCACGAATATCAGAATGAGGGCCCCTACAGCTATGCGATGCGGCCAATTCCAAAGCTCGTGGAGTTTGGATTTTCCATCGGCGTCGGTGGAAGAATCTGGAAGCTCAGCAAATCGAGCTATCACGACATTTCCTTTAACGGAACCTATCCGGTTGCGGTTGTAACCTACCGGGACAGCGCTTGTCCGGTTGAGACGGTTATGAACGCATACTCTCCGTTCATTCCCCTCAACGCGAAAGATTCAGCGCTTCCAGCGACAATTTTCGAAATCGCAGTAAAAAACACAAGCAATGAGACTGTCGACGTCGACCTCACTGGTTTTCTTGAAAACGCATGTTCGCAGTCCGGTGAAAGCCATCCCGGAACCAGAAAGCGATATAGCCGGGTGACGACATTCACCGGGTTCTCCTGCCTAACGCACAGCGCAGATGAGTCGCGGCACGAAATGGCAGATGAGAGGTCTTCGCCACGCAGCGAGATCATGATCTCCGATTTTGAAGGGGATACTTATGGCAACTGGAAGGTTGAGGGTGAAGCATTTGGAACCGGCCCCGCAAAGGGTACATTACCCAACCAAAACCCCGTCACCGGCTACATCGGCAAGGGTCTCGTTAACTCCTACTTCAATGGCGACGGTACGACTGGAAAGCTGACTTCGCCCGAGTTCACCGTCGAGCGAGATTTTATCAACTTCAAGATTGGCGGCGGCAATCAACCGGGAAAAGAGTGCATCAACCTCATTGTTAACGGTAAGTTGGTCCGAACCGCAACGGGCCAGAACGATGAAAACTTGCTTTGGGAAACGTGGAGTGTCACAGAACTCGCCGGTCAAACTGCCCACATCGAGATTGTCGATAATGGCACTGGAGGATGGGGGCATATCAACATCGACCAAATCGCGCAGTCGGATCGAATCCAATCGCGAACCGACCTCGATGCGCGTCACGGTAATGCCAACCTCGACACCGGGACTCTCGCATTGGCCCTACTGGCGGATGGTCGCGTTGAGTCTCAAGATCAATACGGGTTCGATCCGCCGTTCATCGGCAACGTTCGAACTCCACGCATACGCCTCCAACCCAACGAATCACACTCAGTAACTTATGTCTTGTCATGGAATTTCCCTCACCATCCGAACGGACATAACTACGTTAATTACTTCAAGGACGCTGAAACTGTCGCCCGCTACGTGAGCGACCACTATCCGAGGTTAAGCCGAGACACCAAGCTGTGGCGTGACACCTACTACGATTCAACTCTTCCCTACTGGCTGCTGGATCGGCTTCACATGACGGCCGGAAACCTTGCAACTGGGGTAACCGAATGGCGCAAAAATGGTCTATTTTGGTGTTGGGAAGGCGTCGTTTGCTGCTCTGGGACGTGTACTCACGTGTGGAACTACGAACACTCCCTCGGGAGACTTTTCCCAGAGCTAGAGCGAAACATCCGTGGTTTGACGGATTTTGGCGTCGGCTTCGATGATGCCACAGGTCTCGTCGGAATGAGAAGCGATCGTGAGTATGCAGCCGACGGCCAATGCGGCACGATCCTAAAGGCGTATCGCGAACACCTGGTTAGCCCGGATGATAGATTCCTGAAGCAGTATTGGCCGAAGATTAAGAAGGCACTTCAATTCCTCATAACGCATGACGGTAACGGCGACGGAATCATCGAGGATGCTCAGCCCAACACTTACGATATCGACTTCTTCGGCGCAAACACGTTCGTTGGATCCTTGTACTTGGGCTCATTGAGGGCTGGAGAGGAGATGGCCAAGGAGATGGGCGACAACGATTTTGCCAATCAATGCGGGGCAATTTTTAAAAGCGGAAGTGAAGCGACGATGAAGCGCCTGTGGAATGGCGAGTACTTCATCCAAGAAGTCGACGAGAAGAAGTATAAGCAATACCAATATGGTCCCGGATGTTTGGCGGACCAGCTGTTCGGCCAAGGTTGGGCACATCAGGTTGGCCTTGGATACCTCTATCCGCCCGATAAAGTTGCTAAGGGCCTCCAGTCGGTGTGGAAGTACAACTGGGCTCCGGACGTTGCTGGCCAAAACAAGCGCTGGCCGCCACAGCGACCATTCGCGCTGCCCGGAGAGGCTGGCCTATTTACGTGCACCTGGCCCATCGGAGGGCGCGAGCAAGATCCGGTGCTCTATCGGGACGAAGTTTGGACCGGGATTGAGTACCAGGTCGCAGGAAACATGGTTTGGGAAGGAATGGTTGAAGAAGGTCTGTCTATTTGCCGAGCAATCCACGAGCGATACCATCCATCCAAGAGGAACCCCTACAACGAAGTAGAGTGCAGCGACCACTACGCCCGAGCATTGGCATCATGGGGCGTCTATCTCGCGCTTGCCGGATTCCAGTACCACGGCCCGGCCGGCCGCATCGGTTTCGCTCCTCGCATAACTCCGAACGATTTCAAAACGGCGTTCACAACCGCGGAGGGTTGGGGCACGTTCACTCAGAAAATCGAAGATGGCAAACAAACCGCAAGCATCAAACTCGCGTGGGGCAAGTTGTCGGTGAAGGAGTTTAGTGTGGAGACCGAGTTGCTGGCCGAGGTTGCGGCGACTCTCGGTGGGCGGAAGTTGGATGCTACTGTCATGCGAACTGGCAGAACGGTTACAGTTCAACTCCGACGACCCTTGACACTTAAAGTTGGCCAGTCGATGGAAGTAAGGCTGTCCTAGTAGCGCGGACCTCGTGCGGACCATGGGGTCCGCGCTCCTTGCTAGCCGCGCAGCATCTTCTCCATCCGGTCCGCCGAGAACTCTGCGCGGTCAAAGATGCGCAAGATCCTCCCATTCGCCAAGACGGCGATTCGGTCACTGACGCGGATCAGCTCTTCTGAGTCGGTCGACGCAACCACGATCGAGATCCCTTGGCTGGCTAGATCGGGAAGAACCCGGTACATTTCGAATCGGCACGCGATATTAAGACCTCTCGTCGGGTTGTCGAAGAGGAGAACTGAGCAATTTGCACGAAGGCATTGGGTGATCGCAGCTTTTTGCGGGTTTGAGTCGTTCAAACCGCGGACCGGACGCGAAATAAGTAGGGGGGAGGCATGATCCGTAGTAAATGGAGATCGCCCAAATGGCTCAGAAATCAATCCGACGCCATTCGCGAGCGCTTGATCTCTGGTAGTGATGCGTGTCGGCAGCGCGCTCGCCCGCAAATAGATTTCCCCATCTTGCCTTGCCAGATCTCCTCCAATCGCGTTCACAGTTTCAGATTGACCCGCTCCCGACAAACCTAACAAGCCCAGCACTTCCCCCCTTCGAACCTTAATGCAAAGGCCATAGACCGAATGTTCGACATTGAGTCCTTCAACCCGTAAAACAGTCTCCGGACCACAAACCCTGGGAGGGATTGGAGGATCGTGCGAATCATCCCGTCCGATCATTTCACCTCGTAATTGGGGAACGAAGACTTGATCTGGATCGTGCGTGGAAATCATCCTACCCTCGCGCAGTACGGAGACAATGTCCGCAACTTCTAGCGCTTCCTCCGCACGAGAAGTCAACCAGATGATTGCTGAGCCAGCAAAGCGATGACGCCCGATCTGGTCATATAGCGCTTGCGATTCGGCGTTTGTCAAGGCGGCGCCAGGGTCATCGAGGATTAAGAGAGACGAAGTCTTAGAAAGGATCGCTGCAGCTTCAATAAGCATCTGCTTCCCAGCCGAAAGCGAGCACATCAAGTCCGAAGGCTCGGTGTCCGGCAGCCCATAATTCGAGAGAATTCCCGCCGCTCTCCTGTTCTTTTCATGGGTGTCCACAAAGCCGAAATGGGACGGAACCCCCTCAAGACGCAGTGCATCAGCAACTGTTAAGCGCCCCCCTGAGGCTCGTACTTGTCTCAACACCTGAATCCCTTTGCTTACCGGATCCTTTAAGTCTCTAAATGATGTGAGCTGCCCTTGAATGTGAATCGTGCCGGAAGACGTTTCAATCGCTCCCGTAAGGATCTTCGCAAGGGTCGTCTTGCCCGCCCCGCTGAGTCCGACGATCGCATGGATCGTTCCCGGTTCAACGGTTAAATCAACACCCACTAAAGCCGGGGCAGATGATTTATACGAACAAGACAATCCCTTCGCGATCAAGGTGGGAAACAGGTAAGGCATCTTTGCAGGTGATTATCCCGCCTCGGGCGAGAGAAGTGGTATCTGGTGTTGGGATCTTGGGTATTCGAAAAAATCTGAACATTCACCTCCCAACTGCTATTTACCTCAAATGCCCCAATACCCTAATACCGCAATACCGGCCTTGCACGGTTGGTCGGTTGAAAATCCGCTATCCAACATTTCGTGCTTTTTCGGAGAAAAATATTGATCATCCCGTCATTTTCTAACGGAAACATGTGCGCGGTGTGACTTCCCAGGTACAAAACTGTCGTGAATATCGACCTCCTGAAAGAGCTAACGGAAGCTCACGGCACATCTGGCTACGAAGACGCAATACGTGAGATCGTCCGTCGCGAGTTGACAGGCCTATGTGAGTTATCAACCGATTCGATGGGCAATCTTTTCTGTCTGAAAAAAGGCAAGGGCGCCAAAAAGGTCATGATCGCCGCTCACATGGACGAGATCGGATTTGTCGCTAAATACATCGACTCCGACGGCTTCATCCGACTCAACCCGTTGGGAGGTTGGGATCCGCGGCAGATGAACAGCCAACGTGTTCGGGTTCAGACAAAGGAAGGCAGCCTGCCCGGAGTTCTCATGTATGGGACGAAGCCAGCCCACCTATTGTCGGACGCAGAGAAAGCACAGGGTCAAAAGCTTGACGACTTTTTCGTGGACCTTGGGCTGAGTGCCGACGACGTCAAGAAGCAAGTTCGAATCGGCGACCAAGTGACGATGGAAGGTCGATTTAGCCAGATGGGAAACCATTTGACTTGTAAATCGATGGACGATCGCGTTGCAGTGTTCGTGATGATCGAGGCTCTGAAACAGGTTGGCGACCACGATGTTGATATCTACGCCATCGCGACCGTGCAGGAAGAGATAGGCTTGCGAGGAGCGACTGCTGCCGGATCAGCCATCAATCCTGACGTCGTCATCGCCATCGATATTACATTGGCAAACGACATACCTGGCGTACCTGCTCAGGATCAAATCACCCAGCTTGGCAAAGGTGCAGCAATCAAGATCATGGATAGTTCACTCATTTGCCATCCTAAGCTGGTGGAGCATTTTAGAACCATCGCTGAGACAAAGGATATCCCGCACCAAATGGAAGTTCTGCCAAGAGGTGGCACGGACGCAGGTGGCGTGCAACGACTTCACGGTGGCATCCCATCGTTTACCCTGTCGATACCGTCTCGATACGTTCACACGGTCAACGAAACGGTTGATGCCGGTGATGTGCAAGCTTCGATCGATCTGCTCGCCAGATACTTGGAAGACGCGCATAACGGCAATTATTCGTACTGAGAGATCTCATGAGGGTTGTGTGTCGAGGGGGGGGGTAGAGGGTCGGATTTGAGCGTCGACGCGTTCTTTTGATGAATTGTGTCCCACCTGTTGACGATTCGTGTTTTTAACTAATTTTCTCAAAATTGGCTCGCCCCTCGCCCCCAAAAACAAAAAGGTGGCGAGGAAGATACTTCCTCGCCACAATTACAAAACCCCTCCAAATCGTGAGGTCAGTTAACGCCGATAGCGATAAATCCGCCGACGGTGTACGTCTTGCCACCCATAGCGGCCTGTGTTAGGCTCAAAGTGCGACTGAGCCGGAGCGTTGCTCTACCGTCAGCCGGAAGGTTCGCGCCCGGATTCACCGAGATAGTGCTCCCGTTGAAGCCCGCATCGATTCCGCTTACGCTTGGTCCGATTTGCACCGCAGTTGCCGGGAAGTCCTGATAGAGCGAGAGTCCGTATGCAACTGTCCCAATGTTCGGACCGAGACCAAAAAACCCTGCAGCTGTGAACGAAAGTGTTCGGTTCGTCCGAACTTCGATGTCGTTGGTTTGGCTGATGTCGGTAGCCGAACCTACTCCCTGGACGTTGTAAACGCCGCCAAAGTTGCCGCTCACGTAAACGTAGGTGCTTACGTTTATCAAAGTCTGCGCGAGAAATTGAGCATTTGTTAGGCTTGAACCCGCCACCGCGTTCTGACCTGGTGCGGTTCCAGCAATCGTCCCGCTAAACAAATAGGAATTGACACCATCACCCATTACTTGCCACGTGGAGAAGCCGTTCGTGGTCTGAGTGCCGTCGTATGTAAAGATTCGAGTCGTAATTCCCTGTCCCATAGCTGCCGTTGTTGCGGTTGCTAGAACAGCCAAAATTGCAAGCTTATTCAAGTTCATATAAATGAACCCTCCTTTTTACTCGCGCCCCCTCTCGACACGGTATTTGAATGTATTGTCTCACGAAATTAACGCCAATAGACTAGTAATACTACTGGGTTTTGTTTAACCGGTAAATTAGCAGCTTCAAATAGGATTTGCTGTACCGGAAACAAGGGGCAAGGGACAAGGGACAAGGGACTCTTTGATGGAGTCTAAGTTTGATTGCAACTAAATGCACTGTTTTGCATAGCTTTTCTCGCTTGTTAACTGTATTCTCCATCACTCCATCACTTCATCACTTCATCACTCCAGATCTCCATCAATCCGGTTCTTCTCGCTTTCCAGTCACCACTTTCCACTTTCCAGTCACAACCTTCCACTCACAACTCACCACTCACTACTCACAACTCTCCGCTTGGCGCGATCCTTGCACCTTTTCGGCCCTCTGTCCCGTATATCCGGTGATGGTTCGGACTCACGGGCTCAAGAAACATTTCAAGGATCCGAAGACCGGCATCAAGAAAGCGGTTGACGGAATCGACATCGAGGCAAGACCCGGGCGGATATTCGGGCTGTTGGGCGTCAACGGCGCTGGCAAAACAACCGTGCTCAGGATGCTCTCGACGGTTATTAAACCGACTGCGGGATCAGCAGACATCGACGGACTCGATGTTGTTGCCGATGCCCAGCAAGTTAGAGCCAGCATTGGTTTCATGTCCAATTCAACTGCGCTATACGGCCGATTGACTTCCAGGGAAGTTATCCAATATTTCGGCACTTTGTACGGAATGGATGATTCCAGACTGAAAGATCGGATGCGTTACGTAATGGACAAGCTTGAGATCCACGAGTTTGCCGACCGTCTATGCGACAAGCTCAGCACTGGACAAAAGCAGCGAGTAAGCATAGCGCGTACGATCCTTCACGATCCCCCGGTGCTCTTCTTCGACGAACCCACCGCCGGGCTTGACGTCGTGACCAGCCAAACCGTCATGGAGTTCATTGAGGAAGCAAGAGATCTTGGTAAGACAGTCGTTTTCAGCACCCACATCATGAGTGAAGTCGACAGACTTTGCGACGATATTGCTGTCATCCACGACGGTGTTATCGTCGCAAGCGGCTCCCCAGACACGATGCGTGAAATGACCGGCGAGAAGAGCCTTGAACGGGCCTTCCTACAGTTGGTGAAGTTCCAAGCAGGCTATGTGAGTGCAAGGAAGGCTGCGGAATGAAAGACACACTAAAGATCGCCAGAAAAGAGCTGCGGGAAATGGCTCGGGATAAACGCGTCCGATTTGGCGCATTTATCATGCCGATTTTCCTGGTTTTGATGATGGTGCAGCTGTTCGGTTTTATTATCGGGGCGGCCAAAGGAGCGACGAAGTCGACGCTGCATGTTGTGGGTCTGCAATCTGACCTCTTCAAGACGTTCTCCGCCGCCGGGATGACGATCAAAACCGTTCCAACCGTAGATGAGGGCATAAAACTCGTCAAAGAAGAAAAAGCGAAGCTTGTTCTCGCTGTAAAGCCACCTGTCACCGACGGACAGGTTCAACTCGAGGCGTATTTCGACCCAAAGCAGCAGATGGCACAAATCGAACTGTCGGGGGTCCAACAGGCGCTCGCCGTAGTGAATAAAAGGGCGCTTGTCCAAACACTTCGAGAAAAACTTATTCCTGAAACTGCTGCCGAGCACATCAAGCTAATTCCCAAGCCCGTGGAAGTTGGGACTCAAGGCGCCGGCGAACTCATCGTTGGGTTTCTCCCGTACCTCATCGTGCTCTTCGCTTTCAGCGGAGGAATGAGCATGGCTGCCGACATGGTTGCAGGTGAAAAGGACAAGAATACGCTAGAGACCTTACTGATAACACCCGTCGGGCGCAATCAGATCGTGCTAGGGAAAGTCTTGTCGTTGGCAGTCGTTTGCTTTCTAAGCAGCTTCTCGTGCGTAGTTGGGCTTCTTTTGGCGTCAGTTCTTAAGCTTCCCGGCAGCGAGGAGATGTTTAAGAACGGATTTGGCGTCACGCCGATCGCGGCCGGCACTATTGTTTTGCTCCAATTGCCGATGGTAACGATGTTCGCCAGCGTCCTCATCGCTATTAGCACTTTCGCCCGCAATCCAAGGGAAGCGCAAACGTATTTAGCCCTTGTAAACTTCATCGTAATCCTGCCTGCCGTATTCAGCCAAGTCATTGGTTTGACTGATTTAGGAAGCAAACTTTGGATCAACGCGGTGCCCGTTCTGAACTCAGCTAACAACATTCGAAACGCCCTGCTGGGAAAAACCGATTGGCTAGCCGTCG
>Ga0206958_1281_pt1 | contig 11521 bp, 9 predicted proteins | sample Alteio_BWOrgHeat_33_FD_152968 | JGI IMG/M metagenome (GOLD analysis project Ga0206958, IMG submission 152968) | Enriched cells from forest soil in Barre Woods Harvard Forest LTER site, Petersham, Massachusetts, United States -... | ecosystem: Environmental > Terrestrial > Soil > Temperate forest > O... | reverse complement strand
GCCGTCAGCGCAACCGAGGGCAACACGGCGTTGCGCGCGGAATCGCGGCTGATCCGGCGATTATCCAAATCCAAATCGGACTCGCTCAATTCAATTCTGTCCCGCAAGGCTCGGGCAATCATGTCCTCAGTTGGACCCTGTGCTCCCGAATCAATGGTTCCACTCTGATCGGTCGGATGCACGGGCATCGCTTCGAGAGTAGGGTCATCCAGATTCTTTGTCAGTGCATTTTTCATCAGCAATTCCTGAAACTGGAGCGCCGTCTTCGCGACAGTCAAATCCTGCTCACGGGTCGCGACCTCTGCCTCCGCCTTCAGTACATCCATCGCCGGAATCGCCTGTAGCGAAAGTTGCTTGCGATCGCTTTCCAATGTCTGATTCGCAAAATCCAGAGATCGGCTCTTCACCTGTTCGTCATCGTACGCAGCAACCAAATCCCAATACATATCCGCTATCTGCGTAATCGTCGAAATCACCTGCAGCTTAAATGCCTCATCAGAAATCTTCTGATTGTTCTTTGCAATCCTCAGATAGCGGAGGTTCGGCCCAAGACCAAATCCGGCGAGCACCTGCTGCTGAAGCAAAACATGGTAGTAAGAATTCAACGTCGGATTCAAAAAAACTGTTCGGACTGTTCGTAGCCCCTCGGCTATTGTCAAAGACCATCGAAAACGACGTGCCCGTCGGAAACGCCTGACTGAAATTGATATTTCCGTTCGTGGTATTTTGCTGCAGTGTCGGCACTCCATAGATCGCAATATTCGACAACGGCTGCGTAAAATGTTCGTTGTTCAATTGCCCGGAGAGCTGTGGATCGAAGGTAGAGACATTCGTTCCTGTACCCAGCGTTGAGGACACGAGACCCGAAGCGCCTGAACCCGCACCACCCGCGCCACCTGTCGTACCTCCGGCGCCCGCGCCGCCCGCACTGGCTGAGCCCGATCCAAAACCGCCCACACCGCCGCCCGGTGTGTTCTGCACAACACCCGTATTGACACCGCGAAACGACCCTCCGGCCTGAGTACGTAGTACGTCTGCCGCAGCAATCGGCAGGTTGTAGCGGGCAATCGCAATGTCCAGATTATTTTCAAGCGCAAGGGAGATTGCGTCCTTCAAACTGAGTTCGAGAACGCCATTATTCACCAGCGTATCGACCCGGGCTGAATTTGCCAGATTCGGCTGAGCTACCAACGTAGGCAAATAGGCCCTGAAGGGGTTGTTCGAATGCGGAATATCCAGGCGCAACGCAGGTTGCACAACTCCCGCAGGTGTCGACGATACAGTTGCCTGCTGCACCTGAGCAAACCCAGGAACTCCCATAAGATTCGCAACACTCACCAGCCCAACCAGCGAAAAGCTCCTCCTCACGCCTTCACCTCCGCATCCGCCGCTGCAAGTCCTGCCGTGTCGCGATACTGCCAGCCATCGCGCAACTCCATCGTGCGCGAACCATAAGCCGCATTCGCCTCGGAATGCGTTACCTGCACCACCGTCGTTCCCTGCTCGTTCAACTTTCGAAACAACTCCATAATCTCTTTCGCCTGCTCGGAATGAAGATTTCCCGTCGGCTCATCCGCCAACAAAAGATCGGGTTTATGAATGACAGCTCGCGCAATCCCCACCAGCTGCTGCTGACCGCCTGAAAGCTGATTGGGGAACAAATCTTTTTTCCCCACAATATTGAAGCGGTCGAGTGTGTCCGCAACCAGAGCCTGACGTTCCGACTTCGGAATATCCTTGTACGAAAGCGGAAGATCGATATTCTCTGCCACCGTCAGATCATCCAGCAAGTGATAGCTCTGGAAGACCATCCCGATCCGCTTTCGCGCCAGATCCGCACGCTGCTTGCGATTCATCTGATGAACCGCAAGGTCCGCAAAATAAAACTCACCCTTCCATTGGTCGTCCAGCATTGCCAGCACGTTCAGCAGCGAAGACTTTCCAGCGCCCGAAGGACCCATGATGGTTACAAACTCTCCTTCACGAATCGTTAGATTAATTCGTCGCAGAACCCAAGTCTCCGTGTGCCCAGTCCTGTAGCTCCGCTCTAAATTCCTCATCTCAATCATTGTTCTTGCTCCATCCTCAATGCCTCTGTCCGTTCAAAATCGACTCTACGACAGGCAGCCGCGCCCACGATCAACGCCTCTGCATCGATCGATGCATCTCACTGCTCTCAACTCTGTCCGCAACGCCTATAGTCGCCGCTTCTCGCATCAGCACCATGCCGACACGCCGGTAGCGATCAATGCGCATCAGCACGCAACAAAGGCGATCCTTCGGGGCGAACCATCATCAAGCGACACATCGCACTTTCTATTGCCGGGGCCACCCCATGTCACGCCCACCTTGAAGTCGTACTCCGTCGATTCGGTCTTGTGATCGACTGTTTTCCGTCCCGTCGGGCACCAATTCCGACCCATCTTTTTCAGTGACGAGATCCAAACAGCCTTCACAGCCTTCACTTCACTGCGTGCCGCAGTCCGGAGAGCAGTCCGGACCTGATGGTGACCTGGATGCTTCCCATTTCGCATCGACTCCACTACGCTCAGGGCCGCAGCGTTCAACACAACACCCAGCACAACCAGCACAACGACCGTCGACGCAGTATTCGACAATCCGATCGACCGGCATGCCTGTTTCAAGGCATTTCCTAAGTCTTCCAACAACGTTGTCATGCTTCTACCTCCGCAAGCAGCTTGTTGAGTTCTCCCTCCGCAACAACTTTGCCGTCGAACAGGTGAATCTGCCTCTCCGCATGTGCGGCAAACCGCGGATCGTGCGTCACCATACAGATCGTCGCGCCCTCCTGATGAAGCTCCTGCAACAGCTTCATCACTGCCTCGCCATTCTTCGAGTCAAGATTTCCTGTAGGCTCGTCCGCCAGCAGGATTGAAGGCGAACCCGCGAGCGCCCTCGCAACTGCAACCCTCTGCTGCTGACCGCCAGAGAGCTGTGCCGGATAGTGTCGCATCCGGTGCGCCATGTTCACACGCTCCAGCGACTCCTGCACTCGTTTCTTCCGCTCTGCCGAAGGCATTCCGGCGCGATAAGTCAGCGGCAGCTCAACATTCTCGGCAACGGTCAAATCCCCAATCAGGTTGAAGCTCTGAAAGATGAACCCGATCTCCTGGTTGCGAATCCGCGAGCGATCGGCGAAGTTCAGATTCGCGACCTCTTTACCATTGAGCGAGTACCGGCCATTGGTCGGAGTATCGAGCAAGCCGATGATCGATAGCAACGTCGATTTGCCGCATCCCGACGGTCCTGACATCGCCACATACTCTCCGCGGTTGATACTCAAATGCACTCCCGACAAAGCATGGGTCTCAATCTCATCCGTGAAAAAAATCTTCGTCAGGTCCTCAATCTGAATAATCGTCTCTGATGTCGTCGCCATCCTTAACTCTCCCTTTCTAATGTTGTCCCTAATCCAACCGAATTCTGTCCGCGGTGTCCCATCGGCTCATGTCCGACAGGATGACCGTATCGCCCTGCTGCAATCCTTCCAGCACCTGAATGCTGTTCACCGAAGCGCGTCCGACCTTCACTGGCACGCGCACCGCTGTCTTCCCATCAGGTCCCAGCTTGAACAGGCTGATCGTGCTGTTCTCATTTCCAAACGCCGGCCGTCCTACAAAAAGCACGTCGGTCATCCGGTCCAGATCGATCGTTCCATCCACACTGAGGTCAGGGCGCGCGCCCAAAGGCATGGCCCCAGAAAGCTCTACGTCAACCGTCACCGTTCCGTTCACTACCGCGAGATCAATTCGCATCACTTTGCCTTCGATAACGCCGTTATGGGTATCGATCTCAGCTGGTTGCCCAATCTGAATGTCCCGTGCCTGCGTCTCGGCGATCTTCAGTGCGGCCTTTAATTGATCAGGTTGAACCACCTTCGCCAGCATCGTCCCGGGATCCACATGCTGACCCACCTGCAACGGCACATCCGGGGCCTCCAGCACTCCGTCGATTCCCGCACGCACCGTCAGAGCATCCTTCTGCCTCTGCTTGAGAGCCAACACAGCCTCGGCTTGCTGCACCTTGGCCTCCTGCACGCCGATCATGGTTGCAATGGCCTTCTGGTTCATCTCCAGCTTCTGCATCTCGATCTGCTGCCGTTTGCCCATCTCATCGGCCTTGCCCCCTGAAGCGCTTGAGGTTAGTCCGCTTACCACGCCCAGTTCGTACAAACTCTTGTCCGTCTTGGCCTGAAGAAGCGCCTGCCGGGTATCGTCGTCCAGCGTCGCCGACTCGGCGCGCAGCACCATCATGTTGCTGTTCACCGTGGCCCGTGTATTCTCCAGGTCAGCCTTTGCGCCCTTCAGGGCCAGGGTCGCATCCATCATCTGCTGGTCCACCGTCGGGTCGACCATGTCCATAATGATGGTGTCGGCCTTCACCTGCGAGCCCGGAAGCACGCGAATGCGCGAGATCGTCGCCTCGGTCTCTGCCGGAATAACCCGAATCTTGTCCTCGCGCGCCACCAGCGTCCCAGGTCCACGCACCTGTCGCAGCAACGGTCCACGTTTCACAGCGTCCGTCCACACTGTTGCTCGATCCACTTCGGGAGCTGCCGGCTTCAGGCGCGTCACAAAAAACGCCACTACCGCCAGCACCACCACCGCACACGCACCTACGATCCACTGCCGGCGTAACTTCTTCTTCTTAATATCTGGTCTTGATATGTCCATTGCGCCTACAAGAATTGCAAGCGCTAGGCCAATCCTCAGGACGCATTTTCAATTACTTAGACCCACACACACGCAGCAAAACGTCCACTACCAGAAACATCTGTCCATTTCCGAACACAAAACGCCAAGTGGATTGGTCGTCTGCGAATTTCCGAGTGGCCCGCAACCTACTCCTCAAGCTCATCCTGGTTGGGCCGTTTCGCATTCGCCAAAATCTTCTCTGCCAACATCGCAGGAACCACATCATAGTGGTCCATCTCCATACGAAAACTTCCCCGTCCCTGCGTAATCGACGTCAGCGTCGTTCCATAGCTCAACATCTCAGCCATCGGAACCTCCGCTCGAACCATCGTCCCCAACCCCCCGCTCTCCATACCCTGCACCCGTCCGCGTCTCGAATTCAGATCACCCAGCAGCGCTCCTGCGAAATCATCCGGCGTCTCAATCTCCACCCGCATCACTGGCTCCAGCAGCACGGGCTTCGCCTGCTCCATGCATTTACGAAAGGCTAGCCGCGCCGCCATCTTGAACGACATCTCGCTCGAGTCCACCTCATGGTAGCTCCCATCAAAAACCGTCACCTTGATGTCAACCACCGGATACCCGGCCAGAAATCCCCGTGCCGCCGACTCGCGAATACCCTTCTCCACCGCCGGAACATACTGACGCGGAATCGAACCGCCAAAGATATCGTTCTCGAACACCACGCCCTGCCCGCGCGGCAGCGCCTCCATTCGAATCTTGCAGTCGCCAAACTGCCCATGCCCTCCGGTCTGCTTCTTATACCGTCCCTGCGACTCTGCGCGCCCACGTACCGTCTCCAAATAGGGAATCTTAGGCGCCTTCAGCGTCACATCCGTGTGATAACGCCGCTTCAACTTCGAAACTACTGCCTCAATATGCTGCTGCCCCGCACCCGCCACCAGAAACTCATTTGTCTGCGGGTCGCGATAGAACCTCACCATCGAATCTTCTTCCATTACCTTGTGCAGCGCCGGAGCAAGTTTGTCCTCATCTGCCCTCGACTTCGGCTCAATCGCATAAGTCATCGCCGGCTCAGGCATCTTCACCGGCTCCAGAAAGATCTCGTGCGATTTGTCACCCAAGGTATCTCCCGTCAGCGTTACACGCAGCTTCGCCACCGCACCAAGATCCCCGGCATGAAGCTCCGTTACCTCGACGGCCTTTCGCCCCTGCATAATTGAAAGATGAGCCAGTTTCTCCGGCTCTTGCCGCGTGAAATTCACTACAGCTTTGTCTGTCTTCATCGTGCCACTCACAACCTTGAAGAACGAAATTCTTCCCGCAAACGGATCACTCATCGTCTTGTACACGTACAGCGCAAGCGGCTCCTGATCATTCACCTTGCGCATCACAATCTCGTCCTGAGCATCCAATTTCGCCTCGCCGTTGGGCTTTCCCTGCACCGAATGCAGAATTCCATGAGCCGCCACGGCCTCACGCTCGGTCGGCGCAGGCGCATAAATCTTCACAAAATCCAGCAGGTGATCCGTTCCCACATTTCTCAGCCCGCTTACATACAGAACCGGAAAGATCCGGTCCTCGCGTATCGCTTCATGCAGCGCGGCAATGAGATGTCCCTCTGGGATCGTCCCTTCACTGAAGAACTCCTCCATCAACTCATCCTTGCCCTCCGCCACCAGCTCCACCAAGGCCTCGTGTGCTGCCTTCGCATCAGCTTTCACAGCCTCAGGAATCGCACCGACTTCACCCCGCCCATCCCCATCCGGCTTGTAAAAGTGTGCCTTCATCGTCACCAGATCCACCACTCCATGAAAGCCGTGTTGGTCGACGATCGGCAGCTGCACCGGCACCACCTGCCGGCCCCACTTCTCCTGCAGTTGCTCCACCATCCGCCGCCGGCCGTCTCGGCTATCGGCCTTCGGATGATCCACCTGGTTGACGACCACAATCCGAGGCAGGTTCACCTCAGCCGCGTACCTCCAGACACGATCGGTCACCATCTCCGGCCCAGTCTGCGCATTCACGACCACTGCAGCCACCTCCACCGGTAGCATCGCGGCACGTGTCTCGTGCAGAAACATATGAAAGCCCGGCGTATCGATCAGATTGACCTTCACTCCATCCCACTCTGCAAAGGCAGCTGCATTCGACATCGTCGTCCGCCGCGCCACATCCTCTTCGTCATAAGCTGTTACAGCCGATCCATCCTCGACTCGTCCCTTCGTCGCCGTCATTTTGGCGGCATGCAGCAATGCGGAGATCAAGGTCGTCTTTCCGCAATGAGCATGCCCCACTACGGCCACGTTGCGAATATCACTTCCAAGATAATTTTTCATCGCAGATTCCTCCGGTGACCCTCTATGGGCAGGTCTGATTTTCGATGCGGGACAGGGATCGGGTTCGGGCGCTGCCATTCAGGTCGTGACTGCCAGCCGCGGATTGCGACTGGCGTTTTCACCTTGCCGTCCGCTTCATCCAAGGGGAGACCCCCAACAACTTGTATCTCGTGGCATCTCGCCACGCCCTCTAGTGCTCAGCCGTTCAGGCCCCCGATTTCAGACCCTCCACGAAAGCCATTCCAGAGAGACAGGGATGCTATCACACAAAAAATTGCCTCTCAATAGTTGGCCGCCTCGATACGCTGGCCTTCCGGCCAAACCTGCAAAAACGAGTGTTAGACTGCATCCACTTTCAATTTTCATTGAGGCGAACACTCCTGCTCAAACCAGGGTGTCCAATCGATCCAGTAAACCTATGGAGACCATCAAGAATACAGCCCGTCTGGTCGTCCGCGAAGCGGACCAGACCCAAACTGTAGCCCTCGACTGTTTTCCTTTTACAATTGGCCGCCACGTCGACAGCAATCTGTGTCTCACCAATTCGCAGGTCTCCCGCAAGCATGCCGTTATCCACGAGGACGAGGATGGGTTCTCGATTCAAGACCTCGCTAGCCGTCACGGAACCTTTGTAAACGACACTCTGACCGAAAAAGTTCACCTTCGCTCCGGTGATCGCATCCAGCTGGGCGCCTCTGGTATCACTCTCCTCTTCGTCTCCGAGCACGATCAGGTCCCTACTCGATCCCTCCTCAACCGTGTCTCTTCCGAGACCTCCGGCTCCGAGCTCGAAAAGCTCTCCCTCTTTCTCCAGGCGGCACAGAGCTTCAACAACACCCGCATACTGCAGGACATCCTTGGCACCATGATCGAGTACACTCTGCGCCTCACAGGCGCAGAGCGCGGCTTCGTCTTCCTTGGCAACAGCTCCGCAACCCTCGCGCTCGAATGTGCCTTCGATCGCGAAGGCAACCGAATCCTCGACGACACAAAGATCTCGCACTCCATCGTTCGCGATGCGGCCGAGTCTGGTCACGAATACATCATCGGCGACGTCAGTGGCGAAGGCCAGCCCGTCGGCCGCGAGAGTATCGTCGTCCACGAGCTCCGCAGCGTACTCGCCATCCCCCTGCGCGGCCGCAACTCAGACCGCCTCATCGGCCTTCTTTATCTCGACAGCCGCCTCCACGCCGGCACTCTCAACCGCGTCGGCCGTGACATCCTCCACGCAATCGCCACGGAAGCGGCAAACCTGGTCGAGAATGCCCGTCTCGTTCAGGCCGAACGTGCTGCCGACCTCCTTCGCAACGAGATGGAGATCGCGGCATCCATTCAACAAAGCATCATCGCTCGCGAACTTCCTACTTTCCCCTACGCCAGAGTCATGGCGAGAACCATCCCCTGCACAGAAGTCGGTGGCGACTTCTACGACGTTATTCCTGTCGAAGACGGCTTCATTGCCATCGTCGCCGATGTCTCAGGCAAAGGAATGCCCGCCGCTCTGCTCGCTTCCATTATTCAGGGAATGATGTACGCCCAGGCCCGCAGCCATGCTCCTCTCGTCGACGCAGTCGCCACCGTGAACTCGTTTCTTTGCTCGCGCGTCTCGGGCCAGAAATACGTTACCCTCGTCGCCCTTCACTACAAAGAAAATGGCGAGATAGAGTACATCAACGGCGGCCACGTTCCTCCGCTCATCATCTTGGAAAACGGCACCGTCACGACCAGCCTCGAAGGCGACGTCCCGGTGGGCCTCTTCCCAGACGCCGCGTTCCACTCCCTGTCTTTCAAGCTTCCTCGAAACGCCCGTCTCGTGCTCCTCAGCGATGGTGTAACCGAAGCTGAGGATCCCGACGGTAATCAATTCGGTCACAACCGCCAGAGTGAATTCACCGACCCCGACCCGCTCGGCGCCACCTTCACATCCCTCCAACGCTTCTGTTGTGGAGCGGCACCCCACGACGACCGTACTATCCTCGTCATCGATACCGCTGTCAGGCCCAACCCCGTTACTTCGGAGAACGCATGAAGCTCTTACTTAAATTCAACATCCTGCTCATTACACTTGTTGCCATCGCCTTGGCTATCGTATCCTCGGTCGCCCATTCCTTCCTCATCGAGAACGCCAGAGACCAAGTCCTTCAGCAGGCTGAGCTCATGATGACCAGCGCCAGCTCCACCCGCAAATACACCACCGACGAGTTGAAGCCCCTGCTCCTTAAAACCATGGCAGAGGACAACATCTTCCTGCCTCAGATCGTCCCCGCCTATGGAGCGACCACCACCTTCAATCACCTTAGAAAAAGTTTTCCTGAGTACACCTACAAGGAAGCCACACTCAACCCCACCAATCTCCAGGATCGCGCCTCCGACTGGGAGAGCGATATCATCCAAAACTTCCGCAACAATCCCGAAAAGAAAGAGCTAGTGGGCGAACGCATAACTCCGACTGGCCCCTCACTCTACGTCGCCCACCCCATTGTCGCGGCCCAGCCTTGTCTCCAATGCCACAGCACGCCCGCAGCCGCGCCACAATCCATGATCGACAAGTACGGCTCAGCCAATGGCTTCGGCTGGAACCTCAACGAGGTCGTCGCCGCCCAGATCGTCTCCGTTCCCATGCAGCTTCCGATCAGCATCGCCACCAAGGCATTCCACACCCTGCTGATCGCCCTCTCGATAACTTTCCTGGCGATACTCATCGCAGTCGATCTCGTCCTCTACTTTCTCATCCTCAAGCCAGTTCGCAAACTCTCCGCCGTGGCCGATCGCGTTAGTCTCGGACAGTTCGAAGACGCAGAGTTACCAGTGCGAGGAAAAGACGAGATGGCTCAACTCACAGCCTCCTTCAATCGCCTCTTCGTCACAGTAACCAAAGCCCTTAAAATGCTCGATAGTTAGAAATCTTCGCTGGCCCCCCATCCTTGGCAGCCGAATCGCGAAGGATGGGCTCCATTCTCAACGCCGAAGAACTAAAGCAAGCCGCTATTTCGAAACTGCGCGAACCGAGGTTAAAAACTTCTGTCTCGCCTCCGCCGATTCAATCTCCGCCGCAACCTGATCACAGAGCTCTCGCAGATTATTCGAACTGCTCGAGGCGCGCCTCACCAACACACTCGCAATCGGCCCAACATAAGCAGCCAGCTTCTGCGAAATCTCATTCAGGTGCTCCGGCTGATATTTTGGTCCGGAGACAACGGCACTTCCCTGAGCTGAAGCAGGATCAATTTGCCTAGTCGCGGGGATCGTAGCCACAGGATTCGCCGGAGTATGCAGTGGTGCAGTCATCGCCGCTTGCACTGGCACGCTGACCGGAATCTCAAACTGAACCGGCAAACCCGCCTGCGCCTGCCCCAGCGCAACCGAAAACTCCTTCGCCGTCTGCCATCGCTCCCGCTTCTCTTTACTCAGTGCCTTCATCACCACAGCAGAAATCGCCTCGGGAATCTGCGGGTTCACCAGATGCGGGGCCACAGGTCGATGCTGAAGATGAGCTGCAATCACCTGCGGAAAGTTCGCTCCCTCGATCGGCAGCTTGCCCGTAATCATCTCGTATAGCGTCACACCCATTCCGTATAGGTCGGACCGTTCATCCGGCGGCTCTCCATAAATCTGTTCCGGTGGAATGTAGTGCATCGAACCCACCACCGAGCCGGTCACAGTAAGTCTTGGGTCCGGCGTCGCCAGGGCAATCCCAAAATCCAGCAGTTTTACCCGCCCATCCCACGTCAGCATGATGTTCGATGGCTTGATATCGCGATGAATCACATTCTGCGAATGAGCATAATCCAGCGCCGCAAGCACCTGCTTCGTGTACGACACCGCCTGATCAAGCGAAAGCCCGCTCTGCAGACACCGCCGCAGGTCCTGCCCGTCGACATACTCCATAATCATCACAAGCTGGTTTTCGTGACGAAAGGCCGTATGCAGCGCCGCAATATTTGGATGATTGAGTCCTGCAAGAACCCGTATCTCGCGTGTGAACCGGTCGAGCATATCCTGGCTGCTCGACGACGCCGACAGCAGCACCTTCATCGCTTCGATACGGTCTGAAATCAGATGGCGAGCACGAAATACCTGCCCCATCCCACCTTCACCCAACGCGTCGACGATCTCGTATGAACCAATCCGGGTCCCAGGAAGCCAAGCCATTTGAGTCCAAGTCTATATGCTTTTCACCCAATCAAAAAAAAAATCTAAAACCTGTGGCTGCCCCTTAAGTGCAATCAGGCCCCACCCTTCAGCAACTCAAGCAACCTAGCCTCATCCACTACTTTCACGCCAAGAGAATTAGCCTTATCCAGCTTCGATCCAGCCTCCTCCCCAGCCACCACATAGTCCGTCTTCTTGCTCACGCTCCCCGAAACCCGCCCCCCAGCCGACTCAATCCTCTCCTTCGCTTCATCGCGGGTAAGGTTCGGTAACGTACCCGTCAACACAAACGTAAGCCCCTCCAACGTCGAAGTCGTCACTCGCTTCTCCGCCGTCATCACCACTCCCGCCTTC
>Ga0206958_1279_pt1 | contig 11573 bp, 10 predicted proteins | sample Alteio_BWOrgHeat_33_FD_152968 | JGI IMG/M metagenome (GOLD analysis project Ga0206958, IMG submission 152968) | Enriched cells from forest soil in Barre Woods Harvard Forest LTER site, Petersham, Massachusetts, United States -... | ecosystem: Environmental > Terrestrial > Soil > Temperate forest >... | reverse complement strand
AAACAAACAGGGAAAAACTTAAATTACGCAGGATGCGATGGGTCAGAAATAAAGGACTGGCCACCTCCACAATATACGAAAGTCTTTTATTTTCCAGAACCGGCGTCGAGAGAATTCTAAACGAGGCCGGTTTTTCATCCACCACGAGGTATATATTCTCGAAATGATTATTGCCCTTTTTCATATCATTAAGGACACGCGGGCTTAATTCTTCGGTCGGCACATTGCGGGTCGTGGCAATCGGCTTGCCGTGGGCATCAAAAATACGAACAACGATATTGATCAAATCCGGATCATTGATCTTCTCCCCCACCCAACGGCGGGCGATACGGATGAAATTGACATTGTTTTCTTTGCTGAAATGAGTTTTAGAGACACCTTCACCAATGGCCAGGCGTTCAGCTTCCCAATAGGTATCGATGGACTGCTCGATACCTTTGGCGCGGGACTGCAAGATATCGTCGGTGTCGTTGGAAATTTTCTTGTCAAAATTGTGATAAAGCACCGTCCCAAAGGTGAACAAGGCCAATGACAAAATCAGCATATGCCATAGGACAATTTTAAGACGGATGGAAGCTAAACGCATGTATGGTTATCCATAGGAGATTGCTTCGCTGCGCTCGCAATGACAGCTATTTTTTAAGGAGATAACCCTTGCCGCGGACGGTATGGATCATTTTCTGCTCGAAACCGTTGTCGATCTTGTTACGCAGGTAATTAATGTACACATCGATCACATTGGTGAAGGTATCGAAATTAATATCCCAGACATGTTCGGAGATCATGGTGCGGGTGACGATATTGCCGGCATTGCGCATCAAATATTCAAGTAAGGCGTATTCTTTGACGGTCAGGTCGATTTCCTTGGTGCCGCGCGTGACCTTGTGGGTCAACAGATCCAGCGTCAAGTCATTGACTTTGAGTTGGGTTTGCACACGGCTGTCTTTTTTACGTAGCAGCACACGCACACGGGCGAGCAATTCTTCAAAGGAAAACGGCTTGGAGAGATAGTCATCAGCGCCGGAATCAAGCCCTTTGACCTTGTCTTTGACCGTGTCCTTGGCGGTCAACATGATGATGGGCGTTTGATTGCCTTCTTTGCGTAGCGTCTGGCAAAGGTCCAGCCCATCCATTTTCGGCAGCATGATGTCCAGAATGATGATGTCATACTCATTGGAGCTTAATAAGAAATGCCCTTCTTCGCCGTCGCCAGCCACGTCAACAGCATAACCTTCTTCTTTAAGACCGCGTTTGATGAATTGGGCGATTTTGGCTTCGTCTTCGACGACTAGGATACGCATAAACTTAATTCACCCCCACCTAACCTCCCCCTCAAGGGGGAGGGACATTTTAATTAATGCTTGGATCAATTTATCTATACCTTCACCCAGCTCGCTGATGCGGGCATTGAGCATGTAGCAAGGGGTTGTGACAATCTTGTTGGCTTCATCGACCACAATGCCGCGCGCCTCGCAATTGATGGTCTTGGTGCCGGATTTCTGAAACATGGCATTGATCTTCTCGTCCTTGCCAAAGGTGACGGTCACCTTTTTCAACACATGGGCGACAATCACCGGTGATATGCACAAGGCACCTATAGGCTTATGAACCTCGTGCATGGACCGGATAGCCGCTTCTAACTCTGGCAAGACCGTCATTCTATCACCATCCGTCGCAAAAGTGCAAAGATTATGTGCCACACCACTTCCCCCGGGCATGACCAAGATATCAATATCCGCGGGTTTAAATTCAGATAAGGGTTTAATTTGGCTGCGGGCGATGCGGGCGGACTCCACAAGCACGTTACGCTCTTCGGGCATGGGCGCATTGGTCAGAAAATTAAGGACACGCGCCTGCGGCACATCGGGCGCGAAGCATTGGTATTGATGCCCGGCACGGTCGATGGCGAGCAAGGTCAGGACCGACTCATGGATCTCTGCCCCGTCTTTATTGCCGCAGCCGGCTAAAATAACGGCGAAGTTTAAAGATGTCCGGCTCATACGAACTAATCTCTCCAGAAATATAAGGCCGCTGTTAAGACCACACCGATCACCGTCACCCACAAGGTGCTGCCCACAAAAAAGGTATAGGACATTAAGATGATGCCGATGACCATCGGCCGCCAGCTTTTTTCTTTTTTGCCATGCCAGAAGGCATACCAGCCGACAATGCCGAAAATAGTACCGGCCAACAAATTCCACCAGTTAAAACCACCGGGGCCAAAAAGACCGGAAACGCCGTACGAACTCATGACAGCATTGAGGGTTTGACTATCGGGCATAATGTTTACTCTAATATGATAACGGGTTGAGACTGCTTATTAAGCCAGCGCAAGATCCGGCGCAGCTTTCTTTCACTGAGCGCCACACATCCTGCGGTTGAACTATTATACCGGCGCCAGACATGCATGAAAATGGCACTTCCGGCTCCCCGTACAATCGGATGCATATTATAGCCGATGACAACGCCGTATTGGTAAAGATTATCCGGACGTTTCATGCGCTCGTACGAGGCGGCTTGTGGCTTTCCGTGAACCCATTGATTATACTGCGCGGAATTCATGTCATCCACCCAAAAATCAAGATCCCCAATTTCTTTGTAATCAAGACCTGTGGCGATGGCGGGCGCGTAACCAAATGCCGGACCTAACGGATACAGGCCTGAGGGCGTTTTGCCGTCACCTTCCTTCTTTTGGCCGGGGGCAGCCAAACCATTGCGGCCGATGACAGCACTCGAGCAAAAAACCCGATGCCAGCGGCGGTCCTGCTTTTGCCAGGCGCTTAATCGCGTTTGCGTGTGATTGGCAGGATGAATGATAATAGCTTGAGTGATGGACGTATCGAGATCCTGCAGGGTTCGCGGAGGCAGCGACGCGCAGCCCGAAACAGCCAGCAAAAAGACACAGAAAATAATCCTAGCCATTAAGTCCTAAGAATTCTCGAAGATGATGCATGGGTTGAATATTAACCACGACAGGCACAAAGCCGGAGACGTTTTGCAAGCGTGCCAACTGGGCGGGGTCAATATGAAATTGCAGCGCGCCTGACGCGTTATTGTTAACCTGCAAATTCATTTGAGCAGGATTCAAATCGATACCGCCCAGAGGATCGGCCGTGGCCATGGCCGCGTTTTGTCGGCCGGCACTGACTTTAATTCCCTGATGCAATTGCATTTTTAACGAAAGCGCGTTAAACAAGGTCACCAGCTGCTCAATGAATTGATCAACCTGTTTATTTCTGGATTCGTACTGGGCCACCAGGTCATTACCCTCCTTGACTTTTTTCTTGGCCTCGGCGATATGATTAATGGCAACGAGGTGAGCGACCTCGAATTTCAATCGCTCAATGGGGTCACCGTAATGTTGTTCCAAATAAGAAGCTTTCTGATCGTCGATGTGATTCACCACCTCTTCGAAAGCCGTAGTCCCTTGACGCACCGCTTCAATAAACTTATTAGGATCTTGAATACGCTCAGGCCCTTGCCAGAAATTTTCAATTTTTTGTGAATTGAAGGCATTGATGACTCTTTTGTTGATTTTTAATCGGGCCGTCAGATAATTTAAAAAGACCTTTAAATCCTCCGCAGCCATTGCGTGGCCGGAAGGCAACGCCATGGATGTGACAAGGCCGGCCGCTGAGACCAATACAGCACGTCTGGTGGGATTGGCGCGCATGGCTTGGTCTCTCTTTAAATCTTCCAAGTCGCGGATTCTGTCTGTTAACTGGGTCAGGAGCCTTCTTCTGGAAAGTATTCTCTCTGTCTTGCCATCCAAGGTTTTTAACTCGAGTCCGTTGGTCGGATCCATATAAAAACTACCACCCATTCCCATTTGGTTATCCGGCCCACGCTGACCATCCCCCATATCGACACCAAAAATCGCCCCTCCCACATTCATTACCGGACTCTTGACGCCAGGCAATGGGCTTTTGAAAGCATGTATTTCATGCCCGTTAATAAAACCAATGAGGCCTGTTTCGGCCAGATAGCCTTCCAGAAGGTGTTTATTTAAAATGCCCCCTTCAAAGAACGTGGACTCAATTTCATTATATTGATCAATCCAGAGAAAATCATGGATCTGCCTTAAAACCTCATCTATTTTAACAGGGTCTCCCGTCGCCCTCGCCTCATTCCAGGCCTCCTCTTCCTTCATTAATCTTTCCCAGTTAAAATCAGGTTTTCCGTCGACATCAAAACTGATCCCGTTATGTTTATGCCCATATCCCCATTCATCCACATACGCAAAATGAAAATTATCGATGATCAATTGGACAATATGCCCCAGCTCCTTTAATTCGTGTTCGGGTTTCATAAAATAATCGTATTGAATATCATAAAATCTATCCTTCACGCTTTTGACAATGACCGCTTCCTGTTGCCGCGCACCTCTCCTGCTCCTGACAAGGTCGGCCTTATACTCCTCCCCAAGAATAGATTTATAATCTTCAAATTTGGGAGATCCTCTTTCCAACTCCTCGAGCGTTGTGGTACCGCCATTTCTTAACCATTTTTCTATAATGCCCTTCCTTTTTTTAGCATCCAATTTGTGCGCGCTCTTGGCGTAATAAGCATCCAAAAGCATTTCCTCATGGTTGCCCAAAATAAAAACCGCCTTTACATTTTCTTTGTTCAAACGGATAAAATTGGCCAATGTTCTATAATTAAGACGATTGTCACTTCCCCTGTCAAAGACATCTCCGTGGATAATAATTTCTAAAGGATGCGGACCATTCCAATGGCGGGCTATGCGATAGACATTTAATAAATCTTCCTTATGACCATGCTTATCTCCCATATTAATAACTACCGGCAGGGTGGGATCACCATCTGTTAATCTACGTCGTAAAGTGACAAGCTTGTCGATATTGCTCTGTAATTTTTCCGGACTGATGAGCCAGGGAATGCGGCTATTCATCGCAGCGTCTTCATGCACCAAAGCAGTTGTGAGTGGCGCGGTGTGGCCTTCTCTGATCCCTCTCTGCGCAAAAGAGAGGCCGTTTTGTTTCGCGGCAAAAAAGACAAAAGGGCTATACGCCCCCAGCGTATCGATAAAGTCATTTTGATCCACACTACCGTCTGTCCAATTGTATCTAAAAAGAATGACATTAGGCTTGATCGTCCGGGCCCAAAGGTCCCAAAGTTTCTTTTCACGAATGTCCCCATACAAGGCGCGGTAGCTGATGCGTTGCTGCCATAAAGGGTCGGTCGTCATGCTCCTGACATCGAGAGGTATTTTCAGGATTTCCCCTTGCTTATCAATGCCTACAAGGCGCAATTGAACCCTATCTCTATAATCGGCCAATCGATGGATGGCGATGCGCGCGGCTTCAATCAGGTCTTTTTTATCTGTGCCGATACCAAAAGAGGCGATCACCAGGGGCACGGGACCCGTGGCCGGGCTTTTCTTTAATTGCAAAGCAAACGCGTCGAAGCCTCGCTCAAGATTTTTTTGCTCATCTTTATCTAAAGCAAATGGAGTTGCCGGTTCATAACGGTCAAGCTCTACCAGTGATTTCATTAAGAAGGCATTTAAATCCGTGGGTGATGGGAAAAAAGTGTCGTAAGGCAAAAACCATTCTAAGAATTGATCATTGAAGGGGTATTTGGATAAAAAACGCTCACGGTTTTCGGGCTTAAGAAGACTTAACAAACGGCTGATAGCATCTTTGAGATCCTCTTTGGCCGTAAGAACACCTGGTCTTTGGTAAACTTCCAAATTCTCTCCCCATACCGGGTGTATTAAAAAACCCTGTGAGGCCCCCATGTCTTCCGCGGCCCGGTGAAGGGCGCTGTGAATAAACAACCCTTTGGGTTTAAGGGCATGGAAAACTTGGCGGAAGGCGGATTTCAAATCCCGGGAACTAAGCAAATCCAAAAAACCAAACCCCAGCGCCACGTCAAAGGAACCGTTCGCAAGCAAGGTCCGCTTCAAGTGCTGGGCCGGGCCCTCATAAACATAATTCAAGTCAGTGATATCTGCCAATACCACTGAAACATTGACAGGCAATAGCCGTGATTGCTGAAATGTGTACGCTTGAGGGTCCCAATCGATCGCGGTGATTTGGGCATTGGGAAATAACCGGCTTAAATGCTCAAGGTCCAAGGTGCTTTTTCCATAAGCCGCGTATAAAATCCTGCCTTTAAATGTATTCAAGTTTATGTAATGGGTGCGTTGTAAAAATTTGTAAAAAGTTTCCCAAAAAAAGTCGTTGAGGACATCCATATCATGCCAGGGAGCTTTCCCATTCAAAGCCCCCTGCCATGGAATATCTTGCGGTGACATTTCAGCCTGCACCAGCATCGCTTGATTTGAATTCAATGAAAGGGGCGCAGCGCTCGTGACGGTCATAGCCCCGTCCATCGCCAAAGCGGTAAAATTCTCACCACCGGAGAAATACTTGCGTGGGATGGGCTGTTGCGTGATGGGGTCGTTTTCTTCTTTGATGTAGTTGTAGACGCCTTTTTTGAAAGCTTTGAGGTATTGTTGGTAGATGTGTGGTGGATCGCCGATGGAAGCATTCGGGGATGACAGGATGCCGGCCACCTTGTTCTTGTTGGCGTAGACTTGCTCTAAGATGCTGTCTTTGATTTTCTTCTTGTACCAGGTGGCGAGGATGAGGCTGTTGTAGACTTGGCGCAGTTGGGCGAAGTTTTGGCCTTGGTTGACTTCTTTCGTTAATTCGGGGAGTACAATTTCTTTGAGTATAGCTTTTACATTTGGTGAGGCGGTTTGGGGATTTCCCTGGGGTGCTTTCAGATTCAGAGCTTGGGGCGCTTGGCAGCGTGCTTGGGGACACGTTTTGTTGTTCTTGTTGAACATGTCCCCGGGTTGGCTTTGGTGGATTTGGGTCGAGAGATAATCTTCCTCTAGCATTACCTTTAATTTTGCTTCCACCACATAGGCTGTGCCGGCTTTGGCGTTTTCGTAGACTATGGCTTTTTCTGGGACGATCCAGACTTTGTTGAACGTATTCACAGGGATATTCGTGGTGCCGAATTTTTGGGCGGCTTGCGCGTAAATCCGCTTCCAGAATTTCTTGCCTGTTTCCCCTTCCGGATAGATCAGACTCGCGGTGATTTGTTTGAGCATGTAGTCTTCCGCAAGCAGATCGCGACCCATTTCGGTTTGGCCGAAGCTTGGCTGGACAATACGATTCTTTTCATAGGGGCTGAGATTGACCCAGAGGTCTTTTTCGGGAATCGTTAAAGAAGCTAGAAAGTATTTAATAAGTTTCGTGGATTCCATCTTAAGTTGTTCTTTCATCAAAAAAGGGGACACATTAATGTGTCCCCTTTTTTCATAATCGCCTTGGTCTAAGATGAAATCAAATCTAAAGGGATTATCGGGATGGACTTTCAGGCCTTTGAGGATGGGTGGGTTAAAGGATGGGCTTAGAGACACCATGGTCCCTGGTTTGGGCAAAAGGAAGTCCTCGGCCTGAGCTTGGGGCAAAGGGCCAAAGCTGTTGATCAAAAAAGCCGTCAAAATAATCGAAGAAAATGGGGTTCTCATATCATCTAAAGTATGCAATATATATAAACCAAAAACAAGCGTGCATTGCGACAATTAGGGGCAGGTGTCCCTAATTATCGAAATAGGGGGCTGTCCCTAATTTCCCATCCAGTTCTTGCCGCCTAGGAGGCGGGCGGTTAGCATGCAGCAGATGGTGTCGCCGGTGGCGTTGACCATGGTCGCGGGCGGGTCGACTAAGGTGCCTACCATGGAAATGATGGGCAGGGCCTCGACCGGAAAGCCGTACATGGTCACAATCATCAACTCCCCTAAAAATCCCCCGCCCGGAATGCCGCTCATCACCGTACCGCTTAAAAGGGCGATGCCGATGGCGGTGAGGATGGTCGCGGTACCGGTAAAGGGCGTATGAAATAAACCAAACAAAAGGGCGATTTTGAGAATTGCGGATAAACAAGAGCCTTCCAAATGCAGGGTTGCCCCTCCAATGGGAATAATGACTTCCCTTAATTCTTCCGGAATGCCGATCTTTTTGGATGCCTCCATATTGGCCGGGATCGAGGCAATGCTGCTGCCTGTCCCCCATGACACCAAGGCCACGGGCGTAATGTTTTTCCAAAAGGCTTTAATCCCCCATAGCCCGCCGGCAAAATAGGCATACGCCGTAAAGGCCACGAAGAAATACAGAAAGGCTATAGGGTAATACAAAACAACTGCGCGCACATAGGTTCCCAAGAGCTGGGGACCAAAAACACCGACCAGATAGGCAAAATACGCGCCGAGGCCGATGGGCGCATAGAGCATGACAAGGCCTATCATCTTTTCCATCACATGATTTCCGGCCTTTAGAAACTCGATGAAGGCGAGCGCTTTAGATCCAACGGCTGAGGCCGCAATCCCTAAGAGCAATGAAAAAACAATCAGGGCGAGCATGTTTTTCTTAGATAAAAGATCCGCAAAATCCGAAACCGTAAAGGCTTTGACAAGCGTCTCCCCTATGCTGACCTGCTCGGCATCGACATGCTTGGGGAGATTTAAGCTGACGCCCTGGGCCGGCGGGTAAATATGGACCGCGATGATCATCAAGATACAGGCAATGATGCCGGTGAGGATGAAGATGGCCATCATCCAGCCTAGAATCCGTCCGAGGCGCTTGAGATCGGACATGACAGCCACAGCGGATGACAAAGAAAAGAACACCAACGGCACGACCAGGGTAAAAAGTAGATTCAGGAATAGGTCGCCAAAGGGTTTGAAGATGACGGATTTTTCTTTGAAGATAACACCGAGAATGCAGCCGGCGGCGATGGAAACGATTAAGGTGAATGAATTTTTCATAGCCAGCCGCAGAAGACGAGCGCGCAGATGCTTTTGGCGTCCATGAGTTGGCCTTTGGCGATCATCTGCTTAACCTTGGATTGGCTCATGGGGATGATTTCAATGACCTCGTACTCTTCCGGCTGGGCTTGGGTCAGTGTGAGCTGCTCGGCCTTAAAAGCATGGATGACTTCTGTCGAATAGCCCGGCACCGGATAAAGAGCACCCACCTTCTTGAGTTTGGCCGCCTTAAGGCCGGTCTCTTCCAATAATTCGCGACGCGCACAGGTGGCCAAAGTTTCGTTGGGATCAAGCGTGCCGGCGGGCAATTCATAGATGTATTTCTTCAAGGCCGGACGGAATTGCCGGATCATAATCACCGTGTCTTTGTTCAGGAAAGCGGCGATGATGACAGCACCCGGATGATTGATAAAGGTGATGCGGTGCGTGCGGCCGTTGGGAAGTTTGACGGGATAATTTTCGTGGATATCGAGTTTTCGTTTGGCCATATGGGATTGCTTCGCTCCGCTCGCAATGACGGTTAATAAAACAGTTAGACTATAGGAATGGTTTGGGCCATGCTGGGGCGTTGGTTGATGTCTTGGAACCATTGGGCCAGCGCACCTTCCACCTTCATGTGCGGCAGGCGAAACAGGACATAGCCAATGGCCGAGGCCACAGCGACCGAGGCCAGATTAAAATCTTTAAGTTTGCCAAGATTCTTCTCTATATAGGCATAGGAGACGCGAATATTATTCTCTAAGGTTGTGACAAAATCCTTATGGAAATCCTGTGGGTGACGCATCTTTTCCATATACAGGTTAATGGCTGTGGTCATCAGATCATCCGCGAAGGCCTCCCACTTTAAGACTTCCAGGCGGCCGGCTGCATCGCGGGGAATCATCAGCGCTTTGTCATTTAATCCGTCCAAATATTGGCAGATGACCGGACTATCATAAACGGTTGTGCCGTTGTCCAAAACCAGGGTCGGCACCTTGCCTAAGGGATTGGCCTCCAGAAGCCTTTGGGATTTCTTTTGCAAATCTTCGTCGATAAGTTCGAGGGTAATGCCTTTTTCAATGGCTATGACCCGCGGTTTACGGGCGTAGGGTGAGCGTTTGGTATAAAGTAATTTCATCAACAGTCCTTTTTTTGTTTAAATTAGAGATCCTTCGCTTCGCTCAGGATGACAGGCTTGCAAACAGGTCCTTGGATGATTTTAAATAACGTTCATCACTGATTTCTTTCATCCATAGCTGTTTGGTCTCCGTGTGATCTTCCAGACGGGCATTTCCGATGCGCTGGCTTTGGAACATGGGCATCTGGTCCCAATCAGAATCAATATAACAAAAAGCCTCGATATTTTGTTCCTTGATAAAATAAAAAATCCGTTTTAACCATCGGCCTTTCCAAGCCCCTGGCCCAGGATGTGGAAGCATCTATTTATTTTTTCGGGTTTAGTAGTAAAATACCTTTTGAACAGATGCCCAAGATCAATGTGCGCCTGGGGGTTTTAAGTTACAGCGTGTACGACCAAAACAAGCGCCTGGACCAGGAGGTCTTGAAGGTCAACCGCAGCCCCAATAACATCACCATCACGGTACCCTTAAAGCTATTGGGAGATCCTCAGAAAATTTTAAGCAGTGCCCGGACCTCTCTGGGCAATCTTCCGCTCGACAATGCGTCCTGGGTCGTGCTGGAACTCGAGAATGAAACCAATCATTAAACAAGCCCTCATCACCGGTCTCACCGCTGTTAGTTGTCTCTATTTGACTCAATGGTTAAAATTGCCCCAAGGCTTCTGGGCGGTGATGAGTGCCATTATTGTCCTGCAGGCCGATGCGGCCGGCACCATCAGTGCCTCCTGGATGAGGGTGATCGGCACCTTTACCGGAGCATTTATAGGCGGATTATTCCTAGCCCTTTTCGGTTATCATGTCTGGTCTTTTGGAACGGCGGTGTCGATGGTGATTGTGATTTGTTCGCTATTGCATTTAATGGAGAGCTACCGCATTGCGGCCGTGACGGTGGCGGTGGTGATGCTCATCGGTCACGCCGGACCACCCTGGCAGACCGCTACCGAGCGTTTCATCGAGGTGTCCTTCGGCATTCTGGTGGCCGTGGTCATTTCCGCCCTATTCAACCCTTCTTATATTGCTGTCATTGCGAGGCGCGCTTTTCAGCGCCGAAGCAATCTCCTATTATGCCTCATTTGTCTGTTGTTAATCCCAACATCTCAATCCTTTGCTGATGCGCCATTTGCCCCTGAACCCGGCAAGACCTTGCTGTTCGTAGGACAGGACTTGGATACCATCAGCCGCCTGGTGCGCTCGACACACATCACGCCGGGTGGCACCATGTTGTACACCTCTATTCAGGAAATGAAGGGTTTGAACGAGCGCAATGAATATGGCTCCGGGCCGCAATACGGCAATGCACTGTTGCAATATCACGATTCGACCGTTCAAATAGGTTTGTATATGGTGGGCGTTTTGGATAAAACCATCACTGGCGCCTATGACCACAATCTGGAGATCCTGGCCCAATGGATCAAGAAAGCTCATCGGCCGATATACCTGCGCATTGGTTATGAGTTCGATAATCCCAGTAATTTCTATGACCCCGAATTATACAAGCAAGCCTACCAGCATGTGGTCGATTTTCTGCGGGCCCAAGGTGTTACCAATGTGGCGTATGTCTGGCATTCCTTTTGCTGGCATCCCAAGGACGGGCGTTCGGTGATGGACTGGTATCCGGGTGATGATTACGTGGATTGGTTTGGGGCTTC
>Ga0206958_1259_pt1 | contig 11580 bp, 12 predicted proteins | sample Alteio_BWOrgHeat_33_FD_152968 | JGI IMG/M metagenome (GOLD analysis project Ga0206958, IMG submission 152968) | Enriched cells from forest soil in Barre Woods Harvard Forest LTER site, Petersham, Massachusetts, United States -... | ecosystem: Environmental > Terrestrial > Soil > Temperate forest >... | reverse complement strand
GAGAAGTGTGCGACTTGACAAGGGGTTGGTTGTTCCATTGCTGAAGTATCCTCGCTCCGAGCGACGACGTATTAGCGGTATAACGGCAATATATGTCGAATTCACGCCAACATGATCACCTGGAGTTGGCACGAAGCTACGGGGTGACGTTGTCGCAGACAAAGCTCATCCCACCCGCTTCCGAAACCTGGAACCAACTCGTTTACGCATCGAAAGGAGTGCTCACGCTTCGCACGGAAGTTGGGACATGGGTTGTGCCCCCGTTTCGAGCGGTTTGGCTTCCCGCCAATATGCGATCAAGCCTCGAAATGGTCGGTCAGACCGCACTTCGAATGATTTATTTGAAGAAAGCAAAGGCTACACAATCTGGACTCTCCTTCGACGCCGAAAAGTGTGCGGTCATCAATGTCACCCCATTGCTCCGCGAATTGATACTACGAGTCGTTCGAATCGGCGCGCTATACACTAACTTGCCGTACCATCGCCGAATTGCCGGTTTGATCCACGACGAGTTGCGCATGATCGACACAGTCCCGCTCCAGCTTCCTTATCCTAAGAGCGGGCAAGCATTGACGTTTGTTACTTCGGTCGAACGCTCGATTGACACGACAATGAATATTCAACGTGCGCTTCGCGAGTCCGGATCTAGTCGGCGAACTATGGAGAGGATGATCCGCAGCGAGACTGGGATGAGCTTGGGCCAGTGGGTGCGACGGCGCAAACTACTTGAGGGATTGCGATGTTTAGTCGGAGGTGAAACGGCGAGTACGGTCGCGTTCAAACTTGGCTACAACAGCCCCAGCGCGTTTATTGCGATGTTCAAAAGGGAATTGGGAGCCACGCCCGGAAGTTACTTTTCTATCCCAAGGGAGTAAATCTGCAACGGCAAGAGTGCGTATCTTCCGATCGGGTATTTAGGAATTGCGGTATCCGTAGCTCGATTCAATGTGTTGGCTTTTATCGATTGTCGAGTCACGACAAAATAGTGACTGACGAGCGATGTTGGGAGATTTCGAAGGCGGTAAAGGGGCCGTGTGTTTATTTCGATTTTCCCCAAAAGCTCAAGGCCCAAAACATTGAGAACGACAGGAATTAAGGGGTTTACTCTAATCGAACTCTTGGTCGTCATCGCAATTTTAGCGATGCTGGCAGCAATGCTGTTTCCTGCGTTCTCGAGTGCTAAGAATGCAGGAAATACAACGGTAACCCTCGCCAATATCCGGCAGCTAGGCGAAGGGTTTGGATTGTATGAAGCGGATTACGACGACGGACTTCCGTCGGTGACGCACGGGTTACTTGGCGAAGGGAAAAAAGGTGGTTGGGTTTACTATTTTCAGTTTCTTGACCACGGCCAAGCTGCCGGTCGGTTTAATGTTTCGAAAGGCACGTTGTATCAATATGTCAAAAATAAGGACGTATATCTAAGCGCGAACGATCCAGGATCCAAGTCATCGGGGCTCTCGTTTGCGTTCAACGGTTGTCTTAGTGTGCCGTCGATGGAAAGGGGTTTAAGCCTTTCCAAGCCCCTAAATTCGATTGCACTTCCTTCTGGAACAATGTTGTTGGGCGAAGAGGGGACAGGCATATCCATGTTCGGCGCTCAGGCCGGCACAAACGATGGATACTTCAATCCCGTTACCGACCAATTTGCCGAATGGCACGACGGAAAGACAGCGATACTGTTTGTCGATAGCCACGCAAAGGTAACGCGCGCTCAGAGCCATCTGCAAGAGATCGTTTCGGGAACGGTTGGCGGCAAATGCCCATGACCGGGATGTGCGCTTCGCGTCGGCACACGGGGCGCGCGTTACGGGACACAGCCGGAGTGACCGGAGTGACCGGAGTAATGTGTGAATCAGTTAAAAACTGAAAAAAGCAATAGAACCAGAGCATTTCCTTGCAAACGCACTTAAACCCTTTCAGGGTTCTCTAGGCCCTAAGCTATGGCGGCGGCGCCATCTGGCTCTGACCACTCTGTGTGGCCAGGAAGATCGCTGGTGCAAGCATGGAAGTCGCGGTAGTAGCTCCTCCCGACTGCGGGGAAGATGTGCCTGACTGCGGAGGCGACATACCGGATAGGTAGTACTGTTGGGCGTATCCGATGATTGCCGAACTAGCCCTAACCTGGAATCGACCGCTGTTGAAATCGGGAACGTCGGGACCATCTTCAATCGCTTTCCAAACTGCGACCTGGAGTCCGGCGCATTGATCAGCGGTCTGAGCGTCTTTAAAACATCGGGCGACGATGCTTCCAGCTTTCGCAATGTTACCGCCGAGCTTTAAGGAGTTGGCTGGTTGCATAGTGCTGATGTGACCATGTGACACTGGGCTTCGGACATCGGCGCACACGGACCACCAAGTCCCGCTGACATCGCGGAATCCCATCTTGCCCGCAAACGTGCGTTCAACTTTTTGGCCGTCGAGGCAAATGGTGACTTCACGTCCCATTCCCGAGCGCACGAATTGGGCATCGAACGGTTGCCACGCAGCCGCGATATGAGCAGCCGCAACAAGAATTAACCAGATCTGAGTCACTTTCTCACCGAACTACAGAATAACACAGCCGACTTGGCTCGCCTTGCATAGGATGAGCTTTTTTCTGAGGCTGGCGACTACGTCGCTCTATCCCACCCGGACACGGGGAACGCGTTACGCGACAGAACCGTTGCGAAGGGTAGAGGGTTGTGGGGCGAGGGTAGAGGGTTGGAAACGGAAAGGCTTTGTCCTAGATCATAGGTCTCCTGTGTCCCATTGGTCCCATAAATTCCGTCAAGGAACTTTGAATGATTGACCGAATCACGAGTGGAGAGTTGCAAGTGGAAAGTTCCGAGTGGAAAGTGAAGGGAACCGGAGTTATGGAGTACTGAAGAATCAGTTGTGGACCTGAAAAGATCAAGCCAAGTCGCACATGTATGTGGAACTGCCACGAGCCTTAGCAGTGTCCCAACACCCAATACCCAATACGCGATATCCGATACCCAAGACCTAACTGCGGTCGGTCGTTGAGAGCGACGTATCGATAATCGATAATCGGCTGTCGTGATCGAAATACTGAATGTCCGCGATACCAAGCGAGCCCCTTAACTCTTTGGGGGAGAGAATAGAGGGTTCGGGAATTGAGCCAACTGTGGGGGGGACCAAAGGATAGGCGGTCGACATTGCCGTATGGTAGTAGATATTCCCCTCAACCTTCTGCATCGATTGGTGGACGTGGCCATTGAGCACTGTCACACACCCAAATCGCCTAAGAAGCTCCAACGGTCTTGCGGAATCTTCTGTAGCCCAACCCCACTCCGGACGGGCTTGCCAAAGCGGGATGTGGGCAAAAACGACGATTGGGGTGCTATCGCTTAAGCCGCTAAGCTCTTTCTGGAGCCACTCAATTTGGGTGTTTCCCAATGAACCAAGGCCGCCCGGTTTGTAGTTCATAACATTGACAAGCCCAATGAAACGCACTCCTTTGTGGCTAAAGCTGTACCAGCCATCTCCCTTTGAGTCTCTACTGAATCTGGAATGATATTGCTTGCTGCCGTTTGAGAGCACGTCGTGTTCTCCAGGTACGTAGAACTTTCCGTCCGCTTTCGCGCCCTTCAAAATCTGTTGAAACGTGTCAAATTCATCGTCGCTAGACGTATGGGTCAAGTCTCCGGTGTGAATTAAGAGGTCTGGCTTCGTGTCGGAATTGTTGATTTTCGTGACAGCGGCGATCAAGGATTCTGTCACACCTTTGTTGAAACCGATGTGGCTGTCGCTGATTTGAACAAAGGAGAAAGTCGAATCACTCACCGCCAAGCGTGCCGCTGCCGCGTCCTCCGGATTTGATTCAATGCTGGAGAGATTGAACGACCGTGGAACACCTCCCGATATCGTAAAAAGAATGCCTGAACCGGCCCAAGCCATCTGTTTGAGAAAATCACGTCGATTGATATCCTCTGTTATCAGCCTCCCAAGATTCGTTTTTTCCATAGGACAAAAAACCACCCGCACAACTGCGCGTTTATAAGTGGATGTCTTAACATTCGGAAATATTCCCGCTGTTATTATTGCGGGGTGAAGAAAAAGGATAATAGTCCCAATTCTGTGCATTAGTGGATAGAGTATTTGGACCCTATACACTAACGCAGAGCTGCACAACCAGCGTTCATTATCCTAAGTGCAGGGTCGAATTAGGTTGAATCTGCGGTTTCCGAATTTGTTCGGTAGCAATGATTATGGTAATGTTATATTCCCCGTGTTGAGCGACGCATCGCCCTCATCTGCCAAGAGAATGAGCAATTTTTGAAGCTTCCGATTAAGCGAACTTGGCGCAACGCCTTTGTCCCAAAAGTGGCTTGGCAGCCTTATTTCGACGGTTGCTTGGCAAAGCATGCCTGGTCGCGTGCCCTGCTGAGCGAAGCAACCGTCTCCGACCGTATACTCTATTAACGATTCGCACTTCGTCAATGGATTGAAAGAAGTGCCCGGCGAGGGGGCCGGTGGATTCGCGATGAATATGGATAAAACTACCGCTGGACACGATCCGCAATCTCATGGGCCCAACCACGAAGGGGATGGAACGAACCAACATTCTGATGCCGATTTTGCGTCGGACTTTATTCGCGACGCAATCCGCCAGGATCTAACCGAAGGACGGTTCAACCGTGTCCACACCCGATTCCCTCCGGAGCCCAACGCGTATCTGCACATCGGCCACGCTAAGGCGGTATGGATAGATTACGGTATCGCACGCGAATTTGGCGGAAAGTTCAACCTGCGTTTTGACGACACCAACCCTGCCAAAGAGGAACAGGAATTCGTCGATGGCATACTTGAAGACGTCGATTGGTTGGGCGCGGAATGGGGCGAAAACCTGTTCTTTGCCTCGGATTACTTTGAGCAGATGTACCAATGGGCGATCGATCTGATCAAAAAGGGAAAGGCATACGTATGCGATCTTTCTCCAGAGGAGCTTAGCAAGACTCGGGGCACGTTGACTTCACCTGGGATAGACAGCCCGTTTCGAAATCGGAGCGTCGAGGAGAACTTGGATCTGTTCGCCCGGATGAAATCGGGCGAATTTCCCGACGGCGCACGAACCCTTCGCGCAAAAATCGATATGGCCTCACCGAACCTTGTGATGCGCGATCCGTTCATGTACCGCATCCGGCATGTCGAACACCATCGTCAAGGGGATCAGTGGTGCATTTACCCTTCCTATGACTGGGCCCACGGGCTTGAGGACTCGATCGAAGGCGTTACCCACTCGCTGTGTTCGTTGGAATACGAGATCCACCGGCCGCTGTACGACTGGTTCCTTGATGAACTAGGTATTTACCACCCTCGGCAAATCGAGTTCCCTCGGCTGAAGCTGCCTTACACGGTGATGAGCAAACGCCGTTTCATCGAACTGGTGAACGACGGTCACGTCGACGGCTACGACGATCCGAGGATGCCGACCCTCGCCGGTCTTCGGCGGCGGGGTTACACTCCGGAGGCGATCGCAGAGTTTTGTCGTCGTATCGGCATCTCGAAGGCGGATAGCGTGATCGAATGGCACGTGCTTGAGGACTGCGTGCGCGAAGACCTCAACAAGCGTGCTCAGCGAGTCATGGCGGTGATGAATCCGATCAAAGTCATCCTGACGAACTACCCGGAAGGACAAGTCGAGTACGTCGACGCGGTCAATAACCCAGAGGACGCGGAAGCCGGAACTCGAAAGGTTCCTTTTGCTAGGGAGCTGTTACTCGAAAGAGAGGATTTCCGCGAGGACCCGCCACCGAAATTCTATCGGCTTGCCCCGGGTAGAGAGGTTCGGCTTCGGTACGGCTATTTCATTCGATGCAATGAGGTGGTCAAGGACGAGAACGGCGAAGTCGTGGAGCTTCTCTGCACGTACGACCCTGAAACCCGAGGTGGAGACTCTCCAGATGGCCGTAAAGTAAAGGCGACTCTCCACTGGGTTGCGGCGCAGCATGCGCTTTCTGCCGAGGTTCGGTTGTACGACAAGCTATTCGTGAAGCCCGATCCGGACGACGTTGAGGAGGGACAGGATTACATTTCAAACCTGAATCCCGAGTCAAAAGTCATCTCCGCATGTCTAATCGAACCCAGCGTCGCCATGGCCCCGCCGGGAACGAGGTACCAGTTCGAACGCCAAGGCTACTTCTGCGTCGATAAGTCCTCGAGTCCAGACGCGTTGATCTTCAACCGAACGGTTGCGCTGCGAGACTCTTGGGCGAAGATCGAGAAAGGGAAAGCCTAGGGCCTAGGGTTTGGGGGGTAGGGTTTAGGGTCATCGCGATCCACTTAAGGATTTCGGCAGCCTCCAAACCGAAATCCCCCTCCTCCGTTCCGTATCCCCCAAACGCCATACCCCTTGCGAACCGCAAAGTGGTAAAATGCGTTCTCGTTGCCGGATAGCTCAATTGGCAGAGCGCCTGACTCTGGATCAGGAGGTTCTAGGTTCAAGCCCTAGTCTGGCAGCCACCCTTTGAAGTTCAGCTGCCTGACCGGTGGCCCGCTAGTTGGGTTTGCCCGATCGCAATGACTCCAACCGATCGGTGGCGGCTTTGCGGACTTCTTGCGGCGACTCGGACTCGGCGAGCTTGATGAGTACGGATTGATCGGTCATTTTTCCGATTGCTATCAGGCGGATAGACGTTTCTTTGTCTCCGGCCGCAACTTTTCCCAACAGATATTGGTCGGTCAATTTCTTGACCGCAATCAAACGTACCCGCGCATCTTTGTCCCAGAGAATTACTTGGCCGAGCAGTGACTGGTCGGTCAGGTGTTTCGTCGCGACTAAGCGAATGGTTGTGTCCTTGTCGTCGATAGCAGCTTGTCCGAGGAGTGATTGGTCGGTCAACATCCTCACAGCGGTTAGTCGAATTCCGGAACGTGTATCGCGCGTTGCTACGAGCCCGAGCAGGTATTGGTCGGTCAACTTTCTCGTCGCGGCCATGCGAAGTGCTGGATCGGAATCCTGCGTCGCAACCTTCCCGAGCAGAGCCTGATCCGTGAGCTCTTTCACGGCAACAAGGCGGAGTCGAGCGTCTTTGGAGACATCAGCGATCTGCCCTAGCATCGACTGGTCGGTCAGCTTGGTGACAGCGGCAACGCGAACTTCAAGTTTTTCCTGCTCGTTGGAGGCAACTTTCAACAGCGCCGTCTGGTCGTCGGACGGTACTTGCGTCGGCACAATCAGAGAGACATGGGAACCTGCGAAACTAACGACTGGGGTCGCCAAAAGCGCTAGGCCAAGGCAGCAACCAAACAATCCAACCGTAAAACGAAACTTCATAGATGCTTCCATTCATATTCCACCGCCCAACAATGGGACTGAACGGACCCGTAGCATACTGATATCCCGGTCGGCGCATCGACCGACCTCGTCCATTTGCGCCAATAATCGCTTGCAACTTGGCTGCCTCGATGCTTTGGGCTTACATTCTGGTGAACCGAAGCATCCATATCGCAATTGGTTGGATAATCGAGCGTTTCTATTCCTTGCCAAGTACCGCTGACCCGACGTCCTTGTCGTTTTGCGAGGGCATCACGTAACTAGAGCGCCCAATCTGCGACTGCCTATACGCAATTAATGATAAATTGGGATATGGCTTGTCTGACATTTAGGAGGCAAGCCTGTATTGACTGAAAGAGGTTCCCTGTCTATATCCTTGGCACTTTGACCGCAGTCGGATCGGACGATGGCGTCCGTGGACCTTGGGAGTCCCGGCAGTCGGGACGCGCTCCCCGGTTTTCCACTCAGAAGATATTTCTATCTAGGAAGGCGTTTCGGAATTTGCCCGTGCGGTCGTAGCGTTGGGCCAGCTCGCAGAAGGCTTCGAGTTTGGGATAGCGGGGTTGGAGCACCTCGCGGGGGACGGTGAAGAGCTTGCCCCAATGGGGGCGGGGCGAGAAAGGCGATAGAGCAGCTTCGATTTTTGGCATTAGTGCGTGGACGGATTCCCATTCCTTGTGCCAAGTGAAGTGGATCGCGATTGAGTCCTGCTTGTACGCAGTGCTCAACCACAGATTGTCTGCGGCGATCGAACGAATCTCGGTTAGGTAGAGGTGAGGCGCGATCTGGTCGGCGAGCTCGTGAACGGCCCGGATTGCGGCGACGGCGTGCTGGCGAGGAACCAGATATTCGGACTGGAGTTCTTCGCCAACGCTGGGCGTGAACTCCATGCGGAAGTGGTTCAGGCGGTTGTTCCATAGACCAGGGATGCCAGTTTGGGACGTGCAGTTCTCGGGGGATGCATTCTTGATGGGATTGAGGTCATGTTTGGCAAGTGTTCCACCAAAGTAGGTGGGATCGGCCTCGATCTTGTCGTCTGGTGTGGTTAGACGCTTGCGCCAGGTCTGGTTGATCTTCGGAGTCTGCCAGTCCGTGAAAAGGCTAGTGCTGTAAGCGCCGGACATGATCTCATCGAAGTTGTTAAGAGCGGTTTCGAGAGGTAGTCCTTCATAGACGTCCTGCCGGATCCAGAACTCGGGGACAAGGTCGAGGGTCACGCTTGTGGCGATTCCTAGGGCGCCTAGTGCGACGACGGCTCCTTCGAGCGGACCGCTATCAATCCGTTTGACGATCTGGGCATTTTTAGATTCGGATTCTGGCTTTCCACGATTCTGCGTGAAAGTTTCGGCCCGCGAGCCAGATTGATTTGGTCCCGCAGAGGCGCTTGAGCGCGAGAAGGTGACCAGCGAGCCGTCGCCGGTTACGTACTCGATGCCACATATCGACGTGGCGAGGTTGCCGTTTTGGTCTCCAGAACCGTGGGTAGCGGTCGCGCAAGCGCCGACGATTGAGATATGGGGCAAGCTTGCGAGATTCGATAGGGCTAAGCCGTGCTCGTTTAGAACCTTGCCCAACTCGCCGTACCTCATGCCCGCGCCGACGGTTACCGTCCGATCCTCAAGGTTTAGGTCGATCAGTTGGTTGAGGTGTTCGAGGCTAATTAAATCACCCGATGAATCGGCGCTGTCGTTGAACGCATGTCGGGTGCCGAGGGCTTTTACCTTTTCGCTTCGCCCGACGATTTCTTGGACTTCCTCGAGAGTCCGAGGAGCGTGAATTCGGGCGGCTAAGTAGGTATAGCATTCGGCCCAGTTTTGTCTGTTTGTCATGGGGTTCGGGGCGGTCTTTTGGGGGCCCGGGTCCGGGGTTCAGGGTCCGGGGTCGAAAGTTAATGAGGCTAATTCTAGTTTACGGGACTTTCGAGACGATTGGGACGAGTAAGCGCCGTCGTTTTGTTGCCGGACCAAAGACCTGCCGTGTTATGCCGTTGTAAGCCGATTCTTGCCCGGAAATCAGTTGATCGTCAACTTCAGCGTCGACGAGTCGGACCAGTGGAAAGCGATTTGTTCGGCGGTGGGGACCTTGAACCCTAAGTACGGACGAGTCCGGTCGCATCCGGAGGCTTCGGCGAGCGGAGTGAAGCCTCTTAGCGAAGCGCCGAGTTGGTAAGGAAGGGTGATGCTCTCGGTTTCACCGGTGGGTAGGTCGTAGAAGGCGCGATGCCAGAGTTGAGAATCGTTGGAGAAGACGATTCGGACGTGGCGGCAGTCGTGGTTCATGGCCTGGGCGATAATGCAAAAGAACACCTGTGTCAGCGGTGATTCCGAGATCATTCCGACCGCCATTCGCCATGCCTGATCGTGGGTCGCGGCTAGTTCGATGATCCGTACCTGGAGTTGGCGGGGGAGCTTCTTAAGTGCGGACTCGTCCACGAGGAGGTCCCAGTTCAGTCTAAGCTCTACGAGAGCCGCTTGAAAGCCAATAGATTGATCGGGGTTTTGCAAACGCTTGATTCCAAGCTCGGCCCTTGGGTCGAGGTCCTCGAACGCTGGGTGATCCCTCCGGAGGATAAAGGGCACGTGCAAGGGCTCTTTGCATGAAAGCCAGCGCTTGGGCCGGCCTGTGGCGTTTTGGTTTTTGCTTGATAGCTCCGTGCCACTCCAATAGAATGCGGCAGGGTCGATGAATTTGGCAAGCCAAGGGATGGGTTTGACTCCAAAACCCATCCCCGAAAGCCGATTCCCTAGTCTCGCTTTTCGGAGCCGAAGTTGAAGTTCGGCTTGTTGTCCTTCAGGCCCTTGAGCGATTTCTCGATCATGGGACCGATGTCTTTGCCGAGACCTTTGAGGCTTTCTCCCATACCTTTCATATCTTCGCTGCCGCCTCCGAGACCCTTCATCGCGCCGCTCAGCAATGCGCCGAGGTCGATGTCGACCGTCTTGGCGTTTTTGGGGAAGTCGGGCATCAGCAGCTTTGGATCGACCTGAGCGCCGAATTGCATTTGGATCGTGGCGTTGTGCTTGAGGCCGCCGTCCGGTCCAGCGTCTTCGACTTCGATTCGTTCTGGAAGGTCGGTATTGGCATCGACGAGCATTCGGACCCGACCGGACTCCTTGGGGTTGTCCATCGTCACGTGATAAACATCTTTGCCGTTTTCTTCGGCTACGGGAGATATCTTAATATGATCTTTGCCATATTTTTCTTGATACTCCCTCAGCGTCTTTCTGAGATCCATCTGCTTCATGCCGTCGGCGATTCCTGATTGGACCGCTTGGCCGATCGTGGTTGGATCCACGATCCCGCCCAACTTGATTTGGGTGATCGTGTTCTCTTTCGGGTCATAGATACGCATCGAACCCTTGTCGAACAGCATCAAAGCTCCTTCGTCGGTTCGCATTGAGAATTTTCCATCGACGCTAACGATGGTGAAATGATTCGTCTTCCCATTTTCTTCCGAATTCACGGCGAACTGGAATGTGTTCTGCTGGCCGGCGGCCGCGACGAGCATGTCAAAGGTCTTGGCAGACGCTTTCTTTGGCGTCAAGGTCATCGCCGTCAAAGTTACGATGCCTGCAATTGCGGCAACTGCGCCGGTGATTGCCAAGCTTGGCATCCATAAGGAACGTCTAGCGGGCTTCACGTTGCTCGCAAGGACTCTGAGCTCACGCAAAAGATTCTCAGAGGGCTCTTCATTGACTAGACTCATCCTCAGTGCCTCCTGGATATCTTGATCTTGTTCTGGTGATTGATTCATATCGCTTCTCCTGAGTTCCCCAGGGCGTTTGGTCCGAGGGCTTCGCGCAGGCTTTCCCGAGCGCGTTGCAAAAGGCTGTTGGTCGCGGCAAGCGACCGCCGGATGACATGACCGACCTCTTCGGTACTGAGGCCGTTGACGTATTTGAGTACAAGCGCTTCGCGCTGGCTTTCGGGAAGCTGGTCCAAGGCGCCGCGCGTCGCAATCTGCATATCGGTAAACATCGGCATCCCGGCATTCTCGTCGCTGGCACTGAACGGCCTTTCGGCCCTCCGGTACTTCTTTCGGAGGTGGTCGGCGACTTTTCTGCGTGCAATTGCAAGCAGCCAGACCTTCTGGTCCTCAGCCCGCAAGATCTTTGCAAAGTCGGAAAAGGCGGCCGCAAAAACTTCCATCACGACATCCTCGGCATCCTCGCGTTTGCCCATTTGGGACGCGGTGAATCGCCAGATGTCGCCGGAGTACAGGCGGACTAGATCTTCTGGTTTACGTGCACGAGTGTCGAGAATCTCTTCGGGCATTTGGGCGCTCGATTCGCCCCCCCATG
>Ga0206958_1277_pt1 | contig 11621 bp, 16 predicted proteins | sample Alteio_BWOrgHeat_33_FD_152968 | JGI IMG/M metagenome (GOLD analysis project Ga0206958, IMG submission 152968) | Enriched cells from forest soil in Barre Woods Harvard Forest LTER site, Petersham, Massachusetts, United States -... | ecosystem: Environmental > Terrestrial > Soil > Temperate forest >... | reverse complement strand
CCCAGCGCCTTGCGCGTTTCCTTCACCAGATTGCCGATCTGTTTCGTTGTATATTTCATGATTCGCCCATATTATTACCGTTCGGGAATAATCATTTAGCCAGCCCTTCAATAAGGCTTCTTTATTACCGAACGGGAATAAAATGCGCCAATGAGCCTTAATATGCCTTGGCGCGTGGGAGTTATTGCAGTCATTAACCTTGCAAATCCAAACTTATGATTTGAATTTGCAAGGTTAAGTCCGTTCTATGCTATTGAAAAATATTTAAACACCATAAACGGAGAATACATACGTATCCATCGCCAACACGCCTAGCACCGTTTCGACGTTCAGGCGTTCGGCGTATGTGGTGACACCAGCAGCAAAGCAGGGCGATGCCGTGCGCGTAATCGATACGCGGCCGTCACCGAAGTAAAGATAGAAGCTGCTGGTTTTCATAATATTGCCAAGTACTGTATAACTATTTGCAACACCGTAGTTTTCGGCTATTTTCCTCTTGGGAAAGAAAAAGAACAATCATTATTACAGGGTAAGCTATGAAGGTCTCCAATATTCTCGATAAGATTGATGAGAATCAGCTTTTCGTTCCGGCGTTCCAGCGCGAATATGTATGGAAGCGCGAGGATGCAAAAAACCTCATGGATTCCCTGATTAAAGAATACCCCACCGGCACCATACTGACATGGGATACCAATCGCCCGCCGGAGCTAAAAGGAAATCACGTTTATGATGAAAAGCAAGGAGCGGTAAAGATTTTGCTTGATGGTCAGCAGCGCATCACCACGCTTTATATGCTGATCAGGGGAACCATCCCGCCTTATTACACGCAGGAAGACATTGGCCCCAATGATACGCGCGGTCTCTATGCAAATGTAGAAGCATAATGCGTTTTTGAAAATCGTAGTGGTCGATAAGTTTCTTGAAACCATCTTTACAAGCGACTAGCAGCCGCAAAGTTTCCTAAAGAATAAAGGGCGCGCAATATTATCCGGCGTAGGCGAAAGCGGGCCGAGCAATTTGCTTATTTTCGGATAATAGTAAATACCACGATCCACACGACGAATCATGCCTTGCCTCACCAACCGGGAAAGCACCTGATCCACGGCTGCGCGTGTTCCTACATCCAATAAATCCTTGGGCGAAAAAACCCACCCTGGCTTTCTGCGCCGGATTCTGGCCGTAATTTTGTCGGTTATGGATTTCATACCTACCTCTTATTGTCGGATAATATCATAGTTTTTTCTGACAATTAATCACTTTATTATGGCTATCGAAACCATATTAATATGCTCAATTACTTCACTATTATCCTCTCCCATGATAGAAATTCCTGAAATTCTATATTCAGGAGGCCGCCCACATGCAATACAGCACCCATCTACTGCGCCATTTGCGCTATACCATCGGCAGGAATATCCACGCACAGCGCAGCGAGCAAAAGCTGCCGTGCGCAAGCTGGCTAAGCTCACCGGCGTGTCGGAGCAACTCCTTGACCATTATGAGTTTTAGGTAAAAACGAAATCCGGCTGGATGAATTGCTCAAAATCGCCTGCGCGCTGGAATTGGAAATAGAAGAATTGATCAGCGCTTATTGAACCGCCACCTTATACTGCTCCAGGGATATTTTATATCCCTGGCGTTTTTTATATCATCAAACGCCGTTTTCAGAACCCATTTCGTTCTAAATCTCTCATACGTACTACCATGCTGCTATTGGGATCGAACGGCAGATTCTCGAATCCAAAATGGCGATAAAAATCACGGATGCTATCATCGAGTGGGTGGGTAAGTACGCAAAAGCAACCGATTTCCTTTGACAGTCGCAAGGTTGTAGAAAGTGCAAAAAACATCAGCGAACGGGCTATGCCTTGTCCTTGATAGCGTTTATCGACCGCAAGCTGGCCAAGTAATAGCGCAGGCACCGGGTCGGGTTGGTTACGCTGTTGCGCTTTGGCCAGATGCGCCCGCTCAATTTGCGCGGCCGACAGGCTGACATATCCAGCGATAACACCTGTGGCTGCATCACAAAGCACACTGATACGGGATACGCCGGATTGATGATTGTGCCATCCGTGACGGCGAAACCAGAGATTCATGGACTCACGCCCACAATCAAAAGATTCGCGGTCATCGCTGGCAGCAAGCGGGCGGGGCGGTTTTATTCCTGCCATACAGGTCGCGTTGCGGCGAGTTTGCGCAGCGCGGGAACGTCTTTAGCGGGTGAAGCCACCCATGCTTCAAATTTTTCCCAATCAGCCGCCGGTATAACGACCGACCGATGCTCAAGCACATCGGCCTCCGCTGCCTCAAGCGCTTTACGGCGAATGAACTCACTGAGCGAAGTGCGCGACTGTTCCGCTGCTGTTTCCAGCAACAACCGCTCATTGGGACTAACCCTTACACTCAATACGGCAGGTGGGGAATTATGTAGCATAATCAAATACCTTTTATATTGTATGACAATAGCATACAATATGTGTTACGGTCAAGGAAATTATGACGAGGCGGGCTTATTATGTACTACGCCCTTCGTTACGCCTCTGTAAGGTATCCAGTTCTATCAATCACTTACACTATAACAAACGCATTTTTCTGAATTAGCGTCAGCGAAATATTGAGTTACCGTGTTGCCGGAAGTGGCGCATGAAACCTGTTTCGCCATACATGGCGGCACTAGCTTTGGCGAGCACGCCAAGGACATCAAGCTCAACCTCGGCAGCGTGCTAACTGAGGAAGGCGCGCCGGATTTGAAACAGAACCAGATTTACGGCATCGCTTTGGCTTCGGCCTATGCCACAAAAAGCGTGGCGGTCGTATCGGCGGTGCTTCGCGAGGCATCGTCGCTTTCGGCGGAAGAAATTCACGCCGCGAAAGCCGCCGCGACCATCATGGCGATGAACAATATCTATTACCGCTTCAACCACCTGGTCAGTGATAAAGAGTTCAGCAAAATGCCCGCGAAGCTGCGCATGAACGTGATCGGTGCGCCTGGCATCGCCAAGGCGGATTTCGAGTTGATGAGCCTGGCCGTGTCGGCAATCAACGGCTGCGGTATGTGTATGGACGCGCATGTACACGAGGTAGGAAAAGCGGGCGTCAGCAAAACCGGTGTACAATCGGCCGTGCGCATTGCCGCTGTTATCAATGCTGCGGCACAAGCGGTTGCCATCAGCGATATGGAAACGCTGGCCGGGCAGCTGGCGGCATAGATAATTGGTACGTTTGTCGCGGCTAACGGTTTGAATTTACAAAGCCGTTTTAGCTGAAAGCCAGATCGGCGCTTTTTACGACCCGGCTGATCCTGGGGAAAATCTTGCTGAATGCAAAGTCGTGCATCTCGGCGGAGAATGTGCTGGTCGCATCTTCGACGATGATGAGATTATAACCGAGCTCCCACGCCTGGCAGGCCATCACCACACCGGAATTCACGCGCCAATACTGGTCAAATGAAAATATTTCCGATTGGAAAAAAAGTTCCGAATGGAAGCATGTAGATGAAAAAAGCGGGCAGGTCCGCATCGTGGGTAAGGTGCTAGAAAGCAACCCGCCGACGCGTTTGGTTACCAGCTGGGCTAGTCCTTCTAACTTAAGCGATGAGTCGCAGGTTGCTTACGATATTTCCGTGGTGGGCGGTCTGGTGCGCCTCGATGTAACGCATACCCAATTTAGCATGGATATGGGTAAGGCGGTTTCCGGCGGCTGGCCGCTGGTGCTCTCGAGCATGAAATCCTTCCTCGAGACCGGCAAGCCCATCGACATCATCGCCGTCAAAGGCCCTTGCAAAGATGCAGCTTAACAATATGCGTCACTGCCGGCATGTGATTGCTGGCAGTGATACCTCTTTTTTCCTGAGTGGACCACCAGTGGACCAAACCGCATTTTGGGGGTCATTTTTAGGTGGCTGGCGGAAGCGGTGAGATTCGAACTCACGGAGGCTTGCACCTCGCTAGTTTTCAAGGCGTAATTTCTCCATTAATTACAATAGATTACAACAGATGACAACGCCGATCTTCAAAGGCTTAGGTCGCTATTCTTTTTGTCACGATTCGCAAGGAATTGCAATGATTCGCCACTGAGTGGACCACCAGTGGACCAAAACCACCCCCAAACATTATATCATTTGAATCCCATATATCGGTTTGAGTCCGCGGTTTACCAAGGCTTCCGGCGCAACCGTTTATTCTGTTGATAGCCGCCGTTATTAATGGATGCATGGTGAGCATGAACCCAATCCGCAAATCCAATCCCATCACTTTACACCGCGATCCACTTTACAAGGAGGTGTGGGAAACGCCGATGCGCCAGCTCGCTAAGCGCTACGATATTACCGACGTTGGCTTAGCGAAAATCTGCCGAAAGATGGACATTCCTACGCCGCCACGCGGCTACTGGGCGAAGCGCACCAACGGCCAACGCGTGGGAAAAGCCCCGCTGCCTCCACTATCCGAAACCGGCTGCACGCAAATCATCTACGATAAAACACTGCAGGAATTGGAAAGCGTAGCAAAGAAACGCCGTATCCTCAAAGAGCAACGCCAGACCGAACAGCAGAAAATCAGTCGCCTGAAATCAGAACTGCAAGATTGGGACACTAGCCGGCGCATTCGCATGTATGTTGCCATGTTGCGCAACCTCCCCAACGCCGGCAATCCCGGCCAGGCCGAATTCGTTGCCTGGGCGGAGCAATATGCTGGTCATCTTGATCCGACCGTGGATTTCAGGATTGAGGCGCTGGATGATGCCTGATTTTACGCCCTCGGTTTATTTTTTCCATTTTTGGGTACTGTGAGTACCTTAGCGTGAGAAAAAATAAACTGCGTAGGCCAGTTGTCCGGAATTTCCGGACAACTTAGTAATCAAGGAATTCCTGACTACTCGCAACTGTTGCAGAATCTGCAACGATTGGTATGGGCCAGTATGTGCATAAATTGCACATACTGATGCTGGAAGGTAGGAGACAGATTGTCCCGCCGCCGCAGTTTATCGGTTATTCCGACGAACCGGACAAGATCGGCAAAAACATCGGCATTATATAGTTATTGATTATTAACATAATATTGTTATATTTAGATAAATATAGGCATAAATATCGGCATTTATATGACAGAAACGCCCACATTAATGGAGCCAATACTCCCTGAGGAAGGGAATAAACGGCTGGAAGATTTGGCAACAGAGTTGGTTGGCAAGGCGAGTTCGCTTGCCTCCAGTTTGCGGCCAGAGGTGCGCGCATCGGTGGGTGATCTCGTGCGCTCGATGAACTGCTATTACAGCAACCTGATTGAAGGGCATAACACGCATCCGCGTGACATCGACCGTGCCATGAAAGCGGATTATTCAACCGATACCAAAAAGCGCGAATTACAGTTGGAAGCCAGAGCGCATATTGAAGTGCAGCGCATGGTGGATGCAAGTGATATTGGTGCTCTGGTATCATCAGATACTATTTGCTGGATTCATCGTGAATTTTGCAGCCGCTTGCCAGATGAACTCTTATGGGTCAAAAATCCTGACTCAGGCAAAAAAATTAAAGTGATTCCGGGACGCTTACGCGATGGTGAAGTGCAAGTAGGCAGACACTTGGCGCCTCTAGCTGATTCCCTGCCGCTATTTCTAAATCGTTTCGCCGAAGCCTACGCACCAGAAAAATTATCTAAATTGCGCCAAATTATTGCCGTTGCTGCATCCCACCACCGCTTGCTATGGATTCACCCGTTTTATGATGGCAATGGCAGGGTAACACGCCTGTTTTCGCATGCGTATCTTCGCCATATTGGTATCGGTAATAGCCTGTGGTCAATCTCCCGCGGGCTTGCGCGGCGAGTAGAGGAATATAAATCGCTGCTGATGCAGGCAGATGAACTACGCCGTGGTGATCTGGATGGACGCGGCAGTTTAACCGCCACCGGGCTGCTTAATTTCTGCATTTTCTTTCTGGAAATCTGCATTGATCAGGTGGATTATATGGCCTCCATATTGGAGCCCAGCGAATTGCTGCGCCGTATGCAGCTATACTGCGAAGATGAAATCCGCGCCGAACGTCTGCCCAAAGGCAGCTTTGATCTGCTGCGCGAAGCCCTGCTTGCGGGAAGTTTTGAGCGCGGCAAAGCGGATATGATTACGGGGTATAAGGAACGTCAGGCACGCATGGTGCTGGCAGATTTGGTAAGCAAGGGGCTACTCGTCTCTGATTCACCGAAAAGCCCCGTTCACCTTGGATTCCCTATTGATGTAGTGGAACGCTGGTTCCCCAAACTTTATCCGGCGGTGTAGCTGTAAGCTAACCTTAGAGCCATTTCTTAAAACGCATAAGCATCCATGGCCAGCACGCCCATTGCCGTATCCTCGTGCAGATGCTTGACCTGCAGCGGCAACTGTGCCGCGCCTAGCGCCACGAAGAACGGCAAAAAATGTTCCGGCGTTGGATGGTTTTCTTGTGCATGCGGCGCAAGACGCTCCCAATCCAGCAGGCTTTCGATATCGCCCTGGCGCACGCGTTCTTCCACCCATTTTGCAAATTCGCTAACCCATGCGAGCGTCTGTAAATGATGTCCACGGAACGCTTCGCGCAGATTATGCGTCAAGTTGCCGGTGCCGATAATGAGAATATTTTCCTCGCGCAGCGGCGCTAGCGCCTGCCCAATACGGTAATGCCAGCGCGCATCGCGCTGCGGCTGCACCGACAGCTCGATCACCGGAATATCGGCGGCAGGATACATCAGCAGCAATGGATTCCACGCACCGTGATCCATTCCACGCCTAGAATCAATGCCCGCCTTAAACCCAGCGTTGATAATCAGCGATTGTACACGCTCGGCCAACGCCGGATCGCCCGGCGCGGGATAGCGCAACGCATAAAGCTCTTTCGGAAAACCCTGAAAATCATGAATCGTTTCCGGGTGCGCCGCACCGGTGACCATCGGCTCGTCCGTCTCCCAATGCGCGGAAGCCACCACGATGGCCCTTGGCTTTGGGAATTGAGAGGAAAGCCCGCGCAGGAATACAGCTGTCGGCGCATCCTCCAGTGCCAACATCGGCGAGCCATGGGAGATGAACAAGGTAGGTAATATCGGCATGTTTAGCACGCCGCTTCAATCATGATTTCTACATCCCAGCCGGTTCCGGCGAGTTTGGCCTCCACCGTGGCGCGCGCGGGCGTTTTGCCAGCCACTGCCCACTCGTCCCACGCTTTGTTCATCTGGTCGAACGTGGCAATGTCCTTCAGCCAGATGTTGGCTTTGAGGATGCGTGTTTTATCGCTGCCCGCCTGCGTCAGCAGCGCGTCGATCTGCTGCAGAATGTCTTTCGTCTGCTCATAAACCGATTTGCCCACCGCGCTATCGGCTACGATGCCTGCGGTATAGATTTTATTGCCATGGATAACAGCCTCGCTCATGCGCGGGCCGGGTTCGATGCGTTTGATGTCGGTCATAGGTTTGCTCTTTCGAATACCAAAAATTTATCTACTGAACCGCCGACGCTATGCCGACCATCTTGACCCGACTGTGGATTTCAGGATTGGGGTATTGGAGGTGGCATAAGAGCGGCAGTTTATTTTTTCCCGTATTTCGGTACTATTAGTACCTCTATGGTCATAAAAATAAACCGTTAAGGTTTATGGTTTCAGAAATTTACGGCAAAAATCGCCGTAAATTACATAATTCATAAACCATCTGCTTTTGTATGTGTTATTATTGTTATTTGTCAATATTATAGAATGAAGGCATCGAAAATAAGCTGTTGCCAATTATCTATAGATAGTATATTATCTATAAATAGTATTTTACCCATATTATAGCTAATATATTATCCCTTATGTTGAAAACAATGCAGGAAATTATGCAGGATATTGCCACCCGGACAAAGGCACGGCGATTGGCATTAAATCTCACCCAGATGGGGTTGGAGGAGCGCTCCGGCGTGAGTCTTGGCACTATCAAGCATTTCGAGCGTACTGGCAAGATCGCGCTCGAATCGTTGCTCAAGCTCGCACTGGCGCTCGACTGTCTGCAGGATTTCGAGCAGGTATTCGCCGTGCGCGCCGCCATGCCGCAGAGTCTTGACGATTTGCTCAAACAACCAAAGCCGCGCAAACGGGGAAGCATCACATGACCTATACTCCTGTCTCACTGGTGCACGTTTTTCTCGATAACGGCGATAAGCGGCAAAAAATCGGCAGGCTGGCGCTGAAGGATCGCCGCATTTATTTCGAATACGATGTGGATTTTCTGCAAAGCGGCCTGGAAATATCGCCCATTAAACTGCCGCTCAAACCCGGCGTCACCGTTTGTGAGGACAGCGTATTCGAAGGACTGTTCGGCGTGTTCAATGACAGCCTGCCCGACGGCTGGGGACGCCTGTTGCTCGATCGGCAGGTACGGCGTCACGGCATCGCGCCGGAGTTGCTCACGCCGCTCGACCGCCTTACCCATGTCGGTCAACACGGCATGGGCGCGCTGGTGTATGAGCCCGATGTCAGTGAGCATGTAGATTCCAAGCCGGATATTAGACTCGATCATTTGGCTGAGGAAACTGTGCAGGTGCTGGAAGGCGAAGCGGAAGACGTGATTGACGAACTGCTAGAGCTTTCCGGCTCCTCCGCCGGCGCACGCCCGAAAGTAATGGTCGGCGTAAGCCCCATCGATAGCCGCATTATTCACGGCAGCCACAAATTGCCAAGAGGCTTTAGCTCCTGGATGATAAAATTCGCTTCCTCGAGCGATCCAAAGGATATCGGTTCCATTGAATATGCTTATAGCTTGATGGCGCACGCTGCTGGCGTCGAGATCATGTCAACGCACCTGTTCCCGGCGAAAAAAGGACACGGCTATTTCGGCGTCCAGCGCTTCGACCGCCAGGAAGATACGCGCCTGCACATGCACACCGTCTCCGGCCTGCTGCATGCCGACCACCGCCTGCCATCGCTCGATTACGAAAGCGTGCTGCGCGTTGGCCTCACGCTCACGCGCGACGCGCGCCAGGTTGAGAAGCTATTCCGCCTGACGGCGTTCAATGTGTTTGCTCACAACCGCGATGACCATGCCAAGAATATTGCTTTCTTGTTGGACGGTAACCAATGGCTCGTCGCGCCAGCTTACGATCTCTCTTTTTCCAGCGGCCCAGGTGGCGAGCACAGCACCACTGTCATGGGAGAAGGCAAAGCACCGGGCGCGGAACATCTCAAGAAACTGGCGGAAAAATTCAGCATCAATAACGCCGACTCCATCATCGATCAAGTACGCACCGCCATCTCCAACTGGCCGGAATTTGCCGACAAGGCTGGCGTGGGCAAGGCATCCAAGGAGATGATCGGAAAGGTGATCGGGGCTTAGCCCTCACGCACTTATCTCCGCCGCCTTCATCGTTCCGCGGCTCACACTGTCGCCATCGCCGTTTTTGAGTGCCAGAAACGAAACGCCCGAAAGTATAGTCATGCCGCCCATGGTGAGGAAGGCGTGATGCAGCGCAGCCGTCACCGCCGCATGATCGGTTTGCGGCAGGCCGCCCAAATACCAGCCCGCCACCAGTGAGCCAAAGGCGAGGCCGAAGCTCATGGAAAGCTGCTGCAGAGAACTGGCTATGGTACTGGCCTGGCTGGAATCCCTGCCTTCGATGTCGGCGTAGGCCATCGAGTTCATGGCGGAAAATTGCAGCGAATTGAAAAATCCCTGCGCCAGGCCAAGCAGGATGATGATGTGAATCGGCGTGGCTTGCCCAACTGTAGCGTAGCCGCATATGGTTATGCCAATCATCACGGTGTTCACCATCAACACCGTGCGGTAGCCGAAGCGGCGCAGCACACCGGTGGAGATGAATTTCATGCCCATGGCAGCGATGGCGATTGGCATCATCAGCATGCCAGACTGCCAGGCCGGAAATCCAAGGCCGAGCTGATAGAGCAGCGGCAGCAGGAACGGCAGCGCGCCGACGCCGAAGCGCGTAACAAACCCGCCCGCCACCGACACGCGGAAGGTACGCAGGCGGAACAGCGTCAGGTTCAGCAGTGGATGCGCGATGCGGCGCGCATGGCGCACATACATGCCAAGCAGGATACAGGCAACGACCAGCCATCCTGCTGCCGCCTCGACGCTGATCTCATGCTCGCCAAAAATCTCCAGCAGCCAGGAAATGAGCGCCGTGCCGCTGCCGAACAGTAGCAGTCCCTTCACATCAAGTGGATGCGGGGCATCGCCGCGATAATCGGGCATATAACGCCAGATGAGCCATAGCGCCAGCACGCCCATCGGCACGTTGACGAAGAAAATCTGCCGCCATGATACAAAGTGCACGATCAAACCGCCCACGGTCGGACCCAGAAGCGGGCCGATCAACGCCGGAATGATAACGAAATTCATCGCCCGCAGCAGCTCCGATTTTGGGAAAGTGCGGATAACCGTAAGCCTGCCCACCGGCACCATCATCGCCGCCGCAGCGCCTTGCAGCAGTCGCGCCGCCACCAGCATCGGCACGTTCGCCGCCAGCCCGCACAGCATGGATGACACCGTAAATCCTGATACCGCGATGGCGAACACCTTGCGCGTGCCAAAGCGGTCGGCCAGCCAACCGCTGACCGGAATGCCTACCGCCAGGCTTAAGATATAGCTTGCCACCACCGCTTTCAGGCTGAGCGGCGTCACGCTTAAACCCTGCGCCATCGCCGGCACCGCCGTGTTGACGATGGTCGTGTCGAGCTGTTCCATGAACAAGGCAGTTGCCACTACCCACGGCAAATAACGTTTGACGGTCGAAGTTTCCATGAAATGTACTGTAACGCACGCGCATGCAGAAATCGAGATCGCCTTTGGCAAAATATGACGTAGTTTACACCAAACGCTAGCTCATCTTACCTCAGCACAGATCATCCACCGAGCATTGAAGCAGTATGGCTATTTCGATCAGTTCATCACAGGTCGGAGAATCACCGCCATTTTCATATTTCCGCAGGTGCTTAAGCGTAATGCGGAGGTGATCCGCTACTGCTTGCTCCGATATTTCGAGTTTCTGCCGCTGTCGGCGGATATTCCGGCCGATGGCAATGCATATTGCTTTCCTGTCCATGCGCATGAGCCTCCACAAGCTGTATTTTTCAATAGCTTGTACACATGCGTAAGTGCCGGGAGATAGCAACTCAATAAATCTAGAGGAGATTGACTTTTAACAGCATTTGCCCGTGAATGCCTCATGACCATCCACCTCATTAAGCTCTCTGTAGGATCTGAATCCGTCGCTGACCTTGCCGAATGGCAAGCTGCGCGCTTGAAGCAGCTGCAGCGCAAAGGGCTAGCGCCGGAGCTCATCCATATCACGCGGCAGATGCCCAAGCGGTCAGAGGAATTATTGAACGGTGGCTCAATTTATTGGGTAATTAAAGGTTTTGTCTGCGCGCGGCAGCGCCTGCTGGAGCTGAGACCGTTGATGCGCGATGTACCACATTGCGGCCTGGTGTATGACAAGGAGATGGTGCGCGTCAGCCCGCGCCCGCACCGGCCATTCCAGGGTTGGCGCTATCTGAATCCCAAAGATGCGCCGCCGGATATAACCAAAGGCACCGGCGAAGAGGACATACCCGAGGATAAACGCCACTGGAAATCCTAACAGTTCAATGTTTGGCGACATTACCA
>Ga0206958_1276_pt1 | contig 11637 bp, 10 predicted proteins | sample Alteio_BWOrgHeat_33_FD_152968 | JGI IMG/M metagenome (GOLD analysis project Ga0206958, IMG submission 152968) | Enriched cells from forest soil in Barre Woods Harvard Forest LTER site, Petersham, Massachusetts, United States -... | ecosystem: Environmental > Terrestrial > Soil > Temperate forest >... | reverse complement strand
CTCGAGAGTTTCGCGCCAAGGACCACTATCACAGCGATCGCTACGCCGAATGCCTCGCAGATCCCGAAATTTCCGCCGTGTACATCGCCACCCCACCGGGCGTGCACGCCGGCTGGACCATACAGGCGGCGCAAGCCGGCAAGAACGTTCTGTGCGAAAAGCCGTTGGCAGCGAACCTGGCCGACTCCGCTGCCATGGTCGAAGCTTGCAGAAAAAACGGCGTGCTGCTCATGACAGCCTACAGAAAGTTTTACGAGCCCAGCGCTCTTTATTTGAAGCAACTGATTCGGAGTGGTGACCTCGGCCGTATCGATGTGATACATACAGCGTTTAGCGAATTGCATGTGCCGGATGTGTCATTGGCCTGGTTGCTTGACCGGAAGATGGCCGGTGGCGGCCCGCTGATGGACTTGGGAGTGTATTGCGTGAATACTACTCGCTGGCTGGTAGAGGAAAATCCCGTTGAGGTCAGCGCAAAATCCTGGGTCCACGATACCATGAGATTCCGGGACGTTGAGCAAGGCATCTCGTTTCGCCTACGCTTTCCGAGCGGCCTTGTCGTGCAAGGAAGTTCGTCCTACGGCGCGGTCTTATCCTCATTTATTTTTGTTCAGGGAACCAAGGGATGGCTTGCGTTAAGCCCTGCTTTTCCCTTTGACGAGGTTAGGCTCCTCACTGGAAAGATCGGCAAGCGCCAAATCACTCGAAAATTTAAAGTCACTGACGAGTTTGCTCCGGAGCTAGACGCGTTTGCCACCGCCATTCAGAATAAACATTCCGTCGAAGCCGACGGCATCCAGGGCCACCGGGATATGATCATCCTGGACGCCATCTATGAAGCGGCGAAAACGCAGCAATCCGTAACCATCCGATATTGAGCGCCGAGTTTCTCTTCAGAGAATTTAGTAGGAGAACGCGAACCATAAATTATGTCCTCCGCGAAAAAAGTCGAACGTAAAAAACGCGTCAAGTCCGCGAGTATTTATGACGTTGCGCGGGAATCGCGCGTGTCGGTCTTCACCGTATCTGCCGTAGTCAACAAGAAGAGCCACGTGGGAAAGACGCTGCGCAATCGCGTCGAAGCAGCCATCCGCAAGTTGAATTACCGTCCCAATCTCATCGCGCGCAGTCTGGCGAATCGCCGCACCCACACCATCGGCATGATCGTCCCGGATATCGCCAATCCGTTTTTTCCCATGGTTGTTCGCGGTGCCGAAGATGCTGCGCAGAAACACGGATACAACTTGCTGCTCTGCAACAGTGACGACAGCCTGGCCAAGGAAGAGCGCTCCGTCGAATTACTTCTTTCAAAGCGTGTGGACGGAATCCTGCTCACCAAAGCTGCCGAGGATTTTCGTCCTTCGTTGCGTCAGATGATCAAAGAAGTGAACATCCCGTTCGTGCTGGTGATGCGCACGTATCCGAAATTAACCAAAGATGCCGTCATTACCGACGACTATCAGGGCGCGCGCGATGCCGTCTCGCACTTGGCGCGTTCCGGACGGCGGCGTATCGGGCTAATCGGTGGTCCTTTCAAGGTCAGCAACGCCGTGGCGCGTTTTGAAGGCTTCCGCGACGCGCTGAAGGCCGAAGGCCTGGTGTACGATCCAAAATTGGTAATTGAAGGAGACTACCGCATCGATTCCGGCTTTCGCGCTGGACATGCTTTGTTGTCCCATCGCCCGGACGGAATCTATGTAGCGAATCATTTGATGACTATCGGCTTACTGAAGGCTGCTGAAGAGATGGGCTTGCGCTGCCCTGAAGATTTCGGCTTGGTGAGCTTTGACGATTATCCCTGGCTCGGTGTTTTTCGCCCGAGATTGACCACCGTCGAACTGCCTAAGCATCAACTAGGAAGCGAAGCGGCCGAGCTTTTGATCCGCCGTATCGAAGGCGATCGAAGCAAGGCCGTCCTCAAGAAACTTCCGCCCGAGCTTCGCATTCGTGAATCGTGTGGATTTGCAATGCAGGCATCACGAGGTCCATTCCAGCAAGTCGAGCTCTCGAAATCCGCAACCGAGGCTCGCCAAAAACCATAAATGCCGGCAGGCTCGGTGAATCTAGGACTCGCTGAAATCGATCAGCTTCGGCCGCATGGTGAACCCGCGAGTCTGGTACGCGCTGTAAAGAATTCCCACCGCCAGCCAGGTGAGTCCCGCATATTTCGTCCAAGTTTGCAGGCTGACCAATAGGACGAAACAGAACGCAATGCCGAACCCCGGCACAAAACAATCCACGAAAAAGTTTCGATTCCCCACTGCCTCACGCGAAAACCAGAAATGCTTTAGCGCCGATAAATTTACGCCCATGAACGCCAGCAAAGCTCCGAACGTGACGATTTCCGCCGCATGTTCCCACGGAATCGCAATCACCCCGATATAGGCCAGCACTCCGATGATCCATACGTTATAGATCGGATTGCTTTTTTTCGGGCTCAGGTGACCGAAGATTTTTCGCGGCAGCACATTGTCCCGGCCCATGCAATAGAGCAGCCGCGACGCGCCCACGTGTCCCGCGAGTCCGCACGCGATACTGGAAACCAGCAACATCGCGCCGTACGCCGCAAATAAAACTGGACCGCTGGCCATCTGCGCCACGTCCATAAAGGCGGTCTCCGGATTTTGCAGCGTGGTGTAGTCGGGCCAAACCCGCTGCGCCATGTAAACTTGCAAGCCGCTGAAAAGCCCGGTAAACAGGACCACACACACGGAAGCCAGCAACACATTTCGTTTGGGATTCTTCACTTCCTCCGCGAGAATCGAAACGCCGTCAAATCCTATGAACACGAGCGCAGCTAGCGATGTTCCAGCCGCCAGCGCGCGCAAATTAAAGGTCCCCGGATTGTAAATTGGTTGCAACGACATCAAGCCCGCGTAGCGATGGTGCAGCACCACGTAGCGGAAGGCCTCAACCAAAAATACGGTGGTTACCAGCAACATAAACGCCAGCAAAACCTCGTTCGTTCGCGCTGTGAATTTGATCCCTTGTATCGTCATGAACGTGATCAATCCCACCGCAAACGCTGCCAAAATGGCAAAAGGGATGCGCGGTGTCATGCGCTGAAATGTCAGCGCGGCGTAGAGCGCGTTCTGAATCGGCTGGAATAGATATTCCAGAAACATGGCCCAGCCTATTACAAATCCCAGGTGGGGATTCAGCTCGCGGCTTATGTAGGTGTAAACGGAACCCGAGGACGGATACACACTCGCCATGCGGCCAAAGCTCACAGCCGTCACTGACATCGCCACCATGGCAAGTAGCAACGTCGCTACGGCGTGACCGCGCGAAAGAACTTGCCCCTCGCCGAAAAGAGGAACCGCCGCAATCGGCGAAGTGAGAATCACTCCATAATAAATAAGGTCCCACAGGCTCAGCACGCGCTTCAGACGAGGCTGCGCAGCCTTCCCCGTTGGAACGGCATCCGTGGATGTCTCCACCCTCACCTCGTTGTTCTGGATCCCTAGAACGGAGTGCCTTCTTCAAAATCCCGCGAGAATCGAAGGCAGCGAAAAAATTAAATCTAAAAGAAAAACCGTTCCTTCTTCCGCTTTTCTTCGTAATCCTTGCGCGCGGCCTTCACCCCATTTTTTTCAGAAACTTCCGCGATCGGAACGTCCCACCAGGATTCGTAGCCGGGCACTCGCTGGTCATAGGGAGTCTCCAGCACTACTACCGTCGTTCGGTTCTGCTTTCTGCCTTCCGCCAATGCCGACCGGAGCTCATCTGCTGTTCGCGCTCGAGCGGTCCAAGCGCCCAAACTCGCGGCGTTCGCCGCAAAATCTACCGGCAAAATCTCGCCGTCATATTTCTCGCCGCGGCGAAAGCGATAGTCGGTTCCCATACCTTCGTTCCCGCATGCGCGGCTGAGTCCACCGATACTTGAAAAACCGTGGTTGTCCAGCAGCACGATATTGAGTTTGCAGCCTTCCTGTATCGACGTCACAATTTCTTGCGCCATCATCAAATACGCGCCGTCCCCAACAAGAATGTATACATCGCGCTTGGGGGCAGCCATTCTCGCGCCGAGTCCTCCGGCGATTTCGTAGCCCATGCACGAGTAGCCATATTCCAGGTGATAGCCACCTGGCTCTCGCGTGCGCCAAAGTTTGTGCAAATCTCCCGGCAGGCTGCCCGCGGCGCAGACCACGATGTCGGAAGCCTTCAGGAAATTGTTGACGATTCCGATCACTTGCCCCTGCGTTATAGGCGGCTCTTTTGCCAAAGCATAGATGCGGTCAACTTCTGTTTCCCATTGCGCGCGCAGCTTCTGAATTTTCCCGCGGTAGCTTTCATCGACGCTGTAATCGCCCACCGCATTCCGCAATTCTTCGATCGTTACCCGCGCGTCGCCCGTAAGCGGCAGACCCGCATGCTTATACGCGTCAAACTCCGCCACATTTATATTGATAAAGCGCACCGCCGGATTTTGAAACGCAGTTTTCGAGGCGGTGGTGAAGTCGCTATAGCGTGTTCCGATGCCAATGATCAGATCCGCTTCGCGAGCCGCGATATTGGCTCCCGGCGTGCCGGTAACTCCCACGGCGCCGAGCTGCCGCGCGTGATCAAACGGCAATGATCCCTTCCCGGCCTGAGTTTCACAAACCGGAATTCCCGTATTCCCGGCAAATTTCGAAAGTACCTCGGAGGCTTCGGAATAAAGCACGCCCCCGCCTGCCACAATCAACGGATTCTTGGCGGCACGTATCCACTTGGCGGCCTCATTCAAAAGATTCTGGTCGCAACGAGCGCGAGGGATAACCCAGATTTTCTTCTTGAAAAATTCCTGGGGAAAGTCGGAAGCCTCGGCTTGCACATCCTGGGGAAAACTAATCGTAACCGCGCCGGTTTCTGCAGGAGAAGTCAACACGCGCATCGCTTCTGGCAGAGAAGTCAGCAGTTGTTCGGGACGCTCGATCCGGTCCCAATAGCGCGAAACGGGTCTAAAACAGTCGTTCACAGAAATGTCCTGCGTCATCGGAGATTCCAACTGCTGCAGTACCGGAGCAACGTTGCGGCGCGCAAAAACATCTCCCGGCAGCAACAGAACCGGCAATCGGTTCACGGTCGCTACCGCTGCGCCGGTCACCATGTTGGTTGCGCCCGGGCCAACGGATGTGGTGCAGACCAGCGTACGCAACCGGAAACTGGCCTTCGCGAATCCCGAGGCTGCATGAACCATCCCCTGCTCATTTCGAAATAGGTAGTAACGCAGCCCGGTATCTTGCTCCAGCGCCTGCCCGAGTCCGGCAACGTTCCCGTGCCCGAAAATACCCAGGCAGCCTCCGAAAAACTGATGTTGCTTGTCGTCTCGCGCGGAGAACTGATTCTGGAGGAACTTTATGGTAGCTTGGGCCGCGGTCATGCGAACTGTCATTAGCCAGTGCCTTTTCGATGCCATTGCCGACTTGGCAGCAGTGTATCGCAGGCTTGCAACCCGGGAGCGAGAAAGAGTCTGCGGGAGCCGGAAGAAGCACTTGCGGAGGTCGAGCTATCGTCGCAGTCCGTCCCTGGACCTGAGCCAATGGCTTGGGCACCAGAGTCCGGTCGAACAACATGGATAACGGAGTCAGGTTCTAAGCGATTATAATAGTCGGCTTGTCGAAAGCCGTGCCGGATTAGAAATCTGGATCCGGAGCCCTTCCCGCAGCTGGATGTCGACATGGGTTTCTCCCCGGGACGGCAACCACTATTCCTTTACAAGTGGCAGGCGAGGGTCGGTCTCCTTCCAGGTGGAGCGGATCCAAACATGCTGTGGATCCTCCGTCACCGCCAACGCACGAGAAGATCCCGCCAGAAAATTCAGGTAATACACATCATAGCCGGGTCCGGCAACCACGGGGTGGAATCCGCTATGCACCAGGACCGCGTCGCCATCTCTCGTCTTCAGCATCTGATCGCCTCCGTGTTTTCCGGAATACAGATGCTGAATGGCGAAGCCTTGCGGCTGCCTGATTCGGTAGTAATAGATTTCATCCAAATCAACTTCGCCCGGCGGATTGTGCACGTCATGCTTGTGCGGAGGATAGCTCGACCAGTTCCCTCCCGGCGTATAAACCTCAATTACCATGAGCTTATCAGCAGGAAACGCAGGTCCGATAATGTCCACGATTTGGCGCGAAGCGTTCCCGCCGCCCCTCAAGCTGCTTACTACGTCCGCTGGAGTGATCAATTTCGGTTCCAGTCGCGCCTCTGACGGCACGCGGCATTCCGCAATCTCACAAATCGTCTCCGCCGTGAACGTTACCTCGTTTCCTGGCGGCAAATAGAGCGTGTACGGAAGACCGTCGAAAACGTTCTTTCGTTTTCCAATGCGCTTCGTGTTTCTTTCCCAACCGATCGTGCAAGTCCCACCCAAGAGCACGAAGGCAGCTTCCTCATGTTCCGTATACCCTCGAAATGCTTCACCCGGCTGCAAACGCCGCACAAAAAAACTCATCCATTCCCATTGAGCTTGGCCGCGGGAGAGATGAAGGAGCTCACCGCCTTGTCGAGGCGGCAGTTCGGTCGAATGGATGAGAGAGGTGCTTTCGCTCACGTTTCCCCCGTGTTCTTGCGGGCGCGCGTGCCTGGAGGAGCAAATCGTCTAACCGCTTTGAGACTATCGCAAATGCACCCGGTATTGTCAATTGAAGCAATTGGGAGTTTCAGCCAGCGCACACGCGCACGGTCGCCCTTAAAGCCGTCCGGTTTTACCAGCGATTTCTGACCAGCGGAAGGATCTTTCGGTCGTACATGGCCCGCACATCCTTCATGGTTTGGTCGCTAAGCAGTGGCAAGTCCGCAGCGCGACAATTGTCAGACACCTGCTCTGGCCGCTTACCACCGGGAATGGCGCAGGTCACCGCATCAAACATCAGTATCCATCGCAATGCGAACTCGCTCATCGAAACACCCGCGGGCGCCAGCCGCCGCAATTCTTCCACCGCCTCTAGTCCAATCTTGAAATCTACCCCTGAGAAAGTTTCTCCTACGTCAAACGCCTTTCCGTGACGATTGAAATTCCTGTGGTCATCCGCGGGAAAATTCGAGGCCGAGTTAAATTTGCCCGTAAGCAAGCCGCTGGCAAGCGGCACGCGCGCCAGGATTCCGACTCTTCGGTGCTTGGCTTCGGCGAAAAATTCTTCCGCCGGGCGTTGCCGGAAGCAATTGAAGATAATTTGCACCGTCTGCACCTGGGGGTGTTGTATGGCCCTCAATGCCTCTTCCACCTTCTCAACGCTCACTCCGTAGTAGCGGATTTTTCCCGCCTTAGCCAAATCATCCAGGATGCCGAACACTTCCGCATGCTGGTACAACGATGTCGGCGGGCAATGCAGTTGCAGCAAATCCAGGCAGTCGCTGGAAAGATTTCGCAAACTATCTTCCACCCAGCTCGTAAGATTTTCCCGGCTGTAGCCTACCTCGGTCTGTCTTGGAAGGCGCCGCCCAGCTTTGGTTGCGACGATAATCTCTTCGTTGCGCTCCTTCTTAAATTTGGCGATCAGCCGTTCGCTTCGCCCGTCGCCGTACACATCCGCCGTATCGATAAAATTTACGCCACATTCCACCGCCTTATGCAGCGTAGCCAAAGACTCCTCGTCCGATACTTGCCCCCACGACCCGCCGATTGCCCATGCTCCAAAACTGATTTCCGATACTCGCCAGCCGGTGCGCCCTAGTGGACGATATCGCATCGATTTCCGACCTCCCTCGCCATGCCTGCCAGCTTCCAATAATACGCGAGAATAGTTTCGTTAAATTATCATGAACTTGAAAAGCCGCTTGGGACACCGATACACTTCGCGGCTTGTCGCGTCTAAACCATCATCTTCGCGTTAGAATTAAGGTGCTCACACCAGGTGCTCAAACATGGAACGACTAGCGCTACTATTTTTTCTCCTCACCAACTCAGTCTCCGCTCAAACTGCGCTCCGGCAGCAGGTCCACGACATGGCCGCCGACGCCCACGGAAAAGTCGCTGTCGCCTGCTCGCTGCCAGACTCGACGCTTAATTGCGATCTGGAGCCGCATGCGCACCCCCCGATGCAATCAGTTTTCAAACTGCCGCTCGCAATCACCGCGCTTCACCTCGTGGAACAACGCGCGCTGTCGCTGGACCAGCCCGTCCGATTTCTGCCAAGCGACCGCATCCTTCCTCACACGCACAGTCAGCTTCAGGACAAATACCCGGAAGCAAACGCGGACGTACCTTTGCGCGAACTTCTCCACCTCGCCGTTTCTGAGAGCGACAACGTCGCAGCAGATATGATTTTGCGTGTGATCGGCGGTCCGCCGGTCGTGAACAGCTATATGACTTCCATTGAAGTCGCAGGTTTTCACCTGGAAGATGGCGAGGATGCACTGGCTCGTGATGTAGCGGCGCAATATCGTAACTGGTTTGAGCCGGCGGGCGCAGTCCAGTTGCTTAGCCGCATCAGGAACAATTCCCCGCTTACGGCCGAGCACACCCAAATGCTTCTACAATGGATGAAAGATTCTTCTAGCGGACTTCACCGAATCAAAGGCGACTTGCCCACTGGAACAATCGTGATGCACAAAACCGGCAGTTCGGGAACCCACGACGGTCTGACTTCCGCCACAAACGACGTTGGCTTGATCGCTCTGCCCGATGGCCGCCGGCTGGCCATCGCCATTTTCGTAACCGATTCTACTGCCGACGACGCTGCCCGCGACGCGGTTATCGCCCGCATCGCCAAAGCCGCCTACGACGCAAGCCTCCAACTGGAATACCAACCAACAAAAAGAGCCAAGGCTAAATGGTGGCAAGGCGGCATTTAACTGCTCTTTCTGTAGCCAAAAAGCTTCAAACGGCCGCCCGCGCAACGTTCGCTGAGGGAACCCAGACGTTTAAGTGCCTCATCACGCGTGTCGAAGAGCTTTCTTCTAAAACGAATCTCGACAACTCGTGCTCCGGTTTCGCACAGGCCAAGCCCCCCTTCCCTTCCAAGAAGATCCACGGTAGTTTCTCGCACTGCTCAAAAAGCGATTCGCTGTCATTGGGCAAATCCGTGTCCAGGAAAAATTGCGGCCACACCACCCAAATGCGCTTCGGAATAAAGGAACGCTCGTCCCTATTCCCGACAGGATATATTGCAGCGAGCTTTCGGCCCATACAAACTCTTGACATGACTGCCGGCTGGCTTATGCTCTAGCGGCAATCTTATTGTCCCTGGAATTAACGGCGCGCCGCCTGGAGGTTGTCATGGTTCGAATCCCCTGCCATCCCGCATGGAAATTGGTTTGGCTGCTGATGGCAATTGTTGCCGTCGCGCCATTCGTCCAAGCGCAAACTACGCCTGCCGCGGCGCCGGTGATCGGATCGGGCAACACCGCCACAGCGGATCCGCCCGTACCTCACCCTCACAGCAAGCCATGTGTTGTGCCGTTGTTTAAAAACGAGCAATTCGACAATTTCAATCCCCTCATTTTCGCTTACACTCCGCCCGACAAATGCGCCGCACCCTGGGCCAAAGTGGTTTTTGTCGGCGATTTCAACGTCACCGAGGGCATTCAATTCGACCGCACCGCCGCAATTTACGTCGGCCATGTGAACATCTACTACGGGACAACTCCGGAGCCCGACCCTTCGCTGGGACCCTCCTGGCATGTCGAGCGCGACATCACCGATTACAGCGCGCTGCTTACCCAGCCGCAGTCCGGTGAAGCGGACATCTTTAATCTGGTGAATTCCACTTTTACCGGAATTATCTTCGGTACCGCGAGATTGGAGTTTTATTCTCCGGACACTCTCAACCCAGCACCACGAACAGCAGATAGCGTTCTGCCTATGCCCGACGCTGCCGGCGGAGCGATGCTGCTCAGTTCGCCAACGCAAACCCTGGCCGAAACATTTACGCTGCCCGCAAATGTGGAACGCGCCTACCTTGACGTGATCGCGCAGAGCCAGCAGACTGACGAGCAGTGGTTTTTGTGCCCACCCACTGACCTCCAAACAGAATTGCTGGGCTTTTGCGGAAATACCGGCTTCCGCGAAACGGAGATCACCATCGATGGCACGCCAGCAGGCGTAGCGCCCATCTATCCGTGGATATACACCGGCGGAATCGATCCCTTTCTATGGGCGCCAATTCCGGGAGTCCAAACCCTCAATTTCGTCCCCTATCGCGTGGACTTAACGCCCTTCGCCAGCCTCCTCAGCAATGGCCAGCAGCATACGGTTTCCCTCAGCGTGTTCAACACCGAGTTCTTCTTCAATGTCGATGCCACGCTTCTTCTCTATCAGGATCACGGCTCAAGCCAGGTAACCGGTGAAGTCACCGAAAACACACTGAGCGCGGAGCCCAGTCCCACCATCACCAACAACTTGTCGGTTGATTCCAGTGGCGATGTGAGCGGCAATCTGAAGGTCGCTTCCAAGCGCCAATACACGCTGGAAGGTTTCGTAAATACTTCTCACGGAAAAGTGAGCACCAAAGTCTTTGAAACCGTGAATTTTTCAAACACGCAGGCCTACAAAATCACGGCGACACTGGACGTGGAAAACGTAACGCAGTTGACCACCGTGGATTCGACAACCACCACCCATGATGGCGCGCTCGTTTTCGAGCAAGTCAGGCACGTAGCTTTTCCCCTCACCGCCAACATCCGTTTCGTCGCGAATCCCGACGGAACATTTGCCCAGAAAACGAAAATCGTGCAGAAGTACGAAATCAACGACACCGAGCGTGCGAACGGCGTCCCCATTTTTCTTAGTATTTTGTCCAACGGTGTCACCGCAACCGACGACCTGCTCGTGAATTCGTCTTTCCAGATAACCGGAAACCAGGGCCAAGCCAGCTCACAGGATTATTTTTCCTTTGACACTCTGCATGGCTGCTATAGCCACTCGCTCGCGGCCGCGAACAACGTCTTGACTGGAATTAGCAAAGGACAAGGATGCAACTCCGTTCCTAAGTTGGGCGGACACTAAGCGAATTGTATTAAAACCGCGGTCGCGGCGGGCTGGAACCGGAGTCTACCTTGCCTTCATGCTCGTCGCGGGTTTGAACAACTTCTGAATTCTCAGCACCGCGTAAACCGGCCACAGCAGCGGCACCGCCGATGCCACCGTTCGCACCGCATCTAATCCTTGCCGCGGACCAAAATTCGTCCCTACCACAGTTTTGTCTCGCGCTTCGGTGGCACGAACGCCTACCTGCACTCCCGAATCTTTGAGATCTGACAGGGACAATCGGCCGAAGATGTCGATAGCGCCTAACAGGTTCGCAAGCCTGCGTGGCCGCTCCGAGCTGCCGTCATAAATCACCGTAACTCGTTCCCCGAAATATCCGCCGACGCGATCGCGGATCCTATTCCAGACCCGCTCCAGATCCCCCGCGTCGATAAACAAAACGTACGCCGATAGCATGTCCCACTGAAACATCGGTACATTGAGCGAATATTCCAGGCACAAATGAAAGAACAATCCCGTCGCCAGCAGATAGTAACGAATCTCTTTTATCCAAATTAAAACTCCCAGAGCAAATTCCAAAACTAGCGTAAACCAGGTCGCCAGTTTCAGGATCGTCGGATTCAGAAGCCACGACGGCATGGGAAACCGTTGCAGCTCATCCAAATGATAAATGTACGAAAGCGCGCTCCCCTCTACCCACGGAGCTCCGGCAACCTTCCAGC
>Ga0206958_1205_pt1 | contig 11710 bp, 16 predicted proteins | sample Alteio_BWOrgHeat_33_FD_152968 | JGI IMG/M metagenome (GOLD analysis project Ga0206958, IMG submission 152968) | Enriched cells from forest soil in Barre Woods Harvard Forest LTER site, Petersham, Massachusetts, United States -... | ecosystem: Environmental > Terrestrial > Soil > Temperate forest >... | reverse complement strand
GAGCGAGGGAAAGCTAACGACGTTGCAAATCGCGACGCAACTGGCCTGCGGGAAAGGTACGTCAACAGTTGAAGATAGCCTCGCGTGGATCGAGGAACTTTTTCGTCGCGGCTTGATTGGATTGCGTGACGAAGGCCAAAAGCGTACGGAGGAGCAGACCAAGAGGAAGTCAGCCAATAAATGGTGAGGCGTTCGTGGAGGTCAGACTTTGTACCGAGTGATGCAACGGCGGAAATTTCTCGCTGCTCTTGGCGGGGCGGCTTCGTGGCCATTGGCCGCCCGCGCACAATCTCCGAACATGCCTGTGATCGGTTGGCTCAGCGGCGTGTCGCCGAGAGCTTCTGATCGATTCATAACCGCGTTTCGCGATGGCTTAGGTGAGCAGGGTTACGTCGAAGGCCGCAATCTATGGATCTACTACCGCTGGGCAGAAGGTCACTATGATGAATTGGAGTCATTGGCCAAGGATCTAGTCCAAAAGAAGGTTCGTTTGATTACGGCCGCGGGCGGCGTAGTAGCGGCGCGGGCTGCCGAAAAAATCACCGACCAAATACCTATTCTCTTCGTGAGCGGTTTCGATCCCGTTCAGCTCGGGCTCGTAGACAGCCTCAATAAACCCGGCGGCAATGCCACGGGTGTCAGCGTATTCACGACCGAACTGACAATGAAGCGTCTTGAATTACTTCACAAGGTAATACCGTCCGCCCACTCGGTGGCTTTTATCGGGAATCCCGGCGCAAGCACGGCGAAAATAGAACGCGAAGAGGCGGTGGATGCATCAGAATCGCTTGGATTGAAAGCTCTGCTCATTGACGCCACGAATGACAGTGAAATTGAGCAGGCGTTTGGCTCGGCGATCCAGCAGCAAGCCGGCGCGTTTATCGTCAGTGCCGATCCGTTCTTCACCAGCCGACGCGACCAGATCGTGCAACTTGCTGCATTACATTCCCTGCCAGGGTGTTATCCATGGAGGGAATATGTCCAGGTTGGAGGTCTACTCAGCTATGGGCCCGATCTAGGCTGGGCGTTCCGGCAGGTTGGTGTATATGCTGGGCAGATCCTAAAAGGCGCCAAAGTTGCCGAGCTCCCGGTTCAGCGGCCCGTAACTTTTAAACTCGTAATCAATGCCAAGACCGCCAAGTCGCTCGGTCTCGATTTGCCCAACGCCTTGCTGGCCGACGAAGTGATTGAGTAGGTCCACGAACTCGCTGAAAATCTATCGCTTATCCGGCTAAGCGGCGAAGATTCAAACCGCGACACTATCCAATTTCGTCGTATCTTCCCTATGGGGTTAAAAGCTGCCATACTGCTCGGCCAGGTTGCTGGGGGGCGGCGTGAGCTTGAACCCAAATCGCTCGATCGATCCATTGGTCATTGCGGCGGCTGTAAAGACGTCGCTTGGTTGGGATTCTACGACAGGTTCGCGGACTGGCAAGACATCTGCCAATGAGTCCGCCCAATTTGGAGCCCACGGCGACAACCGAATTGGAAAGATAGATTTTGAGTTTGAATGTGCACGCGACGGTGCCGGAGCGCTGACAGAAGCGAAGCGGGCTGAGTTTAAAGACGACTTTTGTCAGGAAATCACACGCCTTCAAAAGTGGGCGGCGGATTCAGATTGGATTGAGTTTCCTGATCGAGTTTTCAAAACAATTATTTCCGACCGATACAAAATATCCAAATCTCTAGTGCCGGCGTGGTCGGGCCGCCCCGGGTATATGGAATTTCCGACGTGGCGCGTTGCTTCGCGCAGGGCAGCCATTATGCACGAACTGGTTCATGTTTTCTACCCGAATGGCAATCGCTTTCTCGCTGAAGGGCTTGCCGTGCATTTACAGGATTCTATTGGCGGCAATCCGGCGTTTCCAAATTTTGGCGAACCGCTGCATGGGGTCGTATTCGATCGCCTGCTAGAAATGACGAAGTCTGCTTCGGACGAGGACCCGTTAGGTCTAAGGCAAATCCATCTTGCCGAACTCGACGGGATCGCGACGCCCAGCCCTTTGACGCTGCGTGTCGGCGACGAAGTATATGGCGAGGATCAGCGCGGGCAGGCGTTTGTTTATCCTATTGCCGGATCGTTTGCGCAGTTCCTCATAGAGACACGTGGGATCGAAAGGTTTCGTTCGCTCTACGCACAAACTCCGCTTGTTCCACTAGCTCGTAAAGTTGGATCACTAGATCGCTGGCCTGATGTCTATTGCATGACGCTCGCGGATCTTGAAAGCGAATGGAAGTCGATGATTGTGAGCGAATTTTCCATGGCAAATTGCGGGACTTTTGTTGAGACATAAGTGCCGTGGACCAACTGAAACAGGAGAGACGACGATGCCTGAAATATACCCTAAGATGACACGCACAAAGCTCAAAAGCGGGGCACGCAAAACGTCACTAGGTAAGGGAAGGGTGCCTCTGCCGGGCGTTAAGACAGACGCCAAGGACATTAAGGCCACAGACAAATTTGGCTATCAAGCCAATCGGGAGTTGGCTGAAATAATTAAGAAGGCCGTTCGCGCCAAAAAGAACGGTGATAAGCACGGCAAGCATTTCGTGCTTGGCTGGCGCCTTTATCCGAACAAGGATCATCCACGCTGGAAAGCGCAGGATGTGCATTCTTGCGGATGCGGATGCGGATGCAGCAGTTAGCAGCGCTGTGAGTTTGCAGCGGCGGTTGTGGTCGGAGCAGGTAGAGGAATGCACAAATGGCTACGATAAAAATTGAGATTGATACAGAATCAAGCAACCCGGTTAGCGTTCGACCATTCCGGACACCTTCATGGGCGACACCACCCACCCAAGGGATCGGGATAGTGTCAAGTATCAGTTACGATGCCAAGATGACAACGGCTTTCAATGCAGGATTGGGTCTCACTCCAACACAGGCGTTCCCACCAGGTCCTTTGCAGGCTTACATTCCTCCGGCCTTGGATGATCTAAAATTTAATGCGCAAGCAATACAGACGGCGATACAGCAACTCAATGCCGATGCAAAGATTGGGCTGATTGTTACCTTCGGGGGTAATTTCACTTGGAATGTTGCAAATCAATTCGCAACTAAACCTTTCATTTCTTTGATCGGTAGTATGTTGCCCAATATGCAGATGTCGGCTTATTTTGCGGGCGGTGTCACTCTTGACAGCATTGAAGCAGATACTGCCCGGATCAATGATCTCGTTAACGTGAAGCCGAAGGTACAGGCATCGAATATTTGGCTACTTTACGATTCCCGTACCCCAATGGCGCCGACAGAGATGAGCAACTGGACAGGTGGAGGGGTGACTCCAGCCACCAATGGAATTAACGATCCCACGAAGTTCGGTTTGGATTTTGGAAATATCCCGAATGCAGCCAAAGCTGTTGTTATAAGCGCGGCCCCATATTTTCTTCACAACAGAGAGGAACTGATTGCGGCGGCGAATACTTCGAAGCTGTATATATGTTACCCTCTATTGAGGTATAGGAACGCCGATGGAACTAATAAGCCGACCTCTGGTGTGGCTACGGTGCTGGGTCCAGATCTCTGTGAGGGCCCTATTAATGCGTACTCATTGATGGGGGCAACGGCCTCCAACGCTCTTTTTGGCGAGACCAACCCGGCCCTCATGCACGCTCCACAGCGGACGGTGTATTTGTGAGGTCGCAAGAGATTATCGGGTATCCCAATCTTTGATCGGCATCGGGCGCCAGTGCGCACTCGCGCGCTGAAGTTGCGCGTATTCCGTATTGGATGCTATGCGCACGCCGGCGTGAGTGGCCCATTTTTGCTGTGACGTGCGGCACACCCTTTAATCTCCGAGGCGATTACTGATCAGGTGTCTGGCTGTTTCTCTCCCGTTCTGAGGCCTTCGGCGAGGAATTGCTGCCAGATTAGGCACGGTATCGCCTCAGTGTTGTGCGCTGCAAAACTCAGAAATGCAGGTTTTGTAGACGATGCTTATATTTCTATTGCAATGCAGCGAATAAAATGTTGCAATGCGGGAGAGGGGCGTCGAGCCTGGGTGGCAAGAGCGATGACTGTAGCGCTCGTACCGAGATCGGACCAGGGTATGACTGCCTTCGCCGAACATACTCACGAACTTGGGGCCACCTTTGCGCGCACGGCTGATGCTCAGACCGCAACGCGCACGGTTGCAACGATCAAGCTTAAATTGGCCAGCTTCTGGCCGCCGGCATTGATCGCCTTTGGTCTCATACTGACGCTGGGCTGGAACGTTGCCCTGGTGTGGCTTCTATACAAACTCATTTGAATCCCCAGCCTTACGATTGCGTGGTGTTTTCCCATCGCAACACAAGTAGAGCGACACATGCCCAATCGAGTGAAGCGAAAATTACAGAACGGCGCCGGTACAGAAAAGCTCCATCGGTTGCGTTTGCTGCACGTGGTGCGGGCGAGCTCGGTTGCCGGCATGAAACCTGTCATCGCGACGCGCAACGGTTTGGACATTCAAGGCGGTCAAGAGTTCAAAGTTTGGAGCTTGCGTGAACTCGAGGCAGAGAACGCGGAACTGAGAAACACCGCAATCCAGTTGGCACTTGAAATACAAGATCTGCGTATATGCAGGCTGGCCGCAGTTTAGACGCATGGGGAGCATGCTGAAATATGTAATCTGTGTCGGGGCGATTGCGGGTTCTTTCCTCATTACTCCGGCATTCGCGGTAGGCCTGACAGAGTCGGACTTCAACTATTTGACGGGTTTGGACGTGCAAAGTGACGGATTGTTGATCCGAGGATTAAGCCCTAAGGAGCAATCAAGACTGCACGTTCTGATCAACGACCTGGTGACAGCGAAAGACCCAATCGCCCGAGCCAAGGATGTCTCAGACGCTTTGGCGGAATTTAAGAAGCACCAAGAGTGGGAAGTTGAGAATCCAGGAAAGCTTTGGGATGATCCGAAGCGCCAAATTCCGAATTAGGATCTCGATCAAGGCCCAATCGCCTAAATTAAATGTCCATCTAGGACGTCTACATCGGGCCGGCGGGCGGAGTTTTCTGGGGACTGCTGTCTTTTGCATTTTCGCTCTTGGAAATGCAGTCGCGAAAGAAGTCTCTTTCCGCCTGAGCGTATGGTGCCGTTCCGGCCCGTGCCGACGGGTGGGACTTTATGGCCATCTCACGACACTTTTTTGCGATATCGGCGCTGATAGCGATCGCTGGTGATGCCGTCGATAGGATGAGAATCTGGACAGATATAATAGCCGCGGTTGCGGCAGCAAAAATGCCCTCATAAAATACCTCCCTCGGCTCGATCTTGGGTGAGTTTTGAGACAGCACGTCCAGAACTTAAAGACAGCGCCAACTTACTCGGCGCACTAGGCGATCGTCGAGACCTGCGGCGCGTGATGTGTGGCGTCGGCGTGAGTGCTCTCGGACCGAAATGGCGCTTCCGCAAGATTTTGTTCCCGCTGCGGCGAATTCGATCGGAGAATCTCTTGCAACAATTGACGGACCGCCGGCGCCAGATCGGGGCGGGCGAGGGCGTAGGCTACATTTGCCGTCAAGAAACCGACTTTCGAGCCGCAGTCAAAGCTTCTGCCTTCGAACTTCATGCCGTAAAAAGGTAGGGTCTTGCTGAGTGAGATCATCGCATCGGTTAGCTGGATCTCTTCTCCCGCTCCGCGTTTCTGTACGGCCAATAAATCGAATATCTCGGGCTGCAGAATGTAGCGACCTGTAATTACAAGATTGGATGGTGCGTTCTCTGGAGCCGGCTTCTCGATCATCCCTTCAATTGAGAACACTTTGTCTCTGCGCTCGCCAACTCCAACGACACCGTACATGTGAAGGCGGTCCCGCGAAACTTCTTCAACGGCAATAATGTTCGCCGTATCATCGAGTTTCCGTGCGGCATCTATCATCTGCGCCAGGCAGCCGGGCGTATGTTGGATCAACATATCGGGTAGCAGTAACGCGAATGGCTCGGCGCCGACCAGTTCTCGCGCGCACCACACCGCATGGCCGAGACCGAGCGGCTCCTGCTGGCGGGTAAAGCTTGTCGTGCCCGGAAGCGGCAGCTCGCGCGCCAAAAATTCTATGACTTCGCGCCGTTGCCGACTGCGAAGCGCAGTCTCCAGTTCGACTTGGCGATCGAAATGATCCTCGATGATGTGCTTATTGCGCCCTGTGACGAAGATGAAGTGCTCGATACCGGCTTCGCGAGCTTCGTCGACAACGTACTGGATGAGCGGCCGGTCAACGACCGGCAACATTTCCTTCGGCATCGTCTTGGTGGCTGGGAGAAATCTGGTGCCGAGGCCAGCGACAGGAAAGACAGCCTTGCGGATCGGTTTCATCGAAATATTGTAATCGGGCAAGTTTACGCGGCAAGCGCTGCTGATCGAGAGTGTTCCGTTTACATATTTTATTACGGATATGAAAGCGCAATATTTGATCAGCCTGCCTCACTTCAGTCCCAGGGCGAAAACTGTGTCGGAAAGGTTAATGCTCAAATTTCAGATCCGACGGCTGCAGTAAAGCGCTTATGGGTATAGAAGAGCGCGCCGGTTATTCGCCGGAGTGTGTAATGTCTATGGATCTAAGCGTAATGAGTATTTCTCTTGAAGATCGCGCATACGATGCATCGAATGCTGAGCCCGTTACGACAGAAGCGACCGACTGGCGGGTCGTGGCATCGGACTTGTCCTATTAGTGACGGTCGCATGGAACGGGTTGTTGCTATGGTTTATTTGGCAACTCTTTTAAAAATTCGCCGATTGCAATTGATGAAGGCCTCATAGCCCCGAACACGCCTGCTGCGTGAACAGAAAGCTGGTAACCTGAAGGATAATGGCCAAGGTCGCAAAATTTGCTGCGTGGCCGTTCAGGCTGCTTTGGGAAGCCACGTCCTGCATTAAGTGATCGAGCACGTGGACACGTCGCCGCCGGTCGCCTTCCAATTGCGCCTGTATGTCGTCGGAAGGTTTCCGTGCGCGGGACGCGCGCCGCCATAGGCGACGGCCTTGTCCGGATGATTCTGCTCGATCCTAAACCCCCGGTCGTCGGCCACCATGTTGAAGCGCGGCACAGGAGGCTGCTCCTTCTGTCGCAGCGCTTGCTTATCAAGCGCTGCACGCTCGGCATCCGTCAGTTCGCGTTTCGGAACTTCAGTTGTGGCGCGGTCGGCGTCGATCGGTTTGCCTTTTGGAACTTGACTCATGGTGCATCTCCGGGTCCAGTTTTGCTGATTCGATTGTGCGTCAACCAAGAGATTCACAGATTTCAAGGAAATTGAATCCAAAATTTTCCATTATCCCCAGCCGTATATCCTCCAGCTCACGTACCTTGCATGGGGTTGATTTCTGAAAAAATAGGTGGCGGTGCCAGCACGCGGCTATGCCTGGCCGGCGCTTGGCGCAGCAGGCAATATTAAATGCCGTGCCGTGGTCCGCGATCTCACGGAAGCCCCACCGCCGGTACAGCGTCAGCGCGGTCGTTTTTTCGACGGCGACCGTGACCGGCTCGCCGGCAGCGCGCGCCTGCTTGCACAGCCCTTCCGGGAGTGCGATGCCGAGGCCACAATCGCGCCGCCCGAGGGCTTTAAACTTTTATCCGATCCTTTTAGATCGTGGCTCGAGCGTCCACCACAAGAGCAGATAAGTTTTCATCCCGCGCTGTGGCATTGTAGGGACCTTGGCGCTATGTGATCTACCTCGGCGGTAGCGAGCACGCGGCGGACGGCCTGATCAAACTGTGGCAAGGAGAAGGAATCGGCCACCAAGGTTTCTAGCCGACCAGATTCACACCTACGCGGCCCGAACCCCAGCAATGAATTTGTCAAACTGGACACGAAGGTCGTCTGACTGTCGAGACAGCTGACTGGCGGCATCGAGAACCTGATTGGCTTCAATTTTGGTGGTCGCGGATGCTTCCTCTACGCTTGTGATCGCGTGCGCCACCTCCAGCGCGCTGATAGACGCCTGCTGAGCATTCTGTGCAATCTCGCGCGTCGCCATCCGTTGTTGTCCCACTGCGGCGGCAACTTCCATGGCTATCTCGCTCATTTCGCTGATCGTTGCGACGATCTCTTGGATCGCCGCGACGACGTTGCCCGTCACCGATTGAATTTTTGCAATTTGGGTTTCAATTTCCACAGTGGCGCCGCCGGTTTGTGCCGCGAGAGATTTGACTTCGCCGGCGACGACAGCGAAGCCGCGGCCGGATTGTCCGGCCCGGGCCGCTTCAATGGTCGCATTGAGCGCGAGAAGGTTCGTTTGGTGAGCTATTTGTCGAATTAAATTAAGCACCTTGCCGATTTCTTGCGCGTCCGTCACCAATGTTTGGACCGTCTGATTGGTTCGTTTGGCATGAGCCATCGCTTTAGTCGCCATAGCCGATGAACGAACCACCCGATCGTCAATGCCGTCGATCGACATTGAAAGCTCTTCGGCCGCACTCGCCACGGTCTCTACATTCGTGTAAGCTTGTTGAGCGGCAGACTTGACGGTGTTTGACTTTTGGCCTGCCTGCTGAGTGGTCGTGAACATAGTCTCGGCGCTGTCCTTTAAATTGGCGGCAGCGGATGAAAGGGTCGAGGTGAGCGCACTGGCTGCGGCTTCGAATTGCAAATTCAGTGACTCTAGAGCCCTTGCCCGTTGCTCTTTGGTGTGACTTTCGCTTTGCCTTTCCACGGCGAGCTTATCGGCCAAGATCCTGTTCTCTTTAAATGCCTCTACGGCAACTGCCATTGCGCCTATTTCGTCGTGGCGCCGAACATGCGGGATTACGATGTCGGTTCTTCCATTGGCGAGTTCACGCATTATGGCTGTAATCTGGGTAATAGGTCGCGCAATGCCCTTACCGATAAGCACGGCCAAAAACAGACCTGCAATGATTGTCAGTGCCGATGTGAGTAGTCCTAGCCGACGCGCTCGGGATACATCGATTTGCATTCCTGCGATCGTCCCAAGCTGTGCTTCGACGCTGGCGAAGCGCATCTGGTCGGCCGCCTCCGTCAAGGCAGCGGCAGCGGTATTTCGCTCGGCCGTGACTGCTGCAAGCCGCTCCGTGGAACTGATCAGCCCCTCCAACGCCGTGGTATACCGCCCAAACGGCTCCGGTATGGCCTTTAGAAAGCGTTGCACACGGCGGCTATCGATCTGACGCGCCATCAAGCGGTCAAGAACCCGGCGCATTGCCTGGATGTCCACTCGGGTCGTCTCATAATCGGCGGGATTGCGCGATGCCCAAAAACGGGTCGCGCTCGCATTGCTGCTGTGGAACTCTTCCATCAACCGAATAGAATCGTCCAGTGCGTCCGGGTTATTAGGGTCGTGAGCAAGAGCTTCCACAATTGCCGCCACCGTCGTATTGAGTTCCGTTGCACTTTCTACGAGTTCGGCAGTATTGGCGCGTCGGTCATTTGTGGCATGGATCGTCGCGGTCACGGAGTCGCGATATCGTTCAGTGAGACCTCTTAGCTCGTCGAGCGTCGAATCATGATTCACGCCTGCAGATGCGTAGGCCTCCGCGACCACATGCGCTTCGTCCTGGAGTTGCCCTAACGAGCGCTGCGCCGCCTGCAAATCGCCGTCGTTTTCCGAGAGTGCATAATGGCTTACTGCAGAATGGGTATTGCCAACCTGCGCCACAAATTCAGCGACTGCCGAGGCTTCAGTTACGCTGGAGTCGACATAATTCGCTTGGGTGTCGACCACGCGTATTGTCCGCCATGACATGATCGAAAGTACGACCAACAACAGCAGGATGATTCCCATCCCCAACAATATTCGTTGAAGGACAGAGAGCCGATCGAGACCGAGGCGCGACGAAAAATTCCTCAACGCAAGGCCGCGCAGCAAAACGAATTGCCTCACCGTCATCACCTTCGAAATAATTCTGTAGTCACTCGTATTCTCGTATTTTGCTGATGAGCCCACTGCCGAACCGGCGGTCAAAGTCAGGAGTGGCCGGCGCCATTTCGGCGGCAAACGTGCTGCGGTCTACGTCTTTGATGACTTGCATTCCCGCCTGCGCAAGCTCGGTTACGCCTTTTGCCTCCGCGGCCGCTGCAAACTGACGGGAGGCATCGCCGGCGAGCTTTGCCGCAGCCTTGAAAGACCGGCTATCATCGACCGAAAGCTCGTCAAAAACGTCGATCGACATAAACAAGATGGCCGGGTCATAGACGTGGCCGGTAAGGGTTAGATATTTCTGTACCTGATTAAATTTCGACGATTGGATGGTTGCGATTGGGTTTTCCTGCCCATCGAACTGGCCGGACTGGAGAGCGCCATAGAGTTGCGGAAATGCAAGTGGTTTGACGTCTGCACCGAGCGCCTTGAATCCAGCAAGCATCACGTCCGATTGCGGCAGACGCAACTTCAGCCCCTTGAGATCCTCGGGAGAGCGTATCTCGTGTTTGGAATTGGTTATGTGCCGCATTCCATTTTCGCCCCACGCCAAGGCGACCAGGCCCTTTTCTCGAAACTTCGCTAGATAAGACTGCCCAATTGGACCGTCGAGCACCGCGTGGGCGTGAGCAACGTCCCGAAATAGAAATGGAATGTTGAATACGCCTATATCAGGCATAAAATTTGGCAGCGGCGCGCCAGTGATGAAAGCCAAATCGACCGTGCCGAGTTGCACGGCCTTCAGCATTTCAAGCTCGCCGCCCAACGCGGAGTTCGGATGCTGATCGATCCTGTATCGCCCTTGCGTCCTTTTCGCGATTTCGTCAGCGAAAATAGTCGCCCCGGCGCCCAGTTGGGAATCCGTCGACAGGATGTAGCCGAGCTTCAAGGACTTCGACGTTTGCGCTTGTGCCGGGCTTGTTGCAACGCAGCAAACAAATGCAATCGCAGCGCCCGCCAGAAAGCAAAATAGTTTTTGCCCGCGGCCTAGGGTACGGCTGGACCTGTGCATGGTCATCTACCCGAATAACATTGAATTTTTGAAATGTGACACCGACCAGTTTACGGACCGTTAATCTAATCGCCGGAGCGTCCGCGCCGCTCTTTATCAGCTGGAAAGAAAGTTGAAGTACATTTCGATGTCACTGGTCGCTGAGTATCGGAGCCACAATGAGCACGGCCGCGAAACGTACAACTTCTCATGCCGCAGTATCTTGGTTTGTCACGGCCGCATTCCTGTCGGTGGCGATCCTCGTGATCGTACCACCGAGGGTGTACCAAGTGGATTCTGCGCAGACCGATGTGTTGTTAGTCGGACCCTAAGGTTTCGCTGTATTGCGGAAGCTCGACGACCGCTATCGCACGGCGGCGTCGCTGGTCATTTCGCCACGGAGCTAAGGGCGCCTCGCTTCGCTTAGTGCGATGCCGCGGCATGCCACGAATGATCCGAAGCGATCGTGGAGATTTTTAACATCGAGATGCGATCGAGGATGACACATGACCTATGCAGTAAATCAAAAGAGGGTTGCCTCCTGGTTCGGCCGCAAGGTCTTTATGAATAATGCCGTGGCCAATGAGGGGGGTTTTTTGTTTCGCATTTTGGATGCCATTTTTGAGTCGCATGAAGGGCAGGCGGATCGCGAGACTATCCCCTTCGTCGCCGAGTCCGGCGAAGCCTTCACCGATGGTATCGAGCGCGAGATCATGCAGCGTGCTTTTATCGCCAATTCCACCCCTCGCTGGTGAGGCGCGGCAAAGAGCTCTTGCGCGGTTTGCCCTGACGACTAGCTAACAGCCGCGAAGTCACCATTTTTTTACAGCATTGGACTTTTGATCCATTGGATTGGATTTCAGCATGTTGTTC
>Ga0206958_1273_pt1 | contig 11734 bp, 9 predicted proteins | sample Alteio_BWOrgHeat_33_FD_152968 | JGI IMG/M metagenome (GOLD analysis project Ga0206958, IMG submission 152968) | Enriched cells from forest soil in Barre Woods Harvard Forest LTER site, Petersham, Massachusetts, United States -... | ecosystem: Environmental > Terrestrial > Soil > Temperate forest > O... | reverse complement strand
CAACAACGCTGGTTGGATTGACCGATACCGTGACGCTGACGCCCGTTGTGATCGTGAGAGTCGCGATTGACTGTGCTCCGTATATCGCGGCCCGGATGCTGGAGGTTGTCGTTGAAGCGACGCTCGTCGTGGTGATCGTCGCAGTTCCAGTGTTGCTGCCTGCAGGGACCGTGATCGTCGAAGGGACCGTCGCGGCGCCGTTGCTCGAAACGAGGCCGACCACTTGACCGCCGGCAAGCGCGTTGCCAGTCAAGGTTATGGTTGCCACCGAAGAAGAACCACCAGACACCGAACTCGGTGCAAGGGTGATGTTCTGGACTCCAACCGGCTCGACGGTCAGAACCACCGATGCGGTCGAGGCGTCAGGGGCGGTTGCCTTAAGCGTGACTGGAGTGACCGCTGCCACATTCGTCGTCGGCATGGTGATCGTTCCAGACACCGTAGCGCCAGCGGCGATCGTGACCGATGCAGGCACCGTCACAGCAGCGTTGCCAGATGTCAGATTTACGACGTAGCCGCCAGTTGGAGCTGGACCGTTTATCGTTACCGTTCCAGTGTCCGCCAAGCTACCGTAGATTGGATTGCTCTTCACGATCGTGAAGGCAGTCACGCTAGGAGCGGTGATCGTCAAAGGAGCGCTGGCGTTAGAAGCGCCCAACGTAGCCTTGATGTTCGCCGTAGCAGCAGTACCGACGGGAGTCGTCGCTACCGCAGCCGTTCCGGTCGTTGCACCGGCTGCATCCGTGATCGTCGCAGGAACCGTTGCAGAAGCGTTGTCCGAAGACATCGCTACCGACAAACCGCCAGCGGGAGCTGGACCGTTAATCGTTACCGTGGCCGTGCTACCGACTCCACCGCGTACCGAGGTCGGACTCAGTGCGACAGTCGTCACCGAAGGAGGATTGATAGTCAGAGTCGCATTGGCAGATCCAGCACCTTGCGATGCGGTGATGACTGCCGAAACACTTGACACAACCGCAGTGGTAGTGACTGTGAAGGTTCCAGTCGTAGCACCGGCCCCAACCGTTACCGTGGCTGGGACTGTTGCCGCAGCGTTGCCGGAAGTTAAGTTGACGATAACTCCGCCGGCAGGAGCTGGAGCGGCAAGCGTTACCGTTCCGGCCGATGAGCTGCCACCAAGGACACTTGTCGGATTTAAGGACACGCTTGTCACACCGGCAGCGGTCATCGTTAAGGTCGCGTTTGCTGAGGTGCCATTTGACGAAGCAGTAATGGAAGCGGTTTGGGTACTCGACACAGCTGCTGTCGTAACTGTGAACGTACCAGTCGTGGCGCCCGCCGCAATCGTTGCCGTTCCCGGCACGGTTGCTGCTGCGTTGTTGGAAGACAATGCTACGGAAAGGCCCCCTGCGGGAGCAGCCGAACTAATCGTGATCGTTCCGGTTGAGCTAACGCCGCCGACAACTGAAGTAGGGTTGAGCGAGAGACCAGTTACGTTTGGACCTTGGACGACCAACGGGGCCGTTGCAGACGTTCCGTTCGCCGTTGCTGTGATCGTGGCCGTACCGGTGGTGCTCACAGCGACAGTTGTTACAGTAAATGTAGCCGTGGTTGCACCAGCCGCAACCGTCACGGTCGCAGGAACGGTTGCCCCTGCCAGATTTGATGAAAGCGTGATCGGATCGCCACCCGCAGGCGCTGGGCTTGAAATGGTGACGGTACCGGTGGAATTTGTTCCGCCGAGCACAGTGGTTGGATTAAGCGAAAGAGTCGTTACGGTCGGGGCATTGACGTTCAGAGGACCGGTGACCTTGGTTGTCCCAAGTGTTGCGCCAATATTTGCCACAACACTGGTGGTAATTCCAGATGTCGTCACATTGAACGTAGCAGTGCTCGAACCAGCAGGCACTGTGACCGAACCTGGAACTTGGGCGGCCGCGTTGTCTGAACTGAGAGTGACGGTGTCTCCGCCTGATGGTGCTTGGCCAGTTAGAGTGACTGTGCCAACGGAACCTTGCCCGCCTAGAACACTCTGGGGATTGAGTGTGACGGTCATCGGAATGGCTGGAATAACTGGTAATGCCCACTTAAACGTTGCGCCAAAGGCGGTGACGGTTAGGTTCGCGGTTACTTTGCTCGTCACAGGTACAGACGTGATAGCAAACGTCCCAGTCGTCGCTCCAGACGGCACAAGAACCGTGGCAGGGACGGTGACAAAAGCAGTCAAGTCGGAACTCGCCGCAACGGAAAAGCCCGCTGGAGGTGCGGCGGAGCTAAGCGTGAGCGTTCCGGTGATCGTTCCACCGCCGTATCCTGGGCTTGGAGCAACCGAAAAGCCAGTTAAAGCAATTGGGTTGATCGTCAAAGCCGCATTCGCTGACGTGGCGTTCGCCGCAGCCGTGATCGTGGCCGTGACGCTGGTAGCCCCCTGCTGAGAGGTTGAAACCGGAAAAGTGGTGGTTGTCGCACCCGCCGGTACCGAAACGGTTGAACCAACCGTTGCCGACGTCGAGTTTGAAGACAGATTTACTGTCAACCCGCCCGAGGGTGCCGCAGCGGAGATTGTGACTGTACCCGTGCTTGGATATCCGGCAAAAACCGTACTCGGACTGAGCGAGAGCGATTTAACCGTTTGCGCAGACCCAAGAGCTGGGACCAGCAAAGCGAGTAGCAAGAAAATTAATTGTAACGGCCACCGCAAAGTGCGCCGAGATTTTGAAATATGTTCCGTGTGTGGCATCGATGTTCCCCAGACCAGAATTCGTGTATCACGTGTCTGTTCATCTTTGATAGTCGACCCCTAAGTAAGTCGATACTATCCAAATGACAAGGCAAAAACGGCAGAAACCGTCCGGGGTCCAGATTACTACCAATCGGTAAAAAACTAAAGTGAGTGATGGACAAATATCCAGGAAACCGCAAGCATCCGTCTGATAGCCTGCAGAACCCCTTGCGGCTACCAGGTTTGGGCATAGTTATCACTCTTCTTGTGCGAAGGAATCGCCAAGGATCATCTGATTTTTGGTAGCTAGACCCCTTAGAGTAGCCCGAATTTGTGCGACTTCCCGCATCATATGCCTAGGCCAAAATGCCCAAAATCATTCGGAACGGCAACATATTGAACCTCAACCACTGCTGCCTCCAAATATTGATGGGGGAGTTATGGCGAATTATGCCTTCTGGCCGCGGAAACTCCGCCGAACGAAACGACATGTATCAACTGTTCGCGACGGCTCTCCGCTTCGGAATTCCTTCAAACCAACGATCTATTGAACCTAACGTCAACTATTTCTGAAGTTGTCGCCCGACAACAGCCGACTAGGGAAATCGCCAGTGTTTCCTGCTTGGCCATCAGTTTCGAGCAAAACGCCTCCATCCGGTAGTCGATGAACGAGCGCTAGAAAACCAACGAATCAAAATTGGGAGAACTTAAAAACACGCTTTACTAGTATTATTACGCGCGTATTTCTACTAGGTAAGGATGGAAAGAGTCCGGCCTCGACTCGGCGCCCACGGCAGCATTGCTTGGCGTATATAGCGAAGCGCCATAAGGTTCCTCGCCTTGCCTTCGAAAGATTTTTTAGCATCAAAACCCTCCCCCATTCTCTCGCCCTCAAAATATCAGTATTTATACGGGTTTACATGGTTCGTGACAAGTGATATGGAGATTTACGTTGAGGCTAATTCGCATGGCCTAACGTGATACTAATTAATTTAGTCGATTACCTCCCGAATCCCAATGCGATATTGAATACTCAAAGCTTAAGTCAACAACCTGCGCAATGTGGCGCCGCAATTGTTGATTAAGAGTTGTCTCCAGCGTAACTACCTGCCGTGGAGAGAAGTCGAGTTTCTTCGATTAAGCACTCTTTGTGCGACGAATCTTTCATGGCAATGCTTGGTGGAGCAAACTCGGTAGAGGTTCTTATGCAAATAAGGCTTACGATACGTATATGCACCAGATCTTTACTGCCATAAGGGGGAAGAGGGGGTGGTAGGACGATCCACTCCCGTCTAGTTCATGGTAGAACTGGCCCATGGCACTATTTGACCGGTACAACGACGGCAGTCAGAATCCACCTAGACTTCAGGTCCAACACTCGCAGTGGTCGCTTATCGGGCTGCCGATGAATGATCCGGTCGAATGGTCCTTCGACGAGAAGTTTTCACGGGTAAAGGAAGCCGGATTTGAGGGAGTAGAGTGCTGGCTTACGAACGAAAACGAGGCGGAGCGGCGAGACTCCCTTGACAAATACGGATTGCGACTAACACTCGGACATCACCCTCACACTCTGAAAGACGTCGGTCAGACAGTCACGCGAGCCAAGCGACTCAACGCCGATTTTGTATTCGCACAACCCCTAAATCCGTTTTGTCCTATAAGGGAAGCAGCAGAGTTTTGCCGAGAAGCGCGAAATATCGCAAACAGCGAGGGGCTAGCGTTTTGGGTTGAAACCCATCGGAATAACATTCCCGAGAGCCTAAATCAGGCTCTGCAGCTTGTCGAGGAGTGGCCCGAGGTGCGGTTCACGGGCGACTTTTCACACTTCGTCGTAGTCAGCGAGTTTTACGGTTTGGAGTACGAGAGGGCAATTGACCGCATGATGCCGATCCTTACTAGAACGTCTCACCTGCATGGAAGAATTTCCAATGGTGAGCAGGTGCAAGTCGACGTGGGTGACGGAACCGGCGCAACAGCCCAATTCTTCGTTCAAATATGGGCGACGGCGATGCGGGAGTGGCGCAAGGAAGCAGGTCCCGGCGACGTTTTTCCATTTGCAAGCGAACTGGGACCTCCGCGTTATGCGATTACGCTGCCGGATGGCAAAGAGTTCAGCGACCGCTGGGAGCAAAGCCTCGTTATGAAAAGGTTGGCCGAGCAAGCTTGGGCTTTGTCCGCTGAACGATAACCCATCTTTCCACTTTGCCTAAATGCTCTCCAATCAGGTAGCGTCGTGATGCGAACCAGGCTACGACGAATTAAAGTTTGCCTGTTTGCCAGGTGTGTGAATCCCCTATGAAAGTTATATTCGTGAGCGGCGCCGCTCTCATCTCGCTCTTTGTTTTCGCCAACGCAGCCTCAGTGCACGAAAAGCTGCAGGCGCCGCCGATTGACTTTTCAAGGTTTGCCCCGTACACACCCAGCGCGGGAGAAGGCGACTACATCATCGGCCCGTCGTACACCGATGCTCCCGAACTTATGCCAAGAAGCGGGGTTCCGAAAGGGACTATCTATCACATAACGATGCATTCCGAGGACAGCAAGATCTATCCGGGCATCGCCAAGGGTGTTCTCGGGAAGATCGTGCCCTACTCTCGAAATCTCACTGTGTACGTGCCCAGCCAGTATGTTCCCGGGACGGCTGCCCCATTTTTTGTATCCCAAGACAGCATGGGCCGGGGAGAAGTTCCAACGATCCTCGATAACATGATTGCCGACCACCGGTTGCCGACGATGATAGCTATCATGATCGATTCCGGTGGAAGCGATGCGCAGGGGAGTGAGAGAGGTTTGGAGTACGACACGATGTCGGGCTGGTATGCGCAGTTCATCGAATCCGAGGTCTTGCCAAGGGTTTCCCAAGAATGCCACGTCGAGTTCACCAAAGATCCCAATGGTCGAATGACGATGGGAGGAAGTTCAGGCGCCGCATGTGCGCTTTCGATGGCTTGGTATCGTCCCGATCTATACCACCGCGTTCTTTCTTATTCGGGAACGTTTGTGAATCAGCAGTGGCCGCCGAATCCCGAAACTCTTCACGGCGCCTGGGAATATCACGATCGGCTCATCCGAGAGTCAAAAAACAAGCCGCTCCGAATCTGGATGGAAGTCGGAGAGCACGACTTACGTTTTAACGATCCCGAAGAGACCTTCCACAACTGGGTTCTCGCAAACAATCGGACGGCAACTGTCCTCAAAGCAAAGCACTACCACTATCAATACGTATTTGCCCGCGATGCGGGTCACGTCGATGGTCGAGCGGTGCGGCAAACGTTGCCTCAGGCGCTTGAGTGGGTATGGAAGGGATACCCGATCAAGCATTAGCCAACGGGCTGGCTTTGCAAGTAAACTCGCCTCATGTCGAATACGGATTTACTGCTCCACCATGTCGGTTTGGTTGGACGGCCAACGCAGGCTGGGGATCGCGAGATCTACCATGACGACGTCGTAATGACGTTGATGTACTCGCCCGAAGGGCACACCCATACGCTTACGGGGCCAGACGTCATTCTAAAATTCATGGCTCGAATCGAAGAATTCTTCGAGATTACGAGCCGCCCGGAACCTCGGATCGTCGAGACGTCCACCGGAGCAGTCGCGGAATATCAGGGCGACATGGTGTGTCGTGAGAACGGGAACGTATACCGGCAGGACTATGTTGCGATAGCCGAAATCAGCGACGGAAAGATCCGTGTGGTGCGCGAGTACTACGACCCGATTCGCGTGCTTAAGGCGTTTGGAGAAATGTAGCGGAGGGTATTGGGTATTGCGATGTAGGGTATTACGGATTCCGGAAATGCCTGTTCCCGGCTTTTAAGCAAAGAGGTTCGACAGAATCGGCAACTGACTTTTGGTGACGACAGCAACACCCAGCATCGAAGCACTCAGTACCCTAACACCCGGTACCCACCACATTGAACCACCGATCGCGTCGCCTTGATTTCGTGTACGAGGGCTGGGAGGGCTATAACCACAGCCTTGTCTCCGCGGTTTTGCCACTCAAATCGGAGCAATTTGGCTTCCGAGCTTCAACGGAAATGCGATCTGTTGGAGAACTCATCTGGCATATTGCCGATGGGAGAGTCGACTGGTTCACCCGAATCGTGCCAGAAAGCTGCAAACCATTGAGAGAAATCATCGATGCGCGGAAAGGTTTACCGCCAGAGTCCTATTCGGGACAAGATATTTCCGCGTGGCTTCAGAGCACCTGGCAGATGGTTGAATCTACGCTAGCCCATTGGACCGTTGACGACTTGTCGCACACGTATAGGCACTCCTACCAAGGCAAGATATATGCCGTATCTCGCCAGTGGACGATCTGGCGGATCATGGCTCATGACATCCACCATGGCGGTCAACTGAGCGAGTTGCTATCGATGCAGGGGATCACTCCGCTGGAATTGACGCTTCTTGGCGGCCATTTAACTGAACCGCCAATCGTCGAGTGAAATCTACGTTCCGGCGTAATAGATCGGATTTGTTCGCCAGTCGTTATCGATGTCCAGCGCCATCTCTTTGACCCTAGGTCGGCGTTCGCGCAGGCGCACCGATTCAATGGTAAATCCGTATCCGCTCGAAAGATGGTTCTTACCGATGCATTCTAACCGGAGCGTATATGTGCCTGGATCGGGCCAGAAGTCAAGGAAATGATATTCCCGAGCCTCGACATTGGGCGAGTAGAAATCCATCTGCTCGCCCAACCGGACACCGTCCAGAAAGACCTCAAATACTCCTAAATTGGGTCCTTTCGCCATGTTGATCAGTAAACGAAGAGGCTCCTTTTCCGTGACTTCGAAGGGGATCTCCAATGTATTCTGACCTTCAAGCGAGGCTGGAACAAACAAGACTGGATTGTCGAAGAGCTCCGGATACCGCTGAACCTGCTTCTCTTTGCTCTCCTTAACTTTTCGGCCGTCATACTCAAGTCTTGGCAGTTCATCGGTCGCCAAAGTGTTGATCTGACCATAGTCTAATTCCGAGACGATAACCACCGAACGCTCTATGTTCGGTAGCTTTCGATCACGCGCATGGGGCGCCCGCGCGGAAAAGGTTGGCGTTCCATTTTGGTACCAAAACGCGACGCTCGCATAGTCGTCCTCTCGTGGATTCCAGCTCATCGCACGCTTGTGAACGCTCTCGTCGGGAGCAATCCATCCAAACGTCTCAAATTGCACCTTGATCGACTCCTTGAACAGAAAAGGATCATTGATGTGCCATCGATATGCGCTAGTATGACCGCCGACAATTCCCCACTGGTCAAAGTAAGGAACTCCGAAATAAGGGGTCAACACCTTTTCTAGTCCCCACGCACATAGGAAATAATCCTCCGTTCCGGTGCCCCAAACCGACGGTATCGCTTCACCATCGATCGTAACCATTTCGTCCCCTTCTCCAAACCAATAGGGACTCCGCGTCCTAACGGAAAACACGGTCCCCACGTAGTGTCCCTTCCCTTCGGTCTCCAGCAACGTGTAAGGCTTCCCTCCCGCTTCGAGCGGGTACGACTGCGTGTACTGGGCATAGAAATAAGGCGTGTCCGCCGGCAGTGAGTCTTTCTTGATCCAGTCGATGTTGTAGTACAGAAGACTGAGAGGCTTTTCGCTTTCGTTAACAATCTCAACTCTTGCCGACTTATGGAACGGCATATGCCAAAAGCAGTTGTAAGAGTCTCCGCCTTCCGTGATCACTGCCATGCTGATCACTTCGCTTCTTTTTCCAAAGCATCCGGCAAAAAAGTCGCCTACCGGCGCTTCCACGCCCGGCTTCTCGTTCCCGTCATAGTAGATACGTAGCAGGAGCTCTTGATGGTTTGCTGAGCCGTCTTTTGCCCAAGGATGAGCTTCTGGACCAAGAAAGGTGATCCACATGTGGGTGATGATTCCGGGACCTTCAACATCCATAAGAACGTGAGTTTGGCCGCCCGGAATCCTGAAGTTATCTCGGTTGCTCTTTTCCTCTAAATCGCCCTTCGGAGGTGCATTTGGATCGTAGTTGCCGTCGGCGCCTTCGCGAAACGTGGAGGTCGCGCGCATGCTGCGTCCATTCTGAGGCACGGCCAAAGACCCCATCGGGCCGGAAAGAAGGGGGAATCCATCCATATACATGCAATGTTGGCATGTTCGGATCGTTGCAGTTTAGCTGATTGGGAACAGAACTAAAAATTGACCCACATTCGCAGGCAGCTTTGCGGCTTATACTCTAGAGATGACTCGACGCGAGCTAATCCGGCAGGGAGCTTTGGGAGTCGGAGCCCTGATGGCGCCGCGCTGTATTCCCATGTCAATTGAGAGCCGAGGCGCACGACCGCTCAAAATCGCTGTCATCACCGATCTCCACCACGGGTTGGCGCCCGACGCGTTGTCTCGGCTCAAGAGCTTCGTTGCAGCGGTTCACGATCATGAGCACCTCAATCTGGTCATCCAGATGGGCGATTTTTGTTATTCTTTGCCCGAATCTGAAGAATGTATCGAGCTCTTTAAGACCATTCACCACCCGAAACTGCAAGTGCTGGGCAACCATGACATGGACAAATGCGATAAGGCGTTTGCTATGAAGAGTTGGGGCATGAACACTCGATACGGCGCTTACGACGTTGGCGACTATCGATTCGTGATCTTGGACCTGAATCATTTCAAGAAGGACGGAAAACTGGTTTCGTATGCGAATGGTAATTATTTCACCGACAATGCCACCTATAACTGGGCCGATCCTGAGCAGTTGGAATGGCTTGCGACTGAACTGCGAAAATCAAAGAAGCCGGTAATCCTTTTTTCCCACCAACCTCTTGGGTTCGCCGAACCTGGCCAACCGTTACCGCCCGAGCAGGTCGAAGTGCTGAAAGTCATCACCGATGCGCGAAAGGAGAATCCGAAGGGCGCTGTTGCGGTTTGTCTCTTTGGACATCTGCATGTCGATCGGCTTGAGCATCATCAGGGCATTCCCTGCTATTGCGTAAATTCAGCGAGCTATTTTTGGGGTGGCGGAATGTACCCATATACAAACCCGCTCTACGCATTCATGGAGTTGGCGCCAAGCGGATCTCTCGTCGTCCACGGGGCAAATGGAGCATTCGTGAAGCCTCCACCGCCGTCCTCCGATTCGGTCGTGGGCCGTTCCGCATCGCTGTCAAACCGAACGATTGAGATTTCATAAATTGACAGCCTAGTTCAGTGGCAAATTTGAGAATTTGCGCAAACCGCAGCCCCCGGAGATGCCGTCGTCTCCGTGGCGACGTTAGAAATTTCGGTTACAGATCATCCGGAAAAACAATGAGCCTGAGGCACGTTATTCGGAACCACCCTCACCCCACCCTCAAACAGAGCGAGGGAGCCCACCGCTAGGCCCCCGCTTGAGTTACGAGTGAGCATCGCTACATGATCTGAATGGCCCCCGACAAAAAACATGATGGCATTGACCACCGAAACTACGGCTATAGGGCTGTTGGTCGTTAGTTATCTTGCGGTTTCTCTTCCAATGATTCGTGCCGGTCCGCCGCCTACGGGAGTTCTTGGCAATTACTTTTCTTAATCGTCTTTTGGTTGTTGTCTGGACTAGACTGACCTTATGAAGAAGTGGTTTCTGCTGCTGGGCTTGGGGGCCTTGGTTGGATTTGTGATGGTTGCCAAAACTCAGCTGGGACAGCAGGCTGACGGATCGTTTCTAGTTTCAACCGGACAAAGAATCGAACTTTTGGGGCAAACGACAAAGCTAGAGGGCGCCCGACCGAAAGATATGACCTTCTCACCGGACAAGTCCCTCGTAGCCATCCTAACTCACAGGCGCTTGATCGTCATGGAACCCTCCGGCAAGAGTCGAAGTGAAATTGACTTGTCGGCCGGCCCTCTCGGCGTTGCCTGGGCCCCCGACGGATCATCGATCTATTGCTCCCTCGGCTCTGGCAAGATCGGCGTTTTTTCATGGGACGGGACGAATCTCACGAAATCTAAAGAATTAGCTGCCGAGCCAACGGGCCGACGTGGCAATCCGGGAACGGGCGGACTCGCGGTGGGATCTAACGGAACCCTATACGCCGCCCTCAGCATACGAAATGAGGTCTCGGCGATCGCGCCATCGGGAGCGCTATTGGCGAGTTGGAAGGCTGGCGCCTGCCCCTACAACTTAGCTCTGTCTCCCGATGGACGAACATTGGCGGTTGCCAACCGGGGCGGAACCGTGATTTCACCCAACCCCGAACAGGGCGATCCAACGACTCGAATGCCGTTTCAAGGCACCGGGGTTGCTGCCGCCGAGTCAGCTGGAACCCAGGTACAAATTGATCCGCGAACCGACACCGCCCTTGTCGGCACCGTGACATTGATCCAAACCGATAACCCCGATGCGGTGGCGAAGTCGGTCACGGTGGGAAGGCAGCCTTCGGGAATGACTTTCTCATCGGACGGCCACGTGCTTTATGTTGCTGATTCCGACGAAGACAGCATCAGCCTCGTCGACCCGGACAAACAAACTGAAATTCGCCGGGTCTCCGTCGTGCCTAAAGAAGATCCGGGGTTCGGCCAAATCCCGACTTCGGTCGCGCTGTCACCAGACGGAAAACGAGTCTACGTGTCGCTTGGCGGCGCAAACGCCATCGTCGTACTTGAAGGCGGTTCGGACCTCAAAGTAACGGGATACTTCCCTACCGCCTGGTATCCGATTTCAATTCTTACGAATTCCGATCAGATTCTGGTGGCATGCTCGAAGGGGATCGGGTCGCGTCCGAGTTCAAAGACTTCTGGTTTTGGCGTGCACGATTCGGTTGGGGCGTATCAAGAATTCGACGTTAAGAATGTTAGCGATTTGCGGTCGCTAAGTCGAAGAGTGGCGCGAAACAACGGCTGGACAAAGACTCCTGGTCCGCGACTGAGCCAAAAGCCGGTGACGATTCCTGAACGTGTCGGAGAGCCCAGCGTGTTCACGCATGTGGTCTACATCATCAAAGAGAACCTGACCTACGACATCGCGATGGGCGACGACAAGGATGGAAATGGCGACCCGTCGCTCTGCACGTTTCCAGAAAACGTCACACCAAATCATCATGCACTGGGGCGCCGG
>Ga0206958_1271_pt1 | contig 11907 bp, 7 predicted proteins | sample Alteio_BWOrgHeat_33_FD_152968 | JGI IMG/M metagenome (GOLD analysis project Ga0206958, IMG submission 152968) | Enriched cells from forest soil in Barre Woods Harvard Forest LTER site, Petersham, Massachusetts, United States -... | ecosystem: Environmental > Terrestrial > Soil > Temperate forest > O... | reverse complement strand
CCGATATGATGGCGATTGCCGACGCAAATATCACAACTTCCATCCCGAACGCATTGCAGGAATTGAGGAATTTCCGTCAGGTCGGTCGAAAGATCCATGTCCATAAACAAACGGTATTTCCCCTTGGCCGCCATCATGCCACGATTGACAGCAAAACCTTTGCCGGTATTGTTGACATCGCTCACCACGCAAAGCCGGTCATTGGTGATGGCCGTCAGCTTAAGTAAGGTGTCATCCGTGGAGCCATCATTGACGACCACGATTTCATAATCAACTCCTAGTGTCTGCAGGTAATTGTCCACCATCTGCAAATTGCGACGGATGATGGTCCCTTCATTATAAACCGGTATGACGACGGATAATTCTCTCATTTGCGCTTTAAAGCGGCCAAAAACTCGCCCCTTTGATAAACCTCATAATGGTTGAAAATATAAGCCAGTAAATCAACCAGGTCTTCATTGTCATATAAATACGCCTGTGGGATCGGTGAAACGAGGTACGTGCTCTCCACAAATATATACGTCGGCTTCTGATGCTCGATGCGGTCAATCTCCCGCTGCAAATTCTGCTTCGTGTACAGGACCGTGACCGGGAACTTGCGCATGCGCCTGGGCTGGGAGTTGACCATAAAATACGTGTAGAAAAACGGCCGGCGGTCAGCTTGCATCAGGATCAAATTTTCGAATGAGGAAACCAAGGGTACTTTGTCCTCACGGGAGGTCAGTGAACGGATCAAGGCTACATCCTTGGTGTAATCGGTTTCCTTGTCAAAAAATGCCCGTAACTGCCCGTCATCGGCAAAATCATTTTCCGTTACCAGCATTTCTTCTTTCTCTCCCAAACCATTAACCGGCAATTTAAAGGCATCCGGATAACTGATAAATAAGTGGCTAAAATAACTGCTGCGGCCGACGGGTGCTTGATTGATGACCGGATGAGTCATGGGATTGCGCGAGAAGTTAAAAATATTTGGATGCAGGAGAAATTGGTGGGTCGTGACAGTGGCGATCGCAATCGCCACACCGCAGGCGAGTTTAGCAAGCCTTTGATGGTATTGGCCCCACCCGGCGGTGATTTCCTTGACCAGAAAAACCAGAACCATCGCGATCACCACCCCATTACGCAAATATGAAGGCATATTATTGGCGAGCATTGCATGGTAATGAAAACTAATAAGTAAAAATACGCACGCCGCGGCCATGACAAGGCCGTCGTTCTTCAGGGTTCTTTGCATTAATCTTCCTAAAAACAACACAAAGATGGTTAGATAAACCACCGGCCAGACAAAGGCCATGGCCGCCTGGATGACAAACGGGTCAACCAAGTTACCCAACATGGGCTGGGAAGAATTACCCGCCTCATAATAGCGGATATATTCCAGTTGATTAAACCAGAAAACTCCTTCAAACAGGTGATGACCCTCAACTATCCAAAGGCTGGTCAGAAGTACAATCCAGGGAAGTAAAAACAAAAAGATAATTTCTCTGATCTCTAAACGCCGCAGGGTTGTGCTATTTTTCCAAATAATAAAAGCCTCACGCAGTATCAGAAACACATAAAAAGACGCCAGGGTGTAAAGTCCCTCGCCGGTAATGTAAAACACATAGAAACCGGCCACCGCCGAGGCGCCATACAGCCAGCGCATGCGTCCGGTTTGGGTGTGCAAAATGAGCATCAGGAAAAACACACTGTCCCAAAAAAACCTTAAGGGAGTCACCTGCGGATAGGTAAAAATAAACGGAAAGGTTTCGAGATTAAAAAAATGCAGGCGTAATCCTAGGAAGATCGCGATAAACGCCCAGGACGTGTCTTTCAAGACTAGCCGCAAGGCGTAAAACCAAATCCAATAATAGGCGACGCTGATGATCATCATGGCAATCACCGCGTGGATATAGGTAAATCCTCCCAAAAAATGCTGGGTCAATTCGGAAACCAGGACCGGCGCACCGATGCCGTAACGGGAGACATTATCAATACCCAGCACATTACCGGACAAATGGGCCCATCCGGCCGGCATCAGGAGCCAATCCATGTGATGTAAATGCTCACCGGTAAACATCCGGGCCACGGCACCCTTAACATCCGGCACCCAGACGATGAGCGCGATCAAGACCATGCCACCGGCTGTCATCCAAATGGAGAGATGAGCTAACGGTCTTAAATCTCTCAGCCGACGATCAAAGGTGCTCAACCATTTAATCGCCTCGGGACTGAATATTTTAATCAGGACGCTGAAAGCTAAGGCCACATAAAGGCCATTGAGCCACAGCGGATAATGGTAGACACCGTATTTAAAAAGAAAGAAGGCTTCGGTGATGACCATGACCGCCGACAGGCAGGTGAACCACTTCAAAAAAACGGTTTTGGTCCCCTGCTTGCGGCGGTTGGCCTGCATAAGGCCAATGAAACTGGCGACCCCGGCAACAATCAACAGGCGTAAAAAAAGCACATCATATTTGGGCGTGATGCCATGGCGGTAAGTGGCAAAAAAATCATACACAATGGGCTTAGGTCTGGCCGGAAAAAAAGTCGATAGCGCGGTCCCTGCAAAGACGCATTCAATGGCAATCAGGACACTGAGGGTTACAATCCAATACATCATTTCTTGCGCCACACAGATGGTAGGAGTTTATAAATTTCAATCTCTTCAAAATCTTTGGAACTGCGGATACCGGCCTTTTTGGCCCAGGCCGCCATTTTGCCCAAACCTTGCTCCAGACCTACAGGCTTGCGCCGGCCAAAGAATTTTCTGACCTTGGCATGGTCCGCATAAGCATGTTTCACTTCGTTTCGGGCCTCGACATGCGTGATGAGAACCTTGCTCTTCATGGCCTTCATCACCGCATGGGCCAGCGCATTGACGGTGTAGGGTTGGTCGGCGCCGATATTGAACGTCTCCGTGTAACATTCCGGACGCTCAATGGATTGAGCGATCAAGGGTGCGACATCGGAAATGTCGCTAAACGCCCGAGTCTGCTCGCCGTCGCCAAAAATCACCAACGGTCTTTTTTGCATGATATTGTTCATGAAGATGCCGATCACATTGCGGAATTTGTCGCCGAGATTCTGGTTTTCACCATAAACATTATGCGGGCGGAAAATGATGTAATTGAGACCGAACATTTTGTGGGAAGCTTTTAGTTCCAGCTCCACCGCAAATTTGGCAATGCCATAAGGGTCTTCGGGATGCGGCGTTAAGCTTTCTTTCAACGGCGGTTTATTGTCTCCGTAGACGGCAATGGATGAGGTGAACACAAAACATTTGATGGCGTGTTTAACCGCTTCATTGATGAGATTGACGGAGCCCACCACATTATTGGTGTAATTAAACCGCTTGATAAAATGGCTTAAGCCCTCAGCCGCGTAAGCCGCCAGGTGAAAAACATAATCAAAGCGATGTTGTTGGAATAATTTCTCTAAAAGCTTCGCATCCGTAATACTGCCTTGAATAAATTTGGCCTTGGGCGGGACATTGTCTTTAAAGCCGCCGCTCAAATCATCGAGCACCACGACCTCATAGCCTAAACCGACCAATTCAGCCGCCACATGCGAACCGATAAAACCGGCGCCACCGGTCACCAATACCTTGCCTTTAGATGTTTTAGCCATGGATGGTGAATACTTTCTGTCGACGGATGCCTGTTTTATGCAGCAGATAAATAGAAACCGTGCGCAAAATGCTCAAACCATACACGACACCTTTGGAAAATGGCATCTGTGAATTCTCCTGGCGATAACGGGTGGAATGTGGAATTTCACCGATCTTATATTTGCGGATAGCGCCCTGGATAATAATGTCCGTGTCAAAATCAAATTTGTCGCTCAATAAATCCAGTGGGATTTCCCGCAAAAATTTGCCCGAATATGCCCTAAAACCGTTGTGATAGTCAGTGATATTGCTGCCGAATGTCATATTCTCAAGCCCTGTCAAAAAACGATTGGGGATAAATTTCCATAAGGGCATCCCGCTTTTAAGCACATCCCCCAAGACCATCCGCGTACCGGTGACCAAATCGTATTTCTCATCCAAAATCTTTTGCACAAACAGCGGTACCAAGGTTGGATCATACTGATTGTCCCCATGCACCATCACCGCCACATCTGCGCCACGGCGAACCGCTTCTTGATAGCCGGTCTTTTGGGCGGCGCCATAACCTTTGTTCTGCGGATGCGTGATGACGGCGCATCCCAAACGGCGGCCAATATCGGCGGTGGCGTCCTTACTGCCGTCATCCACAACGACAATCTCATCGTAGGACCCGGCCGGAATGGCGGCCACACTCTTGGCGATGACGTGGGCGACATTATACGCCGGCATCACAATGATGACGCGAGGTTTAGGCATCGGCCCTCCCCGGTGATTTTCGACCGAACATTTCGATTTGATCTCCTAAAGCAATGGTCATCGACAGCGACGCTAATTTCGGATGTTGTTGGACAAAATGATCCACCCATCCCAAGGCTGGTTTGAAGGCCGCCATATTAGACGTCCAATACCTTAATGAAAATGTTTTCAACTGCGCACGGGTCTTGATCAGCGCAAATCCTGTTTGCTGAAACAATTGTCCCAGGCTTTTTTGATCAAAATAGTATAAATGGGACGGCTTAATATTCCACCATTTTGTTCCCTGCAGGCGGCTGATCAAGCTGCCCACATCCGGGGTCGTGCAGCAGAATAGACCGTCGTCTTTAAGCAGCCCTCTGATTTGTTCGAATAAGCCTTGAGGATCAATCACATGTTCGATGACATCGGTCATGACAATCGCATCAAAGGACGCGGCGGAAAATCGGGCTTTATCCAAATCTCCTTGGACAACGTCGGTCAAGCCTAATTGTTGGCGGGCGTAATCAACCGCCCACGCAGATAAATCCACCCCATGAACCTCCCAGCCGTCTTGCCTGGCTTCATCCAACAAAAATCCTGCCGCACAGCCTACATCCAAGAGTCTTCCTTTGGACTTGTGCTGTTGATTTAATAACTTTAAGATGCGGCGGGCAGAAGCCCGGCGGCCTTTTTCCTCTGCCAGGTACTTCTCATCGACCATGGTCACGTAATTATCAATGTACGCATCCGGTGTCTGGCGCGGATTTAAATAAATAAACCCGCAATGGTCACAACAAACCATGCGCACCTCGGGCCGGGGAGAATGGTCAGTAATTTTATACAGCCTTGGGCCGGCGGACATATCCAGATTATCATGGACAATATGATAGCCGCCGCTGCCGCACAAAAGGCAGTGGATTTCAACCCACTGAGATGGGCTCTCGCTTAAGGGCATAAATGAAGATTCCAAAAAATAATAAACAACTTAGAACGATCGACAACAACATTAACGGCCGCAGCAGTGTATGCGGCCAGTAACGCAATAAAATCTCATGCCTGCCTGCGGTGATCGGCGTGCCGATAAAATACCGGTTGACCAGCGAAACCGGAACTTTCTTGCCGTCAATGCTGATGTCCCACTTGGGATCATACGGCTCGTGGAAAACCAGCCATCCGGATTTTTCCGCCAAATAGGAAAATCCAAGATCGTCATACGTGTTTTTCCACACACCCAGCATCCCCTGCGGCAGCTTGGCCTGGAGTTTAATCGGCGGCAAGCCTTCTAAATGGCGAGGTAAAAGCATGGTCAATGTCCTTGGATGCAAATTCTGCACATCAAAGGTCCACGGCGCACTCAGACGGCCTTGGGCCGCCTCGAGCGTGCGTGCGCCTACGTCCAGCCGCCAATTAGAATGATCGTAAGTAAATATCGTCGTCGACAAAAAAGATGGAAAGTCTTTGGGCAAATCATAACTGTATTCCCATCCATAGGCCGTAGGTCTAAGGCGCGCCTGGCTGGCATCCAGTAGCGTGCTATAAATTTTTGGCTGTTCATGGGGCGGCAGCAACTCAATTCTGCCGGCGGTGGTTAAAAATTCCTTATTATACCACTGTGCCTCTACGGTGACCACGCGGTTGGGCACATTGGACGCTAGGATGGATGAAAGTCCCACCTGCCTCGCATCCACCCCGTAATCGGCCAGGAACATGGCCCGCGGATTGCTCATCAAGTAACGCTGAATGTCAAGATCCGGATAGAGGTCCCTATAAGAAATATGCCTGGCCTCATAAATGGACCACGGATGAAAATACCGGCCGATGGGTGTGTACTGATAAAAGGCGCCGTACATGCATAAGGGTCCTCCGTCGATCACCGGAAAAATGGCCGTGCCTTGGGCATCGATGTATTCCCGCACCGGCAACAAGAGCGGATTCTGAAAATCCGGGAGCAGCGCCTGGCGGGTATAGGCGGTATTCAAACGGATGGGTGTGATTTGTTCGGGATCATGATTGTACAATTTGGAATAGGGGACCAACCCCACCAAGTCGACCACAAACAGACAAGCCAGCATCAGCCATCCCATCCATTGGCGCTTGCGGAAAAATTCAGGCAAGGTCACGAAGACTAAAAAAATAGAGCTGATATTCAAAATATAAGCCTTTAAACCTTCCACTCCTTCACCGGGCGGCGAAAGGCCTATGCATAAACCTTTAGGCCCCCCGCAGAGGTCCCAAATAAGGACCAGGACGGCCAGACCGATCAGCAGCCAACGGCGATTAAAATAAATAAGGTCTTCCCGGCGCTGCCATAAACATAGGCAGGCTTCCAATCCCATGGCCACCAGGGGAAAGAATACCAATGAAATCAAAATGGAAGTCATGTGAAAGCTGCGCACCAGAAAACAAAATGGGTTGGTGGCGGCATTAATTGCATGAACGAGCGTTGAAAGCATTAACAGCGCATAGGTAAAGAAATCATTGTGCATGCCGCGAGCCCAGAAATAGGTATTCAAATCCGCGTACTGGATGGATAATTGCAGATTAGCGAAATTACCCTGAAACCAGGCATTGTTAATCAGCATGATGCAGGCAATGGTGGCCGCAAACAGGTATTTACGCCTGTCTCTCGACAAAAGCAAGGCCGCGGCCGTTAAAAATAAACAGGTGCCACCGATGAACAACCAGGTCGTGCCCCAGACATTGTGGTGATAATCCAAGGCGGTCCCTATAAATTGAAATGAATTGGCAAAACCTTTGCCGAACATATCAAAATAGGCTTTGAAATTCAGAATATTATTAAAGCGGCCGTGTGTCCCTCCTATTCCCGAACCGTGGATATAGAAATCATGCATGAGGGCCTTTTGCCAGAAATAATAAGGCAGCACGACCACTCCACAGATGAGCATCACCCAGATATTTTGAACCCGCTCTTTCTTCGCTAAAACCAGGCGGCCGCGCAGTTTCTTCCACCCTTTCTGCCAAAGAAAACCAATCAGGCAGCTCAGGCCAAAGAAATGCACCACTTCATATTGATAACCCAACGCGAAATACGGTGAGCTGACCAGGCATAAGCACATAACGACCACAAACATCAAGAATGAACGCAGCCTGGGGTCTTCAAAAAAACACAGCAACGTGTACATCAATAACGGCAAAAAGCTGTACGTGCCATTGGACATTATACCCGGCGCCATCATGTAGCTCGTCAAAATGGTGTTCAAACATAATAACGAAACAAAAATCACGGCTTTATCGCTCGTGAGTTTGCGCAGCAGCAAGTACCCGCCGATGGTACGGACAAGTCCCGTGATCCCATAAAAAAACAGCATATGGACGTGATACAGCGCCTCGCCAGGATGGGCGAAGAATGGCGACAAGACAATGAAGATCAACGCGGTAAGGATATTGGCCACACCATAAATACCGTTGGTGAAAACAAAATAGGCATTGTTGACTTCATCGTAGCGGTCCCAGAGTTGGATACCGCCATGAAAGAATTGTGAAACCAAGGCATAGGTACTCTCCAAGGGAATCTGTGTTTCATGGATGATACAAAGACGGCGGGCGTGAAAGATAATATCGGGGAACAAAACGGCTTGCATCAGCCATGAGGCCAGGTAAGCCCAGAGGATGAAAACCAACGTATCTTTTAAAGAATTTTTCTGAGTCATCATGAGGCGATGCGTTCCCATTGGATACCCTTACGGATCAACAGGAGTAAGCCGCAGGTTGTTAATAATGCTGAGATCAAAAGCATGATCCTTAACGGTGAATGCGGCCAATATTGAATGAGGATTTTATGTTCGCCGCGGGTCAAGGGAAAGCCGATGAAGCTTTCATTGACACGATAATATTGCACCTGATTTCCGTCGACAAGGATGCGCCATTTACGGTCATACGGATAGTGGGCGACAAACCAACCGTCCTTGGTGGCTCTATAAATGACGCCCAAATTGTCAAACTGCTTGCGCCAGACCTGTGCCACGCCCGGATTATTCGGGGAGGGATATAGGAACGCGCAGCGCTTACGGAAAGGAAATTCATCCTTGGGAAAAGCTGCCTTCAACTCACCTTTCTTAATATTTTGCACATCAAAGGTGTACGGTCGGATCAATTCCCCTTGGGCGCCGACCATCTCCCTCCACTTGCCGTCGGTCAATTCGGCAAAAAAACGTAAATTCTTTTGTTCCGGCATAAACCACGAACTGGCCAAATGGTCGGGAAAACTCGGCGGCAGGCGCAAACTATAGACCATCAGATCTCCTCGGAGACGGTAATACGATTGTTCGGTTTCGTCTAAAACTCCGACAATCTGGCTGTATTGGATATTGTCATTTTCGGTCTTACTTAAATTCGCCGGCCATTGGTCCGTCAATCCCAAAATGCCTTCCGGGTCCTCCACCTCCACGACTTGCCTGGCCATTCCGGCGGTAATAATACGGTTTAATCCATCCGGTGTGGCTCGAATGACGGATTTGGCCATGAACATAAATTCACCGTTTTGATTGAGATAATTGAGCATCACCGGATTATGGATCCAGCCGGCAAAACTGATGTGCCGAGGATTCATGCCGTTCATCCAGGTGAAATTCAGCTGCTGATTGATCACATGATGCACATCCGAAGAAAGGCCGTGCGGAAACCAAAGATAAACTTCATCCCGGTAGGAAAAATTTGACAAATAGGACGTGCGGTATGGAAAAATGGAAGGATTCACAAAGTCCGACTCCACCAACCCCGCCTGTGGTGCGGCATCGATGATAAAAGGCTTGCGCTCAACGACATCAATAAAATTTTTTCCCTGATGGACGATCAGCAACACATCAATGACCGCCAGCAGACCTATCAGCGTAACCAGACCATTCCGGGCCGCCGGCGTATTTCTCCAATGCACCCATCCCATCGCAGCCAATAACAACACCGCGCTGATTGTTACATAGATGTTTACCTCAACCGGTAGCAATGAAAGCCCGTTGATCACCAGCGCCAGAAGCATGATGGCCAACAGCCGCCACGAGGTATTGGAATATTGTTGGCCTTTAAAAAGCGCACCTATCGCCTCAACACCCATCACGGCCAAGGGCATGAGCAGATATGTGAACATGCTTTGGCAGGTGGCCTCATACGAGCGCGGAATGGTTTTGAGCGGATTAGTCAGGGCATTGATCCAATGGGCGAGGATGCCAATGTTCAATCCTTCCCGGGGGAAACTCAACATCCATAGCAGCATGATGGCGATGATAAAATACCATTTCAATTTGGTTCTATTGAAAACCATGCCGGCCATGGCCAAAAAAATAAAAGATAGCCCGACGTAGAATTCAATGCCTAAAACCTGCATGTTGAGAAATTTGCTGAAGAATAACCGTGGAGAGCCTAACTCCACATTCGGATTATGAAAATACCATTGCGGGCTAAATGGATGGCCAATGCGGCTATCCTGTTGACCAAAGGCAAAATCTGGAAAGCCGAATTGGACAATATAGGCGTACGGCGCCAGGATCAAAAAAGCGACCACGAACGTCCAGATGGCATCCCGCCATTTCCAGTTGTGCCAAAATAAGTGCTGTGGCGCAGGTAGGTCTTTCTCGATGAAAAACCGCCACAAGACTCCGGCGATGATCAAAAAATGAATGGGCAAATACATGTAACTGCCGTGCAGCGGTTCATTGCCCATGACCACGACCATATAAAGAAAACTCGCGATCAAAAACCGCAACTCCAGCGTCTGAAATAGACGGATGACAAAATAGGCGCCCAAGGGCATGTAATTGCGGTAAAAGGCTCCGTCCATGGCGGCAATCTGACAGCAGAAGACGGAAAAAATCACGGTACTCACGGCCAAGATGATACGGTTGCGGGTGACGAGGCGCAATAATAGAAAAATCCCCACCAGCCGTACCAGTAAAATCGAGAACAAATAGCCCCAGGTAAAAACATGATGGAAAAGACGGGCAGAATCCGAGGTGAAAGGATTTAAGAGATAATAGGTAACGGCACTGACCACATTCGGAAATTTAAACAGCCCCAAGGTATCGTAGCTATGGAAATAGGGCATCTGGGCAAAAAAATCCCATAACTGCAAGCCACCCTGGTAGAAAAAGCTAGTCAAGGCAAACACCGGCGGATACTCGACACAGATATCGTTCCAGGAAGTGAAGCTGGTTTTAAAGCTTAAGAAAATTTCCGGATAAATACAGATGTACACCAGGATAGCGGTGACAAAGATGGCGGAAACAAACCCCAGAGGTGATTGCAGGTATTTCTTCATGGGACTAACACCGGTAAACGCGATTGAATGAATTGAGCCACTTGCCTGCCCCAATCCTGCGCGGCTTGGGCCGTGGGATGGGCCGAATCAATAAAATTTGTATCCGGAAAATGATCTGTAAGATCAATGTAACTCACCTGGTCCATCGTTAAAATTTGCTTTAAATAATTCCCTCTTTTAGAAATATATTTTTGATAATAAGGAGAATGTTCTCTTAACCATCCAGGCATGGGCATGTCCACCAATACCAGGGAAGCACCGCTTTGATGGGCTTCTTGGCAGAAACTCCAAAATCTTTTCCATTCTCTGCCACGCTCCATATAATCTCCCATGCTGCCTAATGTTTTGGTCCATAATATCAACGAATTCTGCCTGGTCCGTTCATCAATGGACGGCGGACTTAGTCTACCTGTCAGACGATCAACCCATTGCCAAAGGCCTTCATAGCATTGATATCCTTTCATGATCAAAAGATACCATAACAGCCTGCGGCTAAGTACCTGGTGCGCCAGTGGCTTTAAATGGGGATCATTGATGAGCTCTAATTCATTATCTTTGATCCGGTAGAGACCGTACTTCAATCCCTCCTTCTCCATAGCGGTTGGATCTTGGTCAGACGCTGCAATCCGAAGTCTCTCGGGAGCTTCCATAAATTGAGAAAACCCGATGCCGATAACAAAAACGGTTCCTTTCAGAGAACCACCGGATGTCAATTTGACCATATCAAAAAGATCTCTTAATTGCTGGGCATGAATCCCCGGACCCTCCATACCAAAGACCGTAAATTCAGGGAATATATTCTGAAATACAGCCGGGCGCAATCCCATAAATGCATTAGATCCTCCGACAATAAACATCCGCTTGGTTAAGGCTTGCTGGGCCCCTAGGTCCATGAAAATCTTAGGGCAAAGTAAGGAGCCTGCAAGAACAAAGCACATATAGAAAACGCCCAGGAAACCTCCGATAAGGCCCAATTGTTTAAAAATATTCTTCATCTCAAAAAGCCTTATAGACAATTTCTGGCATGAAAGCCCCGCCATACAACCAAAAGAGAAACACGACTAACATCATGAGCGCGGTTGAAGCCCTGGCCAGATAATAATTTTTAAACAAGACAGTTCCCATGCCCTGCAATAGCAGGCCCATAGGACGTAATAGGCGCGCCATTGCCAAGGCGACAAAACTGATTCCTGTCCCCCAGAAAAAAGTTTTCAGAAACCCTGCCGGCCCCCAGGCCACGGCCATATTTTTCAGGCTGTTGAAATCCAACCAAAAACAGCTCAGGGCCATGCTGAAATAGGTCAATGTCAAT
>Ga0206958_1219_pt2 | contig 11909 bp, 8 predicted proteins | sample Alteio_BWOrgHeat_33_FD_152968 | JGI IMG/M metagenome (GOLD analysis project Ga0206958, IMG submission 152968) | Enriched cells from forest soil in Barre Woods Harvard Forest LTER site, Petersham, Massachusetts, United States -... | ecosystem: Environmental > Terrestrial > Soil > Temperate forest > O... | reverse complement strand
TCCCATTGGGGCGTCAAAGGTGCTAGAGTCCGCGGTTGGCATGCGGGAGGCACCCATGAACCGGATTCTTCGCGTTTCACAGTTTGGGCGAATCTGCGGTCTGCTTGCGTTTTCCGGATTACTTGCACTGGCGAGCGCGCGACTTACGTGGCCGCGGTCCTCGGGCGCAAATCAAACAACCGACAAAGGAGATGTTTCGAGCGCCGACGTGGCATTGCTCGACGGATTTCGGCATGTGGAAGCAGCATCGGTTTCGGACGCGGTGGAACAGATCACCGGGAAAAAAACGTACATGACACACCGGATGCGGCCGGTGTTTCCGGCGAAATTTGCGGGGCTGGCGCTGACGGTGCTGCTAAAGAAAGAAGCGAATCACGATGCGGACGCGCTGAAGGGCATGCTCGCGGCGATCGATCACGGAGGGCCGAGCTCCGTATACGTGATGGTGGTGGAGGACGGAAACGATATCGCAGGAATTGGCGGGCTGATGGGAACGGCGATGGCGGCGCGGAATTTCTCGGGCGCGGTGATTGATGGAGGCGTGCGGGACGTCAGCTACCTTCAGAAAATCAGTTTCCCGGTCTTTGCGCTGGGCATCGTGCCCTCAACATCTGTGAGCCATTATCGTTTTGCGGGATCGAACATTCCCGTGGTGTGCGATGGAGTGAGCGTGAGCCCGGGTGATTTTATCGTGGCGGACACGGATGGCGTGGTAGTGGTGCCGCGGGCGGAAGCGGCGCAAGTGCTGGCGGCGGCAAAGGAGCTGGATTACAAGGAACATTCGATGTACGGGACGATCGAAAAATTGAAATCGATCGAGGAAGCGGTGGCGAAATTCGGGCGGCTGTAGAGATGAATGCTTCCTTCATGACGGTCTGCTCTCAGGTTTTCACGCCACGAGGCATTGCCGGATGGTGCGCAAAAGGCTTGCCGTTTCTGCTGGCCATCTTTGTCTGTGCCGGAAATGTGCAAACGAAGGCGGCGGGTTCGGCCCTATTTCTTGCCGGGGCGTGTTTTATCGGTAGCGCGCACGAATCCGCGAACGGATCTGTGTCGGTCAAAGTGGACGTGCAGCCCAGTGAGCTGCGGTCCCAGCCGGCCGGGGCAAACTGGCTTTCCTACAATGGGGACTATACGGGCAGGCGGTTCAGCAGCCTGGATCAAATTAATACGGAGAATGTTCAGAACCTGCGCGCGCAGTGGGTGTTTCACGTGCCGAACTCGGACAATCTCGAGGTGACGCCGTTCGTGGTGGACGGGCTGATGATCGTGACGTCGGCGAACGACGCCTACGCGCTGGACGGGCAGACGGGCCGCAGCATTTGGCACTATTCGCGGCCGATTACGGAGGGGCTGATTGACGATGCTTCGCAGCATCACAACCGGGGCGTGGCGATGCTGCATTCGCGCGCGTACATGGAAACGGACAATGCGCATTTGTTGTGCCTGGACGCGCGCTCAGGGCACCTGATTTGGGATGTGGCGTATACGGATGGAAACAAGAATTATGGCGCAACGAGCGCGCCACTGGTGGTGAACGGGAAAGTGATTGTGGGCACGTCCGGGGGAGATGACGGCGTGCGCGGATTCGTGGCGGCGTATGACGCGGAGACGGGAAAACTGGCGTGGCGATTCTGGACTATCCCGGGACCGGGTGAATTCGGTTCGTCGAGTTGGCCAGGGGAGATTTATAAGCATGGGGGCGGCACGACGTGGATGCCGGGGACTTTCGACCCGGGGCTGAACACGTTGTATTGGGGAACGAGCAATCCTTCGCCGGACTTCGACGGCGGGCCGCGACCAGGCGACGATTTATACACGGATTGCGTGCTGGCGCTGGATCCGGATACAGGAAAACTTAAATGGTATTTCCAATTTACGCCGCATGATTTGTTTGATTACGACGCGACGGAAACGCCAATGCTCGTGGATGCGGAGTATCAAGGTCAGCCGCGGAAGCTGCTGGTGGAAGCGAATCGCAATGGTTTTCTCTACGTTCTGGACCGGACGGACGGACAATTCCTGAGCGCGACGCCGTTCGTAGAGAAGCTGAATTGGGCGAAGGGCATTGATTCGAAGGGCCGTCCGATTCGAACGGAAGTGCAACCGACAGCGGAGGGAACGCGGGTGTGCCCGGGTTTTGCGGGCGCGACGAACTGGTATTCACCTTCGTACAATCCTGCGTTGGGTCTTGTGTATTTTTTCGCGCTGGAAGATTGCGACGTGTATTTGAGGAAGCCGCAGGAATTTAAGGAAGGCCGGACGTACTATTCGACGGGTGTGCGACACAGTTCCGGTGATCACGGGCAGAAGATTTTGCTGGCTTTCGCGCTGGACTCGACGAAACCGGTTTGGAGGTACGTGCAAACGGGCGGCGCGCATTCTTCCGCGGGGACGATGACGACGGCGGGAGGACTGGTGTTTTTCGGAGACACCGGGCAATCGCTGGAGGCGGTGGATGGGCGAAGCGGAAAGGCGCTGTGGCACTTCAACATGGGGCAGGCGATTCATGCGTCGCCGATGACGTATGCGGTGAACAAAAAGCAATATGTGGCGATCGCGGCGGGGAGTGACATTTTTAGTTTTGGTTTGCCGTAAGGAACAAAGGATTTCGGATCAAACTGGGATGAAGGAGGAATTTGAAATGTTTACGAGTGTTAGCACGAGAAGAGGTTTTGCGGCGCGGCTGGCTGCACTTTTTCCGGGGCTTGGCGTTGCGGGTATGGCTGCTGCAATGCCGGGGACGGCGGAGCAGAGCAGCAACGCCGTTCAAAAACTGAACGGGGATGGAAAACCGGCAGGGAAAGGTTTTATTACTCCGCTGATTATTCACAACGGGCTGATCTACATCGCGGGGCAGGGTGCGCATTCACGGGGAGACAAGTCCGACGCGGGCAAAACGCCGACGATTGAAATGCACACGCAGATGGTGATGGATGGGGTGAAGGCCACGGTGGAGGCGGGCGGCGGAACGATGGACAGCATCCTGCAACTGACAGTATTCCTGGCGAAGCTGGACTACTACGACGGGATGAATTCGGTGTTCAAGACGTATTTTCCGAATGGCGGACCGGCGCGCACGACGGTGGCGGTGGCTGGGTTGCCCGGCGAGTCGCTGGTGGAGATTAACTGCATCGCGGCGGTGCTGCGCGACGTGAAGAAGGAAGGGTGAGCCGATGGCATTCAACGAGAGCTGGAATCGCAGAACATTTCTTGGGACGCTTGGCGCGCTTGCAGGGATGCTATTCGGAAAAGGCAAGGCGTTTGCCTTTTCGCCGGCTGCGGGCGGTGCGGCCGCTCCAGTCTCCGGATTCGGTGCGAGCGGAAATGTGTATGAGGAATTGGGCGTGACCACCGTTATCAACGGGCAAGGGACGATGACGATGCTGGGTGGTTCGCTGGGGCGGCCGGAAGTGGAAGCGGTGATGGCGCTGGCGGCGCAGCATTTTGTGAGCATCCCGGAGCTGGAAGTGGCGGCGGGGAAACGAATCGCGGAAATGTTGAAATTGCCGGAAGGATATTCCGCGATCGTGACTTCGGGAGCGGCGGCGGCGATGACGTCGGGGCTTGCGGGAATCCTCACCGGGAACAATCCGGAATTCATCGAGCAATTGCCGGACCTGACGGGAATGAAATCGGAAGTAATCATTCAACGATCGCACCGGAATCCGTTCGATCACCAACTGCGCGCCACGGGCGTGAAACTGGTGGTGGTGGAATCGCGAGAAGATGTGAAAAGGGCGATCAACGCAAAGACAGCGATGATGCATTTTACGAATTTTGCGAACGCCGAGGGGCAGATCAAAGTCGAAGAGTGGGTGAAGCTGGCGCACGAAAATCAAATTCCAGCTTTTATTGATGCGGCCGCGGATACCCCGCCGGTTTCGCATTTGTGGGACTACGCGAACATGGGGTATGACTTGATTGCGTTCAGCGGGGGCAAGGCCATTCGTGGGCCGCAGTGCGCGGGGATCTTGATGGGCAAGAAAGAGCTGGTGGCCAACGCGTTGCTGAACAACAGCCCGCATGAGGACACGCTGGGGCGGAGTTCGAAAGTCGGCAAAGAGGAAATCGTGGGGATGGTGAAGGCGCTGGAGCTGTATTTGAAGGAGGATCATGAAGCACTCAATAAGGAATGGTGGCGGCGGCTGGATGCGATTGCCGCGCAGATCACGAAGACCCCCGGCGTGAGCACGTCCTTTTCCGTGCCGGATGTGGCGAATCATGTGCCGCACTTGGAAATTTTCTGGGATCCGCGGAAGATTTCGATTTCGCCACGCGAGGCCGGCCATGCGTTGCGGGCGGGAAAGCCTTCGATTGTTTTGGGGTCGTCGGAGCGAGGGTTGTCCACGAATTCGTTCATGTTGCAACCGGGGGAAGAGAAAATCATTGCGGATCAACTGACGCAGCTGTTCAAGGCGCACGCGATGGCGAGTTAGAGATTCGAAACGGGCGCATGAGCAACCCTTTGTTCGAATTGCGGCGCAGCGATGAATGAGCCGGCGAACAGCAGCGTCCGGTGGTTCCTCATTTTTTGGCTGTTCGTCTTGAGCGCGGTGGCTTTTCTCGACCGCATCAATATTTCCATCGCGGGATCATCGATCGCTTCGGAGTTTGGACTGAGCAAAGTCCGGTTGGGATGGGTGTTCAGCGCGTTTCTGGTTGGGTATGCCTTGTTTCAGACGTTGGGTGGTTGGCTGGCCGACCGTCTCGGACCAAGGCGTGTACTTACATTGGGGGTTTTGTGGTGGGGATTATTCACAGCGCTGACGGCGACCGTTTCGAACAGGCTGACGGGAGCGTTGGTTCTTTTCATTGCGATTCGTTTCCTTCTCGGGGCGGGAGAAGCGATCATTTATCCGGCTTCGAATCAATTCGTCGCGCGATGGATTCCTTCGAAGGAACGCGGTGTTGCCAACGGAGTGATTTTTGCGGGCGTGGGTGTCGGCGCGGGCGTCACACCCCCGCTCATAACCTTTCTTCTGATTCATTATGGCTGGCGACTGTCGTTTTGGATCAGCGCCGGCATTGGGCTGCTTGTCGGGGTTGTGTGGTATGCGATCTCAAGGGACACACCGGAAGGACACCCGCGAGTGTCGGCTGCGGAACTCGCCAGCATCCAAGCTGGACGGACTTTCGGGCCGGCGACTGGTGTGGAGCAGAAGGAGCTTGTTTCGTGGACAACGATCCTGAAGAGCAAGGAAGTTTGGGCCATAACCTTCAGCTACTTTTGCTACGGTTATGTGGCTTGGATTTTTTTGGGCTGGTTTTACATTTACCTCAAAGAGGTACGCAGGCTCGACCTGAAGTCCAGCGCAACGCACACTAGTTTGCTCTTTCTGGCCATGGCGGCGTGTGCTCCACTCGGAGGAGTGCTAAGCGACCAGTTGGCACGCGAGTACGGAGAGCGAGTTGGACGGTGCGGAGTTGCAGTAGTAGCGTTGAGCTTCACGTCGATCCTTTTGCTGCTCGGCTCTCGAGCCGCAAGCGCGGAATTGGCAAGCGCAGTGCTTGCAGGTGGTGCGGGCGCGCTCTACTTTTCACAAAGTTCTTTCTGGTCGGTGACCGCCGAAATTGCCGGAGCATCGGCGGGGACAGTTTCGGGATTCATGAACATGGGGGCGCAGCTAGGAGGCGCAGTCACTGTTGCTGTGACGCCTCTGATTGCTGGTTGGTTCGGTTGGAGCGCTTCCTTCTATGTGGCTGCTGGTTTGGCCGCGGCGGGAGCGGTTGCCTGGCTGGCCGTGGACCCGAGCGCCAAACTCGCTCCCAGCCAGCGAGAAACGAGCTCGTGAAGCAGAGTTTCGCGAAGATACATGGATGCCTTTATTTTCCCAGTTCCCCGTTTTCCTGACGCCTGGCAAGAAACATTTGCTCAATTGATATTCCTCGTTAATGCGCGCGTGAAGAAAGCGCTCGACGCCCGCGGAGGCGCCGAAAAGATTAAGGCCGTGCAGGCCGAGCGCGTCACCGGAAGCATTTCCTTTGGCCCAGGTGCGGACGGTGTCTTCGTCGTCGAGCTCAAACGCCCCCACAAAATGCACATGGAGATCTCCATTGAAGGCCAGAAACTCGTGCGCGTCTACGACGGCAAGTCCGCGGGCTGGACGATCAATCCCTTCGCTCCAAACAGAGACGTACAGCCGATGTCCGAAGAAGATTTGAAGAGCATCTCCGACGAATCCGATTTCGATGGCCCTCTGGTGGACTACAAAGCCAAAGGGAATCAGATTGAGCTCGTCGGCAAGGAAGACCTGGAGGGCAAGCCCGTCTATCGCCTTAAACTCACGAACAAAAACGGCGATGCGCGCTTCTATCTCTTCGACGCTTCCTCGTACTTTCTCGTGAAGTGGGAAGGCGTCCGCAAAGCCGACAACAAAGACATTCCCTGGGAATCGTTTTTCTCCGACTACCGCGAAGTCCAGGGCCTGAAATACGCGTTCAAAATCGAGTCGGGCAGCCCCGGCACGGAGATCAAGCAGAGCCTCACCGCCGAGAAAATCGAGATCAATCCGCAAATTGAGGAATCCCACTTCACCAAGCCGGCGCCTGCCGAGCCGCCGGCTGCTCCGGCGTCCGCTCCTCCGGAGAATCGTTAGAGGACGGAAAGCAATTCGCAGCCGCCGCTTCCGCGCGGCGCTGTGCTCTTGTGACAAACTCTACTCAAACTGAATCCAATCCTTCGCCCGCCGGCCTTTGTGCCTCTTGCGCGCATGCCCGTTCCATCGAATCGTCTCGGGGCTCGGTTTTCATCCTCTGTGAACTCTCCGTCACTGACCCGCGGTTCCCGAAGTATCCTCGCCTCCCAGTCCTCTCCTGCTCCGGGTTCGAGAAAAAGTCGTAGCAGCACCTCCGGCCCAGTATTCTTATTTTCCTGCTTTCCGAACATAATAGTATGGTAATTTATCGGTGAGTCTATCCTTACCGCGAGGATTTGTATGGCTTCCCGCTCGCGAATCTGTCTTTGCGCTATTCTGCTTCTGCTCGTCTGCCCCTGGCGCGCCTCCGCCGAAAAAAATGCAAATCACCAGCAATCCGTCCGGCGCCACGGTCGAACTCAACGGCGTCGCCGCCGGGACCACGCCGTTCGAAAAAGATTTTCCCGGCGGATACTTCCACAAGACCAAGACTTCCATGGGTGCCCGCCTCGAACACGCCATGGTCGCGCGCGTCAGCTTGGCCGGGTACGCCACCAAAGAACTCACTCTGACCGAAGGTCCTCAGAATTGGGTTTCGCTCAAAGGACGAAACCTGGGCGAGTACTGGCTGCTCAAGACCGATCATTTCCACGTCGATCTCAAGCCCATCACCGAGACTTTCACCGGCGAAATCACCGCGAAAGATTCCGGCGCTAGCCCCGGGCTGCAACCTGAGCTGTCACTCGAAGAAGTCGTTCGGCAAACCAAGCCCGCAGTCGTTTATTTGAAAGGATTGGACAAATCCGGCTCGGGATTCATCGTCACCGGCACCGGCGTCATCGTGACCAATGCGCATCTGGCGCGCGGCGAAGAAAGCCTGCTAATGCAGCTTTCGAATGGCCAGCAGCTTGAAGCCAAAGTCGTCTATATTGACGCGGAACTGGACATTGCTTTGGCAAAAGTGGAAGAGCCTGCGGGAAAAAACGAATTCCCGCATCTTGCTCTTACTGCCGCGACCAACGTCCGCCAGGGGGAAAGCGTTCTGGCCATCGGCAATCCCGGCGACGCCATGCTCTTCAGCGTCACGAAGGGCATCGTCAGTGCCGTCGGAAAATTTCCCAACGCTGGTCCCGGAACCTGGATTCAAACCGACGCGCCCATCAACCCCGGCAACAGCGGCGGCCCGCTCCTCAATTCCCGCGGCGAAGTCATTGGCATCAACACGCAAAAACTCATCAAGAAAAACGTCACCGGCATCGGCTTTGCTCTCAGCTCCTCCGACGTCCTCGAAGTCCTTCAACGCTTCTATCCCAACACCAGGCCTGGCTCACAAACATCGGCGCGAGGCAAGGGCCCAGCGACGGAGGCGAACTCGGCCGATTCCACGCAATCGCCAGGCACCAATTCTTTCGTCAGCGAATCCGCGCCGGTCCCCGATCCGCAAAACACGTCTTCCCCGGAGGGCTTCGGCACCGTCACCATCACGTCCGAGCCGGACGGCGCCGAAATTTTCATTGATGAAAAATTCCACGGCAACACTCCTGCCATACTCAAGCTCTCCACCGGTAGCCACGCCGTTGTCCTGAAATTTCCCGGCCGCGCCGACTGGCATCGAACTCTCGAAGTTCTCAAGTCCAGCAAACTGTCTCTCAAAGCTGCGCTCGATCCGGCGCCATAACTCATCGCCAAATTCAACCGCGCGAAAAAAAAACCGGCAGAGCGTCATGCGACGACGCTCTGCCGAAAACCGCTGTCCCTGCTTACTTCTTGCTACAGTTCTGGCTGCTGTGACTGTGGTTCCTGCTGCGGCTTGGGTGGATTCGGACCCGCAACCGTTTCGTGTGCCGCCACCGGCGTGACGGCTCCAGCATTCGCGCCGCTCGCCGCCAGCTCCGACGGCTTATACTTCGGCGCGCTCACGTACCCGTGCACTTCGTTCTTTTCGATTTTATTTACCACCACCTGCACCGGCTGCGACTCGTTTTCCGTGTGGAGCCAGATGGGCTCGTACAGGTTCACCTTTTTCTTGGTGAGCTGGTTGTCGTCCACGATCATTTCCACGTCGTAGCTCTTGTGCTTGGTATCCGCCTTGCGCAGCGAGAGCGTGAGCGGCCCCACGCGTTGGAACTGCTTCGACTTCGACAGGTCAAACTCAAAGTAGCTGCGCTCCCCGCGTTTCGCGAGCGCCACCAACTCCTCGTGCGTCTTCGCGATCGAGCCGTTCAATTCGTCGCGCGTGGAATTCAGGTTGCCCTCCAGGTCCGTGCGGTTCTTCGCCACCTGGTCCTGCGTATCCTTCAGCTGCTTCTGCTGCTCTTCCAACTGCGCCTGCAGTTGTTTGTAGCGCTTGTCCGCTGGCGTGTTCCGCTTGGTTGTGGAGTGAGCCGGCACGGCAGCCTTTTTTCCCGGCTGGCTGGAGCTTTGTGCCGCTTGGGCCTCTTGTGCGGCTGTATTTTTTGCGGCCTGCTCCGCAGTCATGTCATTCAATTTGGTGGTCAGCGTGTTGAGATCGCCCTGCATCTGGCTGATCGTGGCATTGGCGGCGGATTCTTGCGCCGTCAGATGGCCTACCAGAATTTGCTGCCGGTAGCCGTAGCCGAAGGCCAGCCCTGCGGCGATCACCAGCGCCACCACAGCAACTGCCAGCCAGCGATTGACTGCCGGCGGAGAGGTCTCTCCCTTGTGTCCGTTCTGATTCATCTCACTGTACTCGTCCATGCTCAGTCTCCTCATGTCTCGCGCCCGATTTGGGCGGAAATGTCGCGGGTTGTTCGCCGCCGCGTCGTTTGCCTCGGAACAAAACTCCGGGGCCGGAAATTCTCCACTGGTGGCGCACTGCCCCTCTTTCTCCTTGGCAAGTGCCATGCCGATTGGCGGATTTTGCGGCCGCAACTAAACTCTGTGCTGCCAACAACAAGCAGCTCGTCAAGCACACTCGCAATTCAGCACAGCGGTACTAGTCCCGGCATTATTTCCTTCCTGCGAGCACGACTTGCTCGAATCCGCGGTCTCCCCCAGATTTCCCTCCCCGCGCGTTGCCCTCGCCCTTCCTCTGTGCTAGCATCCGCCCGCTAGGAGACCGGACCAGGGAACTCTTGTCAAACCTTCGCCCCCCCCACGGGGACCCAGGTGCAGCGGCCACGTTCTCCTCCCTCAGTTCCAACTTGCCAGGCGCAGGCCCGCGCCCGCATTCTGCTGCACGGACCTCGTCTGTTGGAGGTTTGCATGAAGAGCTATCTCACCAAGGACATTCGAAACGTTGGCATTGTCGGCCACGGCGGCACCGGAAAGACCCAGCTGGTGTCGTCGTTGCTCTTCACCGCGGGCATGACCCCGCGCTGGGGAAAAGTTGCCGAAGGCAGCACCACCACCGACTGGGACGAAGAGGAAATCGCGCGGAAAATCTCCATTCAAACCGGCTTGGCCCATGCTGAGTGGCCCGCCACGCCGGCCAGCCCCTCCGGCTCTTCCGATAAAGTCAAAATCAATTTCCTCGATCTCCCCGGCTATTCCACTTTCATCACCGAAACGAAAGCTTCGCTCATCGCCGCCGATGCCGCCCTCATCACCGTGGACGCCCACGTCGGCGCGCAGGTCACCACCGAAAAAGTTTGGGATTACTGCACCGAGTACGACATTCCCCGCGCTTTCGTTCTCACCTGGATGGATCGCGAGCTCTCCAGTTTCGAACGCTCCATGGAATCGCTCGAGCAGGTTTTTGGCCGCAACGTGGTTGCCATTCAGCTTCCCATCGGCTCTGAAAAAGGCTTCCGCGGCGTCGTCGATCTCGTAGCCATGAAAGCCCACATTTACAAACCCGATGGCGATGGAAAACCCTCCATTGAAGAAATTCCCGGCGCTCTCGCCGACGAAGCCAAGGAAGCGCACGAAAAACTCGTCGAAATGATCGCCGAAGGCGACGACGAAATGATGGAAGAATTTTTTCGCGAAGGCACCATCCCCATCCACGACCTCATTCCCGCCGTTCGAAAGGCCATCGTCGCCGAAAAAATATTTCCCGTCCTGATGACCTCCGCGTGTCACAACATCGGCACCGCCAGCTTGCTCACATTTCTGGCCGACGCCTTCCCGCATCCCGATGAGCACGCCCAGGTGGGCTTCAAAGAGCCCGGCGGAAAAGGCGACCGCGTCGAGCGCAAGTACGACGACAGCCAGCCGCTCTCGCTCTTTGTCTTCAAAACGCTCGCTGATCCCTTCGCCGGACGCATCAACTACTTCAAGGTGAAAAGCGGCGTCCTGAAAAACGACGCCACGCTCACCAACTACAATCGCAACTTGCCGGAACGCTTTCAGCACGTCCAGGTCGTGCAAGGCAAACAGTTCACCGAAGTCGGCGAGCTGCATTCCGGAGACATCGGCGCCATCGCCAAGCTGAAAGAAACCACCACCGGCGAAACTCTTGGCGATAAAGCTCCGGCGATCTACTATTCCCCCGCGCAGCTCCCGGAACCTTCCATCACCTTTGCCATCGAGCCGAAAACCCGCGCCGACGAAGACAAGATCGGCGTTTCCATTCACAAAATTCTCGAGGAAGATGCGGCGCTCCGCTTTTCACGCGATCCGCAAACCAAGGAATTCTTGCTCGCCGGTTCCGGCCAGCAGCACATCGAAGTCGTCGTCGCCAAGCTCCACAAGCGCTACCACGTGGACCTCACTCTCAAGCCTCCCAAGGTCCCCTACCGCGAAACCATTCGTGGCAAGGCCGACGCCGAAGGCAAGCACAAGAAACAGTCGGGCGGCCACGGCCAGTTCGGCGTTTGCCGCATCAAGATGGAACCCATCGAACGCGGCAAGGGCGTCGAATTTGTGGACGACGTTTTTGGCGGCGCCATTCCCAGGAACTGGATTCCCTCCGTGGAGAAGGGCATTCGCGATGCCGCTGCGCGCGGCTATCTCGCCGGCTTTCCCGTCGTGGATTTCCGCGCCGTGCTCTACGACGGCAAATATCACGACGTCGATTCGTCCGATATGGCCTTCAAGATCGCCGGCTCGCTGGCCTTCAAGGAAGCCATGAAGCAAGCGCGCCCCGCGCTCCTCGAGCCCGTCATGCACGTGGAAGTGTACGCGCCCGATCAATACTCCGGCGACCTGATGGGCGACCTCAGTGCGCGCCGCGGCCGCATCGCCGGCAGCGAAGCCCGCGCCCACAACGTGATCATCAAGGCGCAGGTGCCATTTTCCGAAATGCTCACCTATGCCAACGATCTCATCTCAAAGACACAAGGCCGCGCGAGTTATTCGATGGAGTTC
>Ga0206958_1270_pt1 | contig 11919 bp, 10 predicted proteins | sample Alteio_BWOrgHeat_33_FD_152968 | JGI IMG/M metagenome (GOLD analysis project Ga0206958, IMG submission 152968) | Enriched cells from forest soil in Barre Woods Harvard Forest LTER site, Petersham, Massachusetts, United States -... | ecosystem: Environmental > Terrestrial > Soil > Temperate forest >... | reverse complement strand
GTGTTTTGTTGAGAAGGATAAACGGGAGCCGCTGATCCAAGTGCTTCAGGTTGAACGAAGACCTCATTGTCCCGTCGCTTTCCCGCCATCGGAGCCCTCGAATCCATTCCTGCAGCGAGCAATGTGATCTGAACTTCGCCGTCGAGCGAGTCCTTCATGACGTGGCCCATGATGATGTCGGCGTCGTCCGCGTCGGTAAATTGAAGGATGTACTCCATCGCCTCGTGAGCTTCGCCGATGCTAAAGTCCGGTCCGGCAGTCACGTTTACCAGCAGTCGCTTTGCTCCTTGAATATTAGTTTCAAGCAAAGGTGACGTGGCTGCATGTTGGGCCGCCATTCTGGCGCGCTGGTCGCCAACACCCTTGCCGAGACCCATAAGCGCCACTCCAGCATTACTCATGACAGATCGCACGTCGGCAAAGTCAACGTTGATAATTCCGGGGAGCAGGATAATGTCGGATATTCCCTGAACGCCTTGTCGCAGGACATCGTCTGCCGCCGCGAAAGCCATCTGCATCGTCGTCTTCTTTTCAACGAACCCAAGCAGTCGATCGTTAGGCACTGTAATGAGCGTGTCAACGTGCGCCTGTAACTTGCTTGCGCCCTCTTCGGCGAGCCTACTTCTCTTCGGGCCTTCGAAAAGGAAAGGCTTTGTGACAACGCCAACCGTTAGAATTCCCATCTTCCTAGCCATGTCGGCGATGATTGGCGCGGCGCCTGTGCCCGTCCCGCCTCCCATACCGGCGGTGATGAAGACCATGTCACAGCCATCAAGAATGCCGCGAATAACCTCTTCACTTTCGAGCGCCGCCTTCTCTCCGACTTCCGGGTTTCCGCCGGCGCCAAGGCCTCTCGTTAGGGCTTCGCCCAACTGTATTTTTTTCTGGGCCTTGCTCTGTCCGAGGGCTTGGGCGTCGGTGTTCATCGTCACGAACGTAACGCCCATCAGCCCTTCTTGGATCATCCGATTAACGGCGTTAGAGCCTGCCCCGCCAATGCCAAGGACTTTAATCGTCGCCTGGTTCTCAAATAGGTTATCTGGTCGCATGGTCACTCCAAATGGAAAATCAGCCGGTACTCACGCAGAGGGTTCCGTTGTTGGAAGGACGCGGGGGAAGTTAAGAAAGCGTCAGATATTTATCCACATTTGGTCGCAGAGGCTGCGAACGGCACGAAAGAAACTTCCGGATTTCGAACCGATTGCTATTTGGATGCCTCAGCCCCGTACGGCGTTAGCCCGGAAGCGCAGAGGCTAAGCTTCGATGATCGGTACTCGGATCGTTGGTTGCTTCTACGAGGAGGCGGTTTCGCAGCCTCGGCGCCTTCGGACGCTACGCGCCCTACAGGGCCGAGGCATCCAAGTTTCTAGCTATCCTGAATCTCAGAATGAGAAGTTTCTTAGGGCGCTAACCTCGTCTACAGCAGTTAATTTCGCTTCGTTGCGGTTACTGTTCGGCTTGGGATGACGAAAGTGAAATTTGGGTTGGACAGCTTGACATCCAGCATCTTGAATGCTTTGAGTGCTTCGGCGTAGTCTTTGGCAGCGAAGATGTCCATGATAACGAGCTTGCCGCCAGGTTTCAGGACCCGAACTGCTTCTTGAATTGCTTTGCGCCGTCCCGCTGAGTCGGGAATATTATGGATCGCCCAACTTGAGACGACGAAATCGAAAGAATCGGTATCGAGGGGCATGTCGCGCATATCGCCCGTGATGATATCGATACAATCGTCGACCCTTTCTAGGCGGGCGTTGGCTTTTGTGACCTCAGGATCGTTTGCGGATTGGTCCGCCGATTGCCATAGATCGATCCCAACGGCGCGACCGTGCGGGAGCCGCTTGGCCACTCCCAGTAGTAATAGCCCACGCCCGCATCCCATGTCGAGAACGCGTTCGGTTCCTCTGAGGTTTAGCGAAGTGACAATCTTCTCACGAAGTCGCAGCTTTAGCACTTTGCTCCCGAAGACCATCAAGCCGGCGGTCAAAACCCATGACCCTCCGACCCAAAGGCAACAGACGCCGAACGGTTCTGGTACGGGTAAGAAGAAACCCAGCGACAGAAACAAAACGCCCGCGCAAAGCATGTTTCGGACAACAATTGGAGCGTCGATCCCGTAATTTGGCTTCATGGAAAGAGATTGCTAATTATCATGCAAATTTGAAGAAAGTAGATAGTGCTGGGCGAGTCTGCTCTCCAATATCTTGCATTCAGGGCAATCCGCCGCTACTATGGACACCAATGTTGCGGGTGAGAAGGATCAAGAACGCAGAACCGATCGATTCGCAGGGATTTCGTCTGCGAGGACTACAAGTATCGAGGATCGAAGGGATCAGCGATGCCGTCTTCGGACTAGCGATTACTTTGATCGTAGTGTCACTTCAGGTTCCGAGAACTTATGCCGAGTTGGTAGTCGTGCTTCAAGGATTCATGGGTTCAGCTGCCTGCACGATGATCTTGCTTCAGATCTGGGACCGTCACTACCTGTACTTCAGAAGGTTTGGCCTTGAAGATGGAGTTACGCGAATTCTCAATGGCATCTTACTTTTTGTTGTCGTTGCCTACGTTTATCCGCTCAAATTTCTGTTTAATGCTTTTTTCGATTCCGTTTTTGGACTACGGGTTATGGGGATAACACTGGATTTCAGAGACCTTCCGAAGCTGTTCGTGATCTACGGAGTCGGATTTGCGCTTGTTTACTCTCTGTTCGCGCTGATGTACTGGCACGCACTTCGTCAAGAGCGAGAATTAGAGTTGACGAAAATGGAGGCTTTCAAAACCCGCGGGCTCATAGTTGAGCAATGGTTAACTGGCTCGACAGGCCTCATCTCTGTGTTGTTAACGATGTTTCTGCCGCCCGGTATAGCCGGGTTGGCCGGCTTCGCGTATTTCTGCATACCGGTGTTTCTATGGGTTCATTGGTCAAGACACGCCGACGCAGCAAGAACATTACAGGCTCGCCTCGCGACTGGAGAAGGAGAAATCGAAGGGTCAGAGCGTTAAGCGTTGTAGAGTTGGAGGGCGGTGGGAGGAGTGGAGACTTGTGAGTTGTGAGTGGAGGGTGGAGAGTGGAAAGAACTGGAGTTGATGGAGTGATGGAGTATCGAAAAATCAGTTAAGGATCTGAACAAATCAAGTAAAAGTTGCTCATTTATGTGAAGGAGGCGCTAGGCTCTTCATTGTTCCGAGACCCGAGACCCGAGACCCGAGACCCGAGACCCGAGACCCGAGACCAATTTAGTGCAGCCGTTCCACTGAATACCTGGCAAGTTCAGTTAGGAATTCTGGGTGGGGCAGGTTCTCGAGGCACTTGATTCCCCGATCGGCGGTGTCGAGCGCGATTTTCCTGGATGCTTCGATGCCGAACAGGGCCGGGTAGGTCGCTTTGCCGCGAACACGATCGGAGCCCGCCGCTTTTCCTAATTGCTCAGGTGTGGAAGTCTCATTCAGGAGGTCGTCCGCGATTTGAAATGCGAGCCCGATAGCCTGTCCGTAATCGTAAAGTTTGGCCGACTCTTCCGCGGACGCCCCCGACAGAATTGCTCCGATTTCACAGCTTGAAGCGATCAAAGCTCCTGTCTTCCGCGTGTGAATGAGTTTAAGCATTTCGTTATCAATCGTCTTACCTTCCGACAGAATATCGATGGTCTCGCCTCCGACCAACCCCTCCGATCCTGTTGCTTTCGTAAGAGAAATAACCGCTCTCACTTTGCGGTCAGGAGCCCAAGGGCCATGGACGAGTGTGTCGAACGCGAGGGAGAATAATGCGTCTCCAGCTAATATGGCGATTGCCTCTCCGTATAGTTTGTGGCAAGTAGGGACTCCGCGCCGAAGGTCGTCGTTATCGAGGGCTGGAAGATCGTCGTGAATGAGAGAAAAACAGTGGACAAATTCAATGGCGCATCCAGCGTCAACGACAATCCCGGGTTCACCGCAAATTGCTTCGGCACATGCCATCGCGAGAGCTGGACGAAGTCGTTTTCCCGGTGCAAGGCACGAGTGCCGCATCGCCGCGTGGAGCTGCTCGGGGATCGTGTTGGCGTTTGGAAGGATTTCTCCCATTCGTCTGTCAATTTGGTTGACGTAGGTCTTTAGACTAGATTGGAACCCCACATGCTTGAGTCTACCGCCGGGCTATGTTTACGCTGGTAGAATCCAATTCTATGGCGTCTATTCGACCCTTTTTGGGCCTGCGCTATGCCTTTCAATGTGGTCCCATAGACGGATTAACCGCCCCGCCTTACGACGTCTTGTCAGCTGACGAACGTGATCAGTTTGCCGCACGTGACGCGCACAATATTGTTCATGTCACCTTGCCAGAGCAAAAAACTGATGATCGCAGTAAATATGTAAAGTATCTTCGAAGCTCCTCACTTTTAACGGAATGGAGGAGAAGCGGGGATTTACAGCTCGAGGCAAAGCCTTCTTTCTACCGTTACATACAGCACTTTGCGGTACCGGGCATGCCCGATAGGCTCGTTCGTACTTCGATCATCGCGTTGATCAAAGTCGAGCCATACGAAAACGGAATTGTCCTTCCTCACGAGCAGACGTTTCCGAAACACAAAGAGGATCGTATGCGGCTTCTTGAGGCCACTCGATCCCATTTGGAATGTATATTTGGCTTGTTCGACGATCCCAACGGCGCAGTACTCGAGGCAATCCTAAGTGCGCCATCCGGCGAGTCGGTCCAAGCTGAATCAGGCGACGGTGTCACGCACTATTTGGAGCCGATTACCGATCTAGAATCTATTCGAGTTATTACGGCATCGATGGCGGATAAGAAAGTGTGGATCGCCGATGGTCATCACCGCTACGAAACGGCTCTAGCGTTCCGGGAAGCTCTGGGTCAGCGTCCAGACACTGTTCCAGAAGACTACATGATGATGGCCCTTTGTTCGATATCGGATCCGGGTCTAGTTTTACTTCCAACCCATCGGATTGTTCAAACCATTCAGTACCCGCAAGAAGAAATACTTAGGCGGCTCGGCGAGGTTTTTGTAATTGAGAAGGTAGAGAGTTCGCGGCTCATGGAAGCGATCGAAAACCGGGCGAATAATGGAGCGAAGGCGCTCGGAGTGGCATTTAATGGTGGCGCAGGATACGTGTTAACCGAATCTACTCCTGGTTGCACACGGAAGTTGATCGAGTCTAACGTTAGCGATTTACTAAAAGATCTCGACGTAACAGTACTCCATCAGGTTATCCTTGAAAAGTTGCTGAATATACGTGGACTTGATCAGATTGTATACACTCGAGACGCTGCAGAAGCAGTCCGGGCCGTCGAGCACGGCGCGGCAGCATCGTTCCTCATGAATCCACCAAGCGTTCAGGATATGAAAACGATCGCCCTGGCCGGTGAGAAGATGCCCCAGAAGAGCACTTACTATTATCCTAAGATCTTAAGCGGTCTCGTGCTGTGGAGCTTGAACGACTTTTAATTCACAGATGAACATCAGACTCCTAGGCACGGGCGCTGCAGACGGTATTCCTGGATTTTTCGGGAACGACTCGGTAAGTTGTTATGCTCGTGAAAATGGCGGAAAGGATGTAAGAACCCGTTCCGCTGCCTTGGTTGACGGTGTCCTGAAGATCGACTTTCCACCTGACACATTAAATCAAGTACAGCGGAACTCACTTGACGCCCTAGATTGGACAGCGCTCTTGTTTACGCACAGCGACGATGACCACTTCGCGGTAGACGAATTGCAATACGCGCTATTTCCCTTTACGGACCTCGATCATCTCCCATATACAATATTCGCCAACAGGCAGATTTGCGAGGAGATTCGTGGGCGATATCCTGACTGGCCAATAGAACTTTTTGAGACGAGAAGTTTTGAAAGCTTTACGCATGGCGCTTATACGATCATGCCGGTCAGAGCAACCCACATTGCCGACGAAGACTGTCATAACCTAATTATCGAGAAGGACGCAAAGAAGATCCTCTATGCTACCGATACAGGAATATGGCCGAAGGAGACGTTCGAGTTCCTGAAGGGATATCGGCTGGATTTGCTCGTAATCGAATGTACCGACGGATTCAACGACTCCATTTACAACGGGCACCTCAATATCCGTGCCGTTGTTCAAGTAGTTTCCACTTTAAGGTTGGAAGGTATTTTAGATTCCAGTTCGCGGGTCGTTACGACCCACCATGGCCACCACGGTGACGCCCGTCACTGCGACCTGGAGCGTGCATTTTCGCCCCATCAAATCGAACCTGGCTACGATGGCATGCTGATCGAAATCTGACGGTGCTTTACGGTTTCTTAATGCGTCTTTATTCTTGCCAAAGGAGTGGCGGGCGCAAAGGCCAGGATGGCCACTATCTTATTCTGTGCCGGAACCGGTATCCAATCTTCTTGGTCACACTTTTACGATGCGCCTACTGCGCGATCGAGTGTGGGTGACAATGGCGATTCCAGGGAAATGGTTCGGGTTCGATTACGGTGAAGTTCTTGAAGTGGCTATTACGCTCTTTGATCGGCACGAATACGAAGAAGCGAACGAAGCTTTCGAAACGATTCTCAGAGAGTCGGACGACGAATGGCTCGTGCTGGTAGCGACTTCGTACAAAACGGAATGTCGTAATCGCGTCGATCAAATTGCGCGGAATCGGCCTTATATCTCGTAGGCTAAGGCGTTATGGATCACGGCTGCACATAGGGCCTAACGCGACCTTCCTTCAGCTCTTTTAGCCAATAGTCCAAGCCAAATTTCACGGGAGTTGCCAAAATTCTTGGAATCCGAAGTCGGTTGAATTTTGGATCGTTTGGCGACCTTGAAGGCTGGGCGCCGGAAAGAAATACTCCCGTAAAGGCAACGTGCTTTCCTTTCCAATCGAATCCTTTCAGCAAGGCACGATTTTTGGGAAATATGCCATAAGGCAACGCCATTGAAACGGGCATGGGTTGTCCTAGCTCCACCAGCTTCTCGTTCGCGGTACCCAACTCTGACTTGACCCGAGCGTCCGATAATCGGCGCAATTGGGGATGGCTAATCGTGTGGTTGGCAAATTCGCACCCCAAATCGCGCAGAAGCTTCGGTTTGCGAGGGTCGCTCTCGTTCGTTGTCCAGAGATGATCGGCAAGGATAAAGAATGTAGCTCGGACTGGGAAGTCAGGATGCTCCTTGGCAAAGCTCTGCCAGATTCCAACTGCACAAGTCGGATCGACTGACCCGTCATCCCTCAGTTGCAACTGAGTCGGCATCGAGTCGTCAAAGGTTATGACGATAGGTGACGCTCCCGCAGGAAGAGGCATCTTATTTTCAAGGAACTCGCTTGCGAGAACGGGTCGAAATCCCAAGTCGTAGAAGCTCTGCAGGTCGTCCTTAAATTGCTTAGGGGTCCTGTACATGTCACCTTTCCCCGCACGAATGTGGTGATATTCCGCGACAAAAACCCTCCCGTCTAAATTTGCCGCACGTTTCGTGACGCGGATAACATTTTCTTTGTGCTTCGTAGGTTTGCTTGAGCCCGATGCCGCCAAATGGTGATCAGGTTTTCCCCCTGAACAGCCGGTAAGGCAGAGGGCGATTCCGAGAACAATTAATCGGTCGAGAAGGCTTTTTTCTTTGTACATTTCATCCTGAGCAAAATTGGCGCCGTCCTGGCTATCGTCGTAACGATTAAGCTTTATTCTCGCTCAGAAATTGGATCTTTCGACAAAGAAAATTTGGAAAATTTGGACTGTGTTATGACGGTCGTCTCAGGGCTGAACGTACGGCTTGATTTTGCCTTTCGATAACTGCTTCAACCAATAGCCGACTGCGTCGCCTTCCCAGTTCCCTGCCATTCTTGGAATACGAAAGCGTTTGAATTTAGGATCCGTCGGCGATCGTGCCGGTGGTCCGGCGGCCAAGAAAACGCCGGGGAAGTGGATCTTTTTACCCTTCCACTTAAAGCCGTAGAAAACCTGGGTGTGGCGCGGCAACACGCCATAGGGAAGCGCCAGTGAAATCGGCGGCTTCTGACCAAACGCCTCCAGCCTCATCGTCGCGTTCCCCAGCTCTTTCATGACCCTTTGGTCCGAAATTCGGTTGAGGAACGGGTGGGTAACGGTGTGGCTTTCGATCTCGCTGCCTAAACCGAGCACGAGTGCGATTTTTTTATCCCTGTACTTCCTTAATTGACCCCACATCATGTCTGGTAATACGAAAAACGTTCCATGGACAGGAAAATCGGGGTGGATCTTGGCGAAATCTTCCCATATTCCGACGGCGCAGTTTGGATCGAGCGAACCGTCCTTTTCAAAGTGGACTTGGGTTGGATTCGAATCGTCAAAAGTCAAGACGATCGGCATCGCTCCTGGAGGTAAAGGCATTTTGTTTGCCAGATACTCACTGGCGAGCACAGGACGAAATCCTAAATCGTAGTAGGTCTGTAAGTCTTGCCTGAATTGTTTTGGAGTCCGATAGAGGTCACCATGTCCTGGTCGAAAATGATGGTACATCACGATGAAAACTCGGCCCATCGTGTTGCCGGCACGGTCTGTGACCCGTTGAGAAGTCGGAGTGATTGCTCTGCCCGAGGATGCCTCGGGTTTCGATTGTATCTGGCTACTCATTTTGTGAGAGCAGGCAGCAACATAAGTGGATAGTGCTAGTATAATTGCTAGCCGTACGGTTGCGATATTCGTCTCCATGATCTTCTAGTGCGCTATTACTTACTTGTCCCGGTAGCTGTCGCCTCAACGTGCATGTACTCGTGCTCGGGAAAGGACTCGCAGGGCGTCAAGGCGAATCCGATAATCCCTAACAAGACGGCAAAGTCAGGGCAAAAAATTGAATCAACAGTTCACCCAAGTGAGTTCGTTCACAAGTATGTATTTAAAAGGCCCAAACATGTAAGGGGTCTTTATCTCACCGCATGGTCTGCGGGAAGTCCCACTCTCCGTGAACATCTACTCGCTATTGTTGACCGAACGGAATTGAACTCCGTTGTAATCGATATTCGCGATTTGGGACAGATGTTCTTTAAGACCGGAATCAAACTAGCGGACGAATGCCACGCGAATAAAATTGCGGTGCCTAGGCCGGCCGGATTGTTTGCTAGCTTGGAGAAGCACGGAGTGTGGCCTATCGCTCGCATCGCATGTTTCAAAGACGTTTTTGTTCCGATTGTGCATCCCGAGTTGGCGGTGCAACTCAAGGGAGGCAAGCTTTGGAAAGATCGAAACGGAAAAACCTGGCTTGATCCATACAACAAAAAGAACTGGGCCTATATTGCAGAAACGGTCGAATACGCCCTGAACGTTGGCTTTCCCGAAATACAGTTGGATTATGTTCGCTTTCCGAGCGAAGGAAAGTCTGCCACTCAGATATTTCCTGCCCGCGGCGAGTACGCAAAAAAAGGCGAATTGAACGAGGACGTCATTTCTGCGTTTGCGAAATATATCGGTGAGAAAGTGCACTCGCGAGGCGCAGTCTTTTCAGCAGACGTGTTCGGGATCATTTCGTCTTCGAAAGGCGACCAAGGTATTGGACAACAGTTGGAGAAGGTGGCAGCGCCGTTTGATGTGCTCTCGCCAATGGTGTATCCTTCCCACTTCGCCGCCGGCGAATATGGCATCGCTGATCCCAATCGGTCGCCGTACGAGATTATCAAGAAATCACTGGATGACTATAAGAAACGCCTTCCTAACGTCCATATTCGGCCCTGGTTACAGGACTTCTCACTTCACGGCGTCCCGTATGGCGTTTCAGAGGTAAAGGCCCAAATCAAAGCGACGCGGGACGTCGGATACCAGAGCTTCCTGCTTTGGAACGCGAAAAATAAATACACCGAGGCTGCCGTAGCTAAAAAGAGAGCCGGATCGGATTGATCTTAATCGGATTCCGGCTATGTCTCGTTCAGCGGGGAGTTATCGAATCGGGAGTCGAATAGCGAGCCTTCCCATGTAATGACGAAGTCTGCGTCTTTCGGTGCCGTCAATCCGTCTTCATACTTGAAATCGCCCTACGCGTCACGGGTAGGAGGGCGCAGTAAGGTCAAAAGATGCTTCGAAAGGTCCACAGTCGATTCCTTTTTTCTATCGCGATCGGTGCGTTCCTGGTCTTTGGATTCTCCTTCGCCGGCCAGTCCGACGACGAGTGGAATGCGGCGGCTCCGCGACGGCACGTAGAATCGGATCTCCCAGGACGTCTGGTCCAGTGGGGAATGCCAGGGACACAGATTGGCGATGAGACGATCAACCCGATTGATCGCATGGAGTTTGTTTGGGTCCCTGCAAGCGGTTTTGTATTAGGAACTAACGATCTTGATCCGGACGGAAGACTTAGTTCCGCGCATCCCTTCAGAAACATAAAACTTGCGGGCTACTGGATCGCGAAATATCCAGTGACGTGGAGTCAATTCGGCTTGTATTGTCGCAAACAGAACCAGCCGACACCGAAAGAACCCGGGTTTCCAAAGAGTGGTATGCATCCGGTTGTCAACGTATCCTGGCAGCAGGCGATGGCATATGCCCATTGGGCTCATGTGACTCTTCCGACTGAATTCCAATGGGAGCATGCTGCTCGTGGGCCACGCAACCTGAACTATCCGTGGGGTGACGTTTGGGATGTTAACAAATGTGCGAACAGCGTCTCGCATCATCGCGCTGGCACAAGTCCGGTTGGGCAATTTACGGGCGCTCGTAGCGGATACGGCTGCTACGACATGGCAGGTAACGTGTCTCAGTGGTGCTTAGATTGGGAGTCAAAGGACTACTCGGAAGTGGCAGCAAACAATCCGCAGGGACCTGAATCGGGTACTGAGCGGTCCGTCCGAGGCGGCGGTTGGGGGGGGATCCTCCCAATGCTATTTCGAGGTTCATTTCGATTCCACTTAACGCCAGATGCTAGGCTGGATATCTGCGGCTTCCGTTGTGTGGCAACGTTTTGAGGAGGCGGTGCCATTGACGGGCGAAATCGACCTTGGCGATATTCAGAGGATTGATTCCCTAAGCTTCAGTTTCGAGGAGTCGTTCAATCTTCTTGACGTATTGTCCAACCAGAGCTTTGCTGGAATCCTCCTCTGGAGATTCGGCATAGACATGGAATATCGGCTCCAACGCGTCAGGCAGCACAAGCACCCACGAATCCTCGGCAAATATCTTGATGCCATCTAGGAGTTCTACATGCGAACCAGAATAGTCCTCTTCTGAGATTCGGCGCATCACAGACCCTTTCGCCTCCCACGGTACTCGAACTTGCTCGTACGCCAGCTGAAACACTGGCAGTTCTCCCGCAACCTCGCTGACCGATAGCCCAGTTTTTTGAAGCATCGAAACAAGCATCCCAAAACTAAAAGGCGCATCGAAGCCAGGATGCATTGCTGGAAAAATGAATCCACCGAATTCGTCTCCCGCGAACATTACGCCCTCTTCGAAGCTGCTGTTCATCAATGAGCGCGTGTCAGACTTGGTACGAACAGTCTGAGCGCCGTGCTTCTTGAGCGCATCCTCTAAAAGAGTCGGCGCAGTGACGCTAAGTGCGATCTTTGCGTTAGGATGGGTCTTTGCAACTAACGTTCCAAGCGTGGCAAGCAGCGCATTCCCGAGTACTTGCTCTCCGTGCTCATCGACGATCGTCAACCTCTCTCCTTCGGCGGTGAACAGAACTCCAAGATCGTATCCTAAGGTTCCCACGATCTGACCTAGATTCTGGACATGGCGTTCTACCTCAGCAATCGAACGGGGCGCTCGCTTCGCATCGTTGAAGCTGTTTAGACTGATCGATTCAACGCCGAGCCGTTCGAGCATTGCAGGGAATATGGCGCCGAGTGATGAGTATCCGTAATCGCAAACTATTTTTAGGCGCTTCCCGCCATTGACGTTGTTAAGAAGCCTAAAGTAGTCGGCCTGGTATTCCTCAACCGCTCGACTGGCGAATTCGATTTGCCCAAGATCGTCGGGATCGGTTCGTTTGAAGTCCTCC
>Ga0206958_1229_pt2 | contig 12103 bp, 9 predicted proteins | sample Alteio_BWOrgHeat_33_FD_152968 | JGI IMG/M metagenome (GOLD analysis project Ga0206958, IMG submission 152968) | Enriched cells from forest soil in Barre Woods Harvard Forest LTER site, Petersham, Massachusetts, United States -... | ecosystem: Environmental > Terrestrial > Soil > Temperate forest > O... | reverse complement strand
CCCATCCACCTGGCTCGGTCCCGCTTGGGAGCGTCCCAGATGTCCTCCTGCATACAGAGGTGAGCGGTGTAAGCGCCGGTGTACCAAATCTTGGTAAGCAGGGGATCGGAACAATCGAAACTGCCACGGTAGGTCACCGGATAGTACAGATGGTCCATCGAAACATGTACCTGTGCGTGCTCCACGTCGGCTGGAAAGGTGAGCGACGCATAGCGGAGTGCGGTGTACGGGGTATATCCAGGGTCCTTTCCCAATTCCAAGTCCACCGACGTGTATGGCTTTTCGAGGGACTCCTCCGCAGATTCGCCGGTTCCGAGCGTGACTTTAAGGTCGGTTGCCGCCGATACCATGACTCGTCCGGTAAGCTCCTTGCCAAAGTCGACAACGACCGTCCATGGTCGGCCGGAATCGCTCGGTCTATGCATGTTCATATGCTCGTTCGCAGTCTCCCACTTCCGGGCAGATCCATCGTTGGAGACAGAGACAGGCGCCAGCCTCAGATGCGCGAGGTAGGGAGCCGCCGAGCTCAAGGCGGCGGGCCAGCCGGTAAGCTGTCCGCCCCAGATCCCCCCACCGGCATGTGCTTCAACCGTGGCTTTTGGCCATGAAGAATCGTCGAAGCTAGTTTCCGCCCAGCCGGTTGCTGGTTCAGAGTCCGTTACCTTCCAACTGCCGTCGCTGAACAAAGCGGGCTTGCCCTCGATCTCCAAGCGTACAAGCAACCCAGCCGCGCTGCCGGCGTTGATCCCCTTCACCGCGATTTCGTTAGCTCCGGACTTCAAAAGCGACTTCACGTCGTACTCTCGGACCTTCGCCCAACCGAGGTCGTCACGCGAATCCGGATGGGTCGAGCCGACTTCCCGTCCGTTAACAAACGCATTAAAGAAGTTGTCGGCGGTGACGAAAAGGCGCGCCCGTTCGGGTGCGTGTGAAAGCGTTAATGCATGCCTATACCACGTTGATTGGGTATCCGAAACTGTCGCCGCCCAAATCCACTCCGCATCTTTCGTCCGATGTGCAACTCCTGCGCTCAACTTCGGGATCGGCATCCCGAAGGTAGGATCGAGCGTCGGCGGCCTTCCGGTGTCGGGGATGACGGCAAAGAGCAAACAGGCGGCAATGGACATGTTTCCCGAGTGTACAGCGAACTAGCGCAATGCCACGTACAATAGATATTGATGGTCGGCGCAAAAGGGATTTCCCTTGATCGAATGGTATCGGCTGTGGAGAAAGTTCGAGAACGACTGCTTAAGGCGTGTAGAGTACTTGACCTTGCCGGAATCCAGTACGCGGTAGCGGGCGGTAACGCAGCGGCAGCGTGGGTGCCCACGGTCGACGAAGCTGCGGTGCGGAACACCCGAGATGTGGACGTGATGATTCATCGCCATGATCTTGAGGTGGTTCGAACCATGCTTGAAAATGCTGGATTTGTCTATCGGCATGTTGCCAGCCTAGACGTATTCTTGGAGAGTGAGCAAGCTTCCGTACGGGACGCAGTGCAGATCCTCTTTGCAAATGAACTTGTAAGAGACGGGGAGCCGACAGCGAATCCTGGGATGGAAGCGGTTGTTGACGCAGGCGAATTTAAGATACTAGGTCTCGCCGCGCTCGTCCAGATCAAGTTGACGTTGCTCGAAAAATTTCAAGATTGCCTAGTAAAGCATTTGTACTCAGCATAATCCCGTGCTAGAACTGATCGGTCACGAACTCTCGGGTCCAAAATGCCAGGTTCAAGGGCAAAGCCGGATGAAAAGTTCCGTTACTTGCTCCCACAGAACCCCGTCACTTTGCGAGGAACCCTGCTCCGATGTACATGTCAACGCGATCCAGAGGCAGCGGCACCTTTATGGCGACCACGTTGGTGTGCGACAAGAGTTGATTGACCGCCGATATCCGGGGCGGACGAGGGATTGCATAGGGTATCGGAAGATTAGTTGGGCCCGAGACTGAAGGAGCTTCACATAGAAGAAGCATTCCGTATTTTGTATATCTGCCTCGCATACAAGCGAAAACCATTGTGAATTGCCAGATCTTCGGCCTCCGTTAGAAGTGCTTCAGCGTTAGATCCACTCGCCGATAAAATCCTTGCCTCGGTTATCATTCGCTTAACCCTAAATAGAAGGGAATGTTCTCCTTCGAACTCATACGTCTTCCGGATTTCGTCGAAGGCATCGTCAAACTTTCCTAATTTAAGAGAAGAACGCGCCAGCATTTCATAGCCAAGGGCAGCGGACTGTGCCGTATCCGAGGAGCGAATGGCGGACCGAAGTCTGGCATCGGCCTGTTCGATCGCCTCGATGTTAGACGCCTCTCGCATGACACCTGCAAGCCGGTCTCGGGGAATGGTCTGCATCAGACGGCTGGCCCAAATGGCCTGGGATTGACTATTGGCGATGGATTCAGCGAGCGCAAAAAGCTTCATCTTGACGCGAATCCCAAATCTCGGGGAATGAATTGCGAGCAGCCAGCAGCTTTCCGCTTGCTCCTTCGGACCCCAATTCTTTGCTAAGGTTGCATACCGATCGAGCATCGACGCACCTTCTGAATGATATCCATTTAAGACTAACAGTTCCGAGCAATACCGAGTCGCGTTGACATGATGCACAGATTTTTCGGGAGCATTGTCGGCTAGGTATCTGGCGATTTCAAGCGCCGCATTTACATTACCAAACTCCCAGTGAGCTTCCAGCCTTCGGATCCATTTCTCTAACGTATCGTCATTGCAAAGGGACTTTGCTTCAGGGAGGTCTAACTTGCCGCATTGGATTGCCGTCCAGATTTGCTTGGCTGCTTCGAATTCAGTAGCGGGAAGCCGCACAGCGCGCAAAAGTGCGTAAAAGCGGCCAAAGTTGCCAGGAACTGTGCGAGAGAAATGATCCTTTGCTCTGTCGTAAGATACGTCTTCGCCAACCAGGTCGAACGCCTCTTTGACCTGTTGAGCTTTGCAGCCACTCGCTTCAACTGCACTATGGATCAAGTGAAACCATTGTTCCCTCGCTGTGTATCGGGGGATTTCACCCACGATTCGCAGTTTACGCCATCGTAGGGCCTAGCATATGCGCAATGAGTACGAATTCTGACTGTAAACGAATTTCACTTTCATTTAGAACTGTCTTTTGCGCTCTTCTTAGCTTGATTCTCTCTGGCATCGCTCTTGGGCAGTCGAGAACTTCAACGGGGTTTGTCTATCCAACGGGAACTGCTTCTCCTCCGCCAACCGGCGGGCTTTGGCTAAATACGTCATTTGACTCGCCGCCATATATCACGGGGGATTTTCACCTGGGACAGGATTTGATGCAGCCACATAATTTGCCCGTATACGCTGTGTCAGCGGGCACTGTCCGAGTTATTTATAAGAATGCAGATCCTGATCAGGCATGCATTTGGATCGAGCATAAAGCAGCCAATCCTACAACTGGCGTGATCGCTTCATTTTGGGCCGTCTACGGGCACACATCACCTCAGCCCGGACTCGTCGTTGGCGGACACGTCAACGGAGGCGACGTAATCGGCAAAACAATGTACTTCCCATCTGCGGGGGATCACTGCCATTTTGGTATCAACATCGCTGGTTCATTTTTGAATGCTCTAACGTATAAGATCGGCTATTTCAATAAAGCACATCAGGACAAAAGCTTTAATGCTGTGATTGGTTGGGGTCGTGGTGGAAGTTTGCCAGCCGACTGGGCAACCTATAAATCTGCGAATCGCCCGCGCCTGGAAACTCGCGGATTCGTCGACCCCTTAGCATTCATTAGGAGTTTTGTGCCAGCGGAATTGTACTCCGTTCCTTGGACCCAACTAACCGGCTACACCGACCATCCCGTAGCGACATCCGATACCGACGGCCTTCTGTATTTTTTCCGTGCAGGGGCTGATATGGCTCCCTACTACACTTGGATGGTCGAAAACGAAAGCTACGTGCCCACGTGGAAACAGACGCGCGGTGCAACCTCGTTTGGGCCGACTTCAGCCGCGAATTTCTCCAACGTCGACGACGCAAGATATTTCGCCTTCCTGGGGACTGACAACCAAATCTACGTCGATCGTGTTACCGGCAAGGAATCGAACACAGTCCTTTCGAATTGGCAGTGGCTGGCACCAGCATCGTCAGCAAAGAGCCCCTCGATGGCAACAGTCGGAGACAAGCTTTACGAGTTTAATCGTGGAGGCGGATCGGACCTCAACATGTACCTTTACATGGTCGACCTCTATCGACGCGACTGGAGCTACGGTAATGGGACCGTAACTCGTTTGTATCCTAATTGGTCGCTACAAGTGTACGGCGCAACTAGGGAAGCTCCGGCCGTAACCCAATTTGCCGGTAACCTCTGGGGTGCCCATGTCGGCACCGACGATCATATTTACGTGGCCAATCTTAGTTCGTATATACGTAATCCACAAGGCAATCCGTGGCAATGGTCCGGGGCATCAAGCCTCACCGCGCCTTCGATGGTCGAGTGGCGAGGACGACTGTTCATGGCCTACCGGCGATACGACACCGGCCATCTTGAACTGATCTCGACAGATGGGAAAGGCAATTGGCAGCTTGAACAGTCGTTCTCAGAATCGTCCAATATGACGCCAACTGTCTTTACGTTCTACGACCGCTTATACATGCTGTTCGTCCGTTCGGACGGCACAATCTGGTTCAAGCGAATCCGATCTTAAGCACTATATCGGTCACGGGAAGACCTCAGGAAAGCTGGTCTTCCCTGCTTTCATTTACGGCAAAATCGGTTTAGTCGATTGCGCCGTTCCAGAGGTAGCATCGGTTTACATGGGCGAGGCGACTCTTAAGGGCTGGCGGGGTTTCACTTGGCTAGCCCGCTTGGGCGCGGGCATCCTCGCCGCCGTCACTCTCGTTTCCGCTGCGAGGGCAGACGGATTCGGGATGACGCCCGAACAGTATTGGCACAACCCGTTCGGCGTCAACGATTGGATTCCATTCGTCGGCGACGTGGACGGAGATGGCCGAGCAGACATGGTCGCCCTCCAGATTGGGGGCGACGGAGACGTTGCGGTTTCACGCACTTCGTCCATCGGGAAGCCACTGGGCGAGGAACGCTCAATATCCGGATTCGGTAAGGATGCAGTCGCAGCCGCTTGTGTCACCGTCATCAAAGGAGCGCCCGCGGACTTTATCGGAATCTTCGGAGACGGTTCGGTGAGAGTGGGGTCTGGGTACGATCCAGCGACGAGGAAGTACAGGCACGTCGACCTTGCTCTCACACTCCCGGCCCAACTTATCCCAAAGGCGCCAGTTCGCACGGCCGTCGCCGATTTCGAGGGCAATGGGCGCAACGACGTGTTAATGTTGGACGCCACCGGAAGGTTGCTCCTCTTGAAGAGCGAAAAAAACGCCGGACCCCTCCCTCAGTTTTCCGTGTGCGCTATCGCGTCGCCAGTCCACGACGTTCGCCAATTCTCCGCAGGAATCGTGATAGGGGTGAAGGCCGGCGAGGCGCCCCGCGCCCAGTGCGTCTGGCTTGACTCTTCGGGAACGGTCTTTCGCGCATTCATCACATCGAACAATCTCGGAACGCCTACGCGAATCGCCAAGGCGTCGCCGGAAGATCACATGGTGGTCGGGCGATTCCGAGGAGCAGCGCTTGCAGACGTCCTCATCGGTCAAACTTTGCTCCCCGGCGGCGATCCTAAAGAACCGAAGACGCTGCGTGATCTGCCAATACTAGAGGTTGCTAAGGGCGACGGACCCTGGTGTGCAGGGGACGTGGCGGGCAACGGGAAAGACGACCTCATCCGTTACCGCCGCACCAACGAAGGGTTCACCGGAAACGATACGCTCATCCACTTCTCGTTCGACTCTTCGGATCCCGACAAAGGCTTCTACTGCTCTGCCCACGATGGACTTCCCGACTGTTGGAAGCGCGGCAAGATCAAGCCGGGCGGGTTGGACTTGGCCGCAATCGGGTGTCACGTCGGGCACCGAGACATTCTTCTGCAACTGGAGCGGTTCGACAATGTCGACGAAAACCACCTCAAGGGACAGATGGACGCAGCGGTGAAATATTACGCTTCCCTCCCCATCGTGAACCCGGACGGAACGCTTGGGATCGACCTGCACATTCTATATCAACCACCTCACCCGTTTAGCCAACATGACCAGGTGCTGTCCGACTTCGACGGCAAGTACCCACCAGTGGAAGTGCGCGGCATTGTGCACTCCGCCTTCGCCGAGAACAACGGACCCAACGTAAGCAAGATCAACGGCGACAACTGCCATTTCAACGGCAATTGGCGGGAGTTCATTCACGAGTTCGGACACCAGTTGGACCTCGACCATACGGGCCACTGGCCATCGCCCACCCCCGCCGGCTGCGCGCTGTACCCAAGCGTGATGAGCTATAGCTATTCCTACTTGGGCGGACCGTCCGTTGGGGACACTATCGGCTACTCATACGGAAGGTTCGCGAAGATGAAGATCGACGATCGGCATCTGAGCAAGCACGTGATGGCGACTATCGATGAGCTCTATTTCTTGAAAGGCGACCCTTACCACTTTCACCTAAAGGCGGACCCTGACGGGAAGAGCACCTGGGTCGATTGGAATTGGAACGGGTTATTCGATGAAACCGACGTCGCCGCCGATATCCACTATGCGCATGGTTCTGATTTGGGCACTCGCTCCACGATCGGGAAGACTCCCTACGCGCCAGTTCTGGTAGCCCACGGCCAGGGCGATCAGGCGAAGCTACTTCTGTTTTACGGCCAGTTTTCGGGTGGCAAGTCACGGGTGGTGATGAGGACGTGGCTCGGAGCCAACCGGGAGACTGAAGGGGACAAGTGGTCGGCCGAGATCCCGCTCGACGACGGAGACGTTACAAGCGATCCGTCGGCGACCTACCTCGGGAATGGCGAAACGTGGCTGGCCTACCCGACGTCCCACGGAGCCGTACTCCGTATGGTCACTCTTGATGCTCAGGGTTTGCCCGTCGCGAGCCCTCCCTTCGTGGTCCCCAAGTCCCTAGATGCTGAGCCGACAATTGCGGCTTTTCGAGGCCAACTCGCCCTGTTGTTGTGGCACGGCCCCCGTAAGCCGGTCGGCCTAATTCTATTGAAGACTAACAAAGCAGAAATCTCCGAGACTCCCCCTGAGATCCAGTTGGGGTTTAACAGTAAAAATCCGGTCGCCGCCGTCGAGGGCGGGCTGCCCAATCCATCCAGTCTATGGGTGGATCGGATGGAAGATACCGTGAAGGATCACCTGAACGCTTCCGAGGTGGTTCGCCTTGTTCCCAGCGACGGCGGTTTCAAAGTGGCGGAACGGAACTGGCTCGACGGCCGATACGCATCCCACCGACCCACTCTTTTGTGGCGCAAAGAGCCGGGACTCTTGCCAGAGGGCAGGCTTTACCACCTCAGCGGAGGCACTGGAAACGACCAGTTCGTTACCATCAACACCCCCTATGCGGATATCGGCGGCGGTTGGTTCATTCGACGGTACCTCGGCCCAGATTTTAAGAGCGACTCTGCGGTCGGCGCCTGTTTCTTTCAAGGGGACATCGCTTACGCGATTCGGCGTCACGAGGATATCCCGAGCGCCAACCGGTCTTTGGAGGTGGCGTTCTACGCCAGTGGAGCCGTTCCGTATCTGATGGGAGATTTCGACGACGTCGGACACATCCGAGACTTCGGTCTAGAACACTCAATTCCGCTCGTATCGAAATAAATCCACGTCTAACGGTGGTGGATCTTAAGCAAGAACCCTTCCGGTAGCTTGAACAACGTCAGATTCGGCCGACCTGATAATCGCCGTGCTTAGCTGCAAGTCGTGCTAGTCGCGATGCCGCCTTGAAACCCAGGTCGGCACGTTTCACCATGCCTCACATGAGTCATTGTTACGCAGATTACAACTCTTTCGTGAGTTCTTCGACGGACATGCCCACATCCTCCAAAATGCTCTGAAGAGCCTTCGGATGAAGGATCTCACTTCCGTGAAACGGGATCGTGGTTCGAAGACCGTCGGCATTCCGGTAAATCCGGTGGCTACCGCTTTGTCGTGCCAAGCGAAATCCTCGACGCTCGATGACCCTTGTGATCTCCGCCGCCGTAACCCGGGGCAACTTTCCGATTTGCTAGGCGAAAATTTCCAGCGCAGTTAGGCTCACTAAGCCTGGCGTGGGAATGGACTCATGACGCGCCAATCTGTCTTCAATATGAAGCTTGATTGCATCTTTCAAATTCGCGAGGGTTTCCTCGTAATTCTTCCCTTGGACATGGCAGCCTTGCAGCGAAGGGCAATCAGCGTAAAAGCCGTCTTCATCTTGTTCAACGACTACCGGAAACAGCCGAGATTTCATGGTTCCACATCCATTATACGGCAACTGCGCCCAGGACAGAATCGACCGCCAAGCAAAAGCCGAGTCCGTTCCTACTTCAGACCAAGTGCGCCGCGAACATGGTTTATCTCGTCCATCCTGACGCATCCAAGTTCTTCGCAACCCGGAAACCCCAAGTCACACCGGCCGAATGCAATGTGCTCCGACTGATCATATTCAATCAGACACCACGTCGCGGCCGCATCTGGTGTAAAGAGTTTGACAGGGACAACTGGGTCCGGCAAATTCGATGTCGTGTAGAGTTTCGGGTGCAGCGATGCGGGTTGATTCACATTCCAATACGCCCGTTACCTTGCCGATGGCTAACCCTGGGTTGTCCTTTCAATGGTCTACAACTTTGCGCGGCATCCTTGCGGGATGTGTTGACCCATCGCAAATACTAGAGCCACTTTTCAAGCCGCGCTTGTTGCTCGCGGACAAGTATGAGCCCGGAACTTATGAGGCTGCCGCGATGATCGCAGGAAACATCCATCACTCACGGTCAATTTGACCGACGGTAGTCGAGGCCAACACTGGAGCGATAAACTCCGCAATTTGACTACACACAAACGTCAAATCGTCCAAGGGAGACTCGAGCCGATTCTTTTTCGAGAACGAGTTCCACCGGACCAACACTTGCTTATCCTCGTAGAACTCAGCGGTGAGGGCTAGCGGCAGGCCGCGCGGAATCGACCTTCCACGGCGGGCAAACGTTGCCTCTATTGCGGCCTCTAGGGCCTGAACTCTCACGGGAACCGATCGTATGATGGTCGCGAGATCGAAAAAGTCCTTCATTCGACTGTTCTGTATTCCAAGGCCGACCATTGCTTCAAACTTCTCGGCGAACGCAGTCTCGACTGCGTAGCCCCACATCTCCATGGCGGCGACGCCCCGGATCAGACCCGGAAGAAGGATCGAGGCCGGTGCCGGCGTCACGGCGTCACCATATCCGATGTCAATCTGGAGCGGCACTCGAGCCTTGCCGATGTAGCCCGTAACGTTCACCCGTATGCCGATATTTGATTGCTGCTCCATTATCGGTCGCAACGTTAGAGAGTCCGGTTCGAACGCCACACCGTCTGTTTCGTCGTCCAGGGTGATGATCTCATGCATCATGGTTGCGAGCTTTTGTTCATCCAAGCTCAAGATCCCAAGCAGATCGATGTCTCGGGTGGTACGATGCATCTCGCCGAGCCAGAGCAAAAACATCGTCGCACCCTTCAATAGATACTGATCGGAATAAGTCGACCTCGCTAACCGACCGAGGAAGCGAAGCGCTACGTACCGATCAAGCAAAGGGTTAAACACCTCGCCGGTCCGTTGAGACCGGGTCTCGCAGCCGATCCATGATTGAGACCGCAGTGCGATCATCGACGCTTGTCACTCGATGATTGCCTCGATGTAGGGCCGCATCACGCTGTCGACTCGATTGAGTTTTGCGAATCCAGACAGTTCGTCAAGCGTAAACTTGCGCAGGCGCCAACCCTCTCGGAGAGCCTCAATGGCAACGTCATAACCGACCTTGCCACGCATCTTGAAGCAATCAGCCACGGTCTTGGCAGCTGAGTAGACATGAATGTTTAGCCCTTCAATTTCGTGGTTCTCCACGCCGGCCGAGTAGTAAGGCTCGGTGAATCGGGTTGTCCGAAGTTTCAAGTGACTCTTCGGCTCATGGCCCTTTTCAGGAAGAGCGATCCATGTCTCGTACGGGAGCTGAGTCCCGATTTCGTGAAACGCGAGTGCTGAAATGAGCGCGATTACCGCCGACGGAATCGTTTTGGTAACCTCGACTAAGTCGTGCCACTCCGTGAAGAGATAGCCGGGCACTGCGTAAATACCACGCGCCAGCCTTTGGAGCTGCCCCCGCTTCACGTGCCGTGCGATAGACACTCTGGAGAAGCCGGCCAACTCAATCTCCTGGCTGCGAGTCACCCCACACGAGGCCACGAATTGCACAAGGGCACTATCTTTTTCGAAGTGTTCCAAATCCTAGATGATTATGCACAATCCCCCAGGATTCGTAACAGCATGGGGTAGAGCGGTGCGCCGTCAGAACTGATCGGTCATGAATAGCTGTGGGATGCCTGGGATGTTTCGACCCATCAGATATAACTCAACCACAGGGTTGGTTATCGGGATCTCCAGCTGGTCGGCCATGAAGGTGGTGCCGAACCAGTCGGTTCCGGGAGGCAGGGGCAGAGTATCCACCGGTTGATCGTAGATCGGTTCGCGTAGGATGCCGGGTTCGATCGATAGGTATCCGTTCTGAAACGGGGTGCATATCCGGTAGTGCCAACGCCAGTAGTCCCAGCGCCTGTCGTCCCGCCTTAGGCGATCGGGATGACCCTGGCTCCAGGCGTCGTACTTGTCGGCCACCGTTTCGAATTCGAACGAATCGGGAAACCCTTCTTCCATGGAGGTATTGAGCGGCGCTCGGATGACCCGATCAAGCGACTCAAACCCATTCTTCTCGTAGAGCGAAAGTTCGCGGGCAAAGAGTAGTGCTCCGGTCTCGCCGTTTCGCGACGATTCAGTCATCACTTTTTGAAGGAGCCTCGAAGCATGGCCTTCTCCCTGCCGATCCTTCCTTGTTGCTACGCCGGCAATTCCCACTGCACGTCCCCACCCGAAAATAAGAGGGCTCGTCGTGAGGATGGACACCATTTCCGGCCCTTCAAACAGAGCCCACTTTCGGCTTAGGTCAAACAGCGGTTCCGTAAAAAAGACATCGTGGGCTCGATTGAAGTCGAGGCCGAAGACGTCGCACATCAATTGCAAGAAATCGTCCGATTCCCGCTCGTGAATCGGTCGAATTTCTGTCATGGGTGAGTCTTCGTTCCGCTTGGGACTGATGGGCTGCCGCCCTTGTTCACAGCTGACGGTGGGTTAAGGCCGATCACTGCGACGGGCTGGATAGTGATTGTAACCTGAACCTCTTTCGCATCGACATTCGCTCCAGGTGGGTTAAGAATAGGCACTGTTAGCGTTTGCGTACTGGTTAGCTGAGAGATATCTATCGGCCCTGTTGACACTCTTGCTACCTTTTTTAGCGCCATAGTTGGACCGCTAGCGGTAACTCGATCAGGGTTGACGCTATATTCTTTCACCGCGTAACCTTCGGGGACTCGTCCAATAAACTTTGGATCGACAAAGACTAGCTTGGTCTGAGGAGCTAGCGAAACCTTAGGCTTGATGAGAACTGTTTCAGGATGAAGTTCGACGCCTGTGACCACATGGTTATCGGCGTCGAAAGGTTCTAGCGATACCTCGAACGGTTGTGGGCTATGAGGATCCACTTTGTCCAGTTGGAGAGTGGCCTGTACGCTAACAACCTTGTTGACCTCGGACTGAGGTCCCTCAACGCGAACCTGCTTGTCATCAAGTTCCATATCATCGAGCAATAAATTGGAATCGGATATCTTCCCTGTGCTGCGTGCAGTTACCGCCATATTACGACGTGTTTTGCGCTCGATCGTAACCGATACCGGCGGAGCTGTCCCTTTGACCAACTGCTGAAGTTGGACTGGATAAATGCTTATCCGGTAGGTGCTAGTCCCGGTTTTCGGATCCGATAAATCCACTTCCGCATGCGGATCTTTATCGAGTAAGTCGTTGTACACCTGGTCGGAAACTTTCGCGGATACGCCAATGCTTTTAGGAATCTTTTCGACATAATAGTCTTTAATCGGGAGCCCGTCTTCTACCAGCGTCAATTTAAAAAGTCGAGTTCTCAATGTTAAGTGCTGCGGCACAACGACGAT
>Ga0206958_1264_pt1 | contig 12384 bp, 15 predicted proteins | sample Alteio_BWOrgHeat_33_FD_152968 | JGI IMG/M metagenome (GOLD analysis project Ga0206958, IMG submission 152968) | Enriched cells from forest soil in Barre Woods Harvard Forest LTER site, Petersham, Massachusetts, United States -... | ecosystem: Environmental > Terrestrial > Soil > Temperate forest >... | reverse complement strand
TGGTGCAATAGGGCCCGAGACAGAAAAGGGGCCAGGGGCAGCAAAGGCTATGCCCCACTTGATAAAGTTGTTCATAAATGGAAACACAAATACAAAAGAGTCTGTGGTGGCGGCAATGAAGTTAATAGGGCCGGTGAAAAAAGGTTTCGTCTCTCAGCGTGATATATCTTTATTAATCGAAGCTCTTAATGATAACAAAGACCCGCTTGCAGCTCAAGCTTTAGGTGCCATAGGACCGGTAGCAAAAGATGATGCCCTGCCAGTGCTGTTCGAAACACTCAAACTCTCAGGACCCCAATACCTGAATCTAAGAAGCGATGCCGCCTGGGCTTTAGGGCATATTGGCGGAGGCGAAGAAACGGTAAAGGCATTAATCGGGACTATTAATAATCCGAGAGAGGTTCATAATCCGAGAGAGTATCGTGATGTAGTGAAGGCTTGTACCGGAGCTCTGAGGAATCTTGACGTACCTCAAAACAAGATTGTGAAAGAATTAATAGAAGCTTTCAATAATGCGACAGACCCGTATCTAAGAGAATTTATTCTTGAGGATTTAGGACATTTTAATCTAGAGGCAAAAAATACCGTACCTTTATTAATCAAAAACCTCAAAGACTTACAAAAACCTCTTTCAATTGCAGGGGCCATTAAAGCTTTAGGAACATTAGGAGCCTCAGGAGCTTTAAGGCCAGAGGAAAAAGCAGAGGCCATTAAAGCTTTAAGAGAAGTAGCAAATACTCCGATTGATCAGTTTCTAAACGGCGCCTTTTTTACAGGATATAAGGTCAGTGGTATCAAGAAAATGGCTGAAAATGTGGCTAATGACCTTGAGAAAGAGCAGGAAAAAGGACCGCGCCGCTAAAACAATACTAATGTGCATCCTCTCACCAGCCGGTGGATTTGCCATTTAAGGAATTGCGGTTGGGATCGAAAATTTAAAGCGCTGGCCTAAATCTTGCCGCAACTTTCGCAATAACCTCCAGCCAGTCCATCGTTCTTTCCTGACGCTCAATGCGAACGGAATCATACCATAATGTTTTGCCGTTCTCCTGAACCGGCCAGCGGAAATTATGGCCTTTCGGCAAAAGCAATGTGGTCGAGACTCCCAATGCGCCCGCCAGATGCGCGTTGGAATTATCGATGGTAATCACCTCGTCCATGCAGGAAATTATTGCGGCTAGTCCCTCAATATCGTGAATTGGATCAAATTCATGATTCAATATACAGCAATCGTTTGCATCGCAGAAACTTTCGATTTCCTTGGAGGAAACATGATGTTGCAGCGAGAAAAAATGGCAGCCAGGAATTTTTAATATAGGCAGCCATTGCTCCAATGGAATATTCCTCACCATTCCATCCTGCTTGTTGCTGCTATACCAGGAAATGCCGATGCAGCGGCCCGGCCCTAGCTCTTTTATGCTGTTCTGAACCCCGGCAATACGGGCAGGATCGGCAGTGAAATAAGCTTGCCGGTTTTCCGCCGGTACATATTCCGGCATCAGGTAAACCAAAAGATCGCCCATTGGGGCTGCATAATCGAATAGTTGCATGTCTAACTGTGAAAGCTCAGGCAGGGATTTTTCCAGGAGCCTCACTGCGGCTGGCAATCCGCTTAATGTCTGTGAAACAGCCCGATCTGCGGCATTATCCAACGATTCCACAGTAATAGAGGGAAAAGAACGCTTGAATATCGGCACCATCTTCGGAAATACCGCCAGCACGATTTCCAGTGGATTTTGTGCTAAAAGGCACGGCAGGAATCCAGCAAGCATTATTACATCGCCAACTCCCTGTTCTGCCCAAAGATACATCCTTTTGCCTTCCAGATTTTCGCCTTGCCAACGTTTAGCCGGGAACCCACGCCAATCCGGCCCGTCATTTTCACCTTTTGCATCAAACCGTGCTTCCCACAAATCTCGCCCCTCCCGGAAATTCGTCTGCATCATTTGCAGCGCGGCCAGTTGCAATTTGGAATATGGATAATCAGGGTGCACCCGAAGAGTGCGATTATAATATTCTTCGGCCTTGGCAAAATCCCCCATCATCTGCGCCCTATAGCCAAGCCCATGCAGAAGTTCAAAGCCATACGGAATATATTTTGCAAGCAGTTCGTGCATCTGCCATACTTGCTCGAACCAGCCTTTCTCACCCCATTTTTTCGTCTGGTCGAAAAGCTCTTGGGCAAAACCTCCAGATATGGAGCCAGCCTTATCCAATTCTTCCACAAAGATAACTACTTCAGAAACTGCGTTGCGCCTTAGCATCGCACTTATTTGCTCTCGCAACTTCGAGTCATCTAGAGAAATTGGCATATACATTAGAACGGTATATAGAGGGTTTTAGAACGGTATATAGAGGGTTTTGTTATGATATACCCGGCAAAAATTTCCGTGCGGCGGTAGTTTCTGCCGGTGCCTAAAGGTTCCTCCATTCAACAATACTCCTTCATTTACAATATATTAACTTTAGGCATGGTCCTTGCTTCCTTTAGGGAGCACCCTTCAAAGGAGTAAAAAATCATGTCCGATATTTCATCCATAAACTCATCATATTTACAGCAATGGCTGTCCCAACTATCGAGTTCCAGTAATAACCAACCTTCGTCGGCGAGTTCAACAAATGGCGCGCAGCAAGGAAGCAGCTTTTCCGTAGAAGCCGTAGTGCTCGATATAAGCAGTTCCGCGCAATCGGCATTGAATAGTTCTTCGGCATCCGGCTCTGCGGCATTAGACCAGCTATCTTCCGCCAATACTTCCACCTCTGGCACAACTGCCACCGCGCAAAGCGCCTCCTCCAGCGGCTCTGCGCCAACGCATCATCATCACCATCATGGCGGCGGGATAGAGGAATTGTTACAGGCCTTGGAGGGCCAGGATTCCAGTCAGGGGGCAAGCAGCACGGCTTCCAGCAGCGATTCCAGCAATCCATTCGCTCTTTTCAGCCAGATAATGAACGACATACTGGGCGGGAATAATCCCACCAATACCGCTTCCAACACCGGAACTTCGGTGAATACCGCTAGTATGACTGTCTCTACCACCTCGGCTTCTTCCACTCCCGCAACACCGGTTCAAGCCGCTAACGGTACTTCACCCACCGGAACCAGTTCCAGCGAAAAGACCGAGATGCAGTCTTTAGTTCAGGATTTGCAATCGTTCCTGGCTTCCATACAACCCAATACTAACAAAACGGTAAGTTAAGGCGGTAACTTATGACTACGATTTCTCCTTTCAGCAGCGCTTCATTTTACCAGATGCCGGGGCAATCATCTTCGCCAGGAACCGATTCCCTGCAATCCTCCGGTATCGAAAGCCTGGCGCAAATCCTGTCTAACAATAGCAGCGACACTATAGGCAATTCTTATCTTGATCAGGTGAGTTTAAGCCCTGAAGCGCAGAACTTTCTGAGTGGACTTTCCAGTACCAGTACAAGCGGCACAACCGGGGCGGATTCCAATTCCAACTTCACCTTAACCAACAGCCAGCAACAGCAAATCACCGATATTCTTAATCAATATAAAGATGCCCCGTTTACTCAAGCCACTTTCAATCAAATCCAAAACGCTTTACAGAAGGCCGGGCTTGGCACAGACCTGCTATCTGCCAAGGATCAGATAAATTCCTTCAATCCCACCATGGATTTCCTGAATGCGCTGTCTGGCAACACGACCAATAACAGCTTGAACTCGCAGGATCCGACTAATATAGCTGCCAGCGAACAAACTAAATCCAGCAACTATATGAACCAGATTTACCAGCAATGGCAGGGTATCTCGACTACGGCCAGCAGTTCATCCACAGCGGCAAATTCAATGGCTGTAACACCAATAACCTCTACCGGCAACGCTTAAGAACCCTAGGAAGGAGCCCAAGCTCCTAGGCATTATCAGGTTGTCATCCCGGCCTTAAGCCGGGATGACGGAAGAAAAAACGAAGCAAGCTCCCCAGGAATTACACCTGATAGAGATTAAAGTAAGAAGGGAGGATCTTAAGATATCATCCTGATTTATCATAAGATTTCTCCAGTAGATTGGGGTCAGGAGTCAGAATGACAATCTTTATATTCATTCCATTTTTCCTGGTTATACTGCGTTCATGCTCCTCCTCGCCCGCGAATTACGCCTGATATACAAAAAAAAATCCGAGCTGGTGCAGCTCATGGTTTTCCTGGCATTGGCCTTGATAATATTGCCTTTCGCGGTGGAAAACGCCCATACGATGGCATCCGGATATATCTGGATTATCCAGTTATTCCTGGTTTTCCTCTCGCTCAAAATGTTTTTCGATGATGATTGGCGAGATGGCAGCCTGGAACAGCTTTTTCTCACCCTCCACTCGCCCGCTTATATCGTCATCGCCAAATATATCGCCTATTCGCTGGCTATTCTCACGGTTTCGCTGCTCCTGCTGCCGCTTCTGGCGCTATTTTTCCGGGCGGATATGGCAACATTGATGAAAACCGCTATTTCCCTCATTGCCGGAATCCCTTGCCTGACGGCGATCGGCGGATTCGGCGCTGCCTTGACTTTGGGCAGCAAAAAAGCCGGGATAATAATCCCGGTTATATTGATTCCGCTTTATATCCCGGTGCTGATATTCGCCGTTTCGGGGACTTTCGCCATGCAGGCGGCGCTGCTCCTGCTCATAGCGCCGCTTTCGATTTATTTTTCGGTGCTAGCACTCAAGATTGCAGTAAAAGAATAATACTTGAATTTTTCTCCCCTTCCCCTCATATACGCATAAGGAAAACCATAAATTCAAGGAGAGTCAAAAATGACCGTTCTCGTCGGCAAACAAGCCCCGGATTTCACCGCCAAAGCGGTAATGCCGGATAATACAATCAACGATAGTTTCAACCTGAAGAATTACATCGGCGGCCATATCGGTATATTGTTTTTCTACCCACTGGACTTCACCTTCGTTTGCCCTTCGGAAATCATCGCGTTCAACAACCGCCTGCCTGAATTTAAGGCACGTAACGCAGAAGTGGTGGCCGTCAGCGTTGATTCGCATTTCAGCCACCATGCCTGGAAAAATACGCCGGTCGAAAAAGGCGGCATCGGCAATGTGCAATTCCCGATGGTAGCGGATTTGACCAAATCCATCGCCCGGCAGTATGACGTCCTGTTCCATGACGAAGTGGCCCTGCGCGGCACTTTCATGATCGATAAGGAGGGCACGGTGCGCCACCAGGTGGTGAATGACCTGCCGCTGGGGCGGAATGTTGACGAGACGCTGCGCATGATCGATGCGTTGCAATATCATGAGGAGCATGGCGAAGTCTGCCCGGCTGGATGGACAAAGGGCAATCAGGGAATGAAAGCGACTTCGGAAGGAGTGGCGAGTTACCTGGCGGGGAATGCGAAGAAACTTTAATTATTTTTGTCATCCTCGGGCTTGACCCGAGGATCCATCCTAATATTAATTTTTTCGATGGATTCTTGTGTCAAGCACGAGAATGACATCTGGATTTATGACCTCTGTAATGCACCACACCCCCGTACTCATCCTCGGTTCCGGCCCTGCCGGATGCAGCGCCGCGATATACGCCGCGCGCGCCAACCGCCAGCCGATACTAATCAATGGCATCCAGCCCGGCGGCCAGCTCACCATCACCACCGACGTGGAAAATTACCCCGGCTTCGCCGATGTAATCCAAGGCCCATGGCTGATGGAGCAGATGGTAAAACAATGCGAACATGTGGGAACACGCATCTTCAGCGACCACATTGCCAAGGTGGATTTGAGCAAAAAACCATTCACCACAACTGGCGAATCCGGCACGGTTTACACGGGAGATTCTATCGTAATTTGCACCGGCGCGCAGGCAAAATGGCTGGGCCTAGAGTCAGAGAAAAAGTTCCAGGGATACGGCGTTTCCGGTTGTGCCACCTGCGACGGATTTTTCTTTAAAGGTAAGGAAGTAGCGGTGGTCGGCGGCGGGAACAGTGCGGTTGAGGAGGCTTTGTATTTAACCAATCACGCGAGCAAGGTGACGGTTATTCATCGCCGCGATAAATTCCGCGCCGAGAAAATTTTACAGGATCGGCTGTTCAAGAATAAGAAAATCACCGTGATTTGGAATGCAGAAGTGAAGGAAATCGTCGGCGGGGAAAACCCGCCTTCGGTTACCGGCGTAAAAATTATCGAAGCGGGGAAAGAGCGGGAATTGAAAGTTGATGGCGTTTTTATCGCCATTGGGCATTTCCCGAACACGGCACTATTCAAGGGCGTTATCGATATGGACGCCGAAGGCTATATAATCACGAAACCCGGCAGCACGAAAACCAACATTCCCGGGGTTTTCGCTGCGGGGGACGTGCAGGATAAAATCTTCCGCCAGGCCGTCACCGCCGCCGGCACCGGCTGTATGGCCGCGCTGGAGATAGAGAAATATTTGGGGTGAATACCAGGATTGTCATTCTGAGCATAGCGAAGAATCCAGTAAGAAGATATCTACCAACAACAAAAAGGCCGGGTTTCCCCGGCCTTTTTGTTAACAATCAACTAAAGAGATTATTGGCTGAGACGAATCGCGAAACCGCATTCAGTCGCAGTATCCGCCTGGTTATAGTGAGTACCAGCAGTAAATGCGCAATCACCAGCACCAAGCGCACCTTCAAGAGCTATCGCGGACAATGCAACAGTAGCAGTGCTATCGCGACCTTGAACTATGCCTGTAAGAGGAAAGCCATCATCAAGCTTAACGTCAATTTGGTAAACTTGGCTAGGAGTATATTCAGGCGCGAGCGTTGCTACACCGCCAGCACCAGCATCCCCTGCTATCCCGTACCTGACCCAGTTATGCTGAGTGGTGGTATCGCCATAAACAGTTATGCAGCCTTGCATTTTTGCAGTAAGCAAATCACCTCCATCAGGGGAACAAGATGAAGCACCGTTGCCGCTGGGATCAACGGCGATGCCTTGAACTAGCCCCAACTCCTCCAGTTCGGCAATAGCATTGGCTTCTCTCGTGCCCTTGTAAGTGGTTTCATCAGCGGCAACGCCGGTACCGATAAAACCAGTGTTAGTGCCTGCCGTAATACCTGCTGTAACAAAAGGAGCTATGTTCGTGGTATCACCGGGCAGCATGCCATTTCTTAAGTAAAAGGCATTAACCGCAGTATCGATTTTATTGAACTGGGTTATTTCTGCTTGCAGTCTTGCCGATTGTATCAGCGACTGACCCGCCAGCACACCGCCGACGATAAGGCCGATGATGACCAGCACGATAGAAAGTTCCACAAGAGTGAAGCCGCGCTCATTTTTTCTGTTAGGCATATTTCCTCCGAATTTGTTAACCTGAAAAGTAATATACCATTTATTACCTCTTTATGCCTCAGAAAAAAGCATTTTCCAGTGAAATAGTCGTGACAATTTATATAAAATTTTAAGTAGTGGCTTATTTGCACATATCACATATATAGTATAGATGTGTGAGACGCTATCGGGACTAAGCGCCGCTAATATACAACGCCCCTTCCTCGCTCCTTCTAGCTACCAGCCCTGGCATTATCCGGCCTTTCACCCTTACCCATTTCATCAATTCCTTAGGCACCAGGCTATCCCGCCCGGCATTCACTTTACGGCGCAGGGTAGAGCGCTGGAGCGCCGCACTGCCTACATTGTATGTAAACGAAAGGAGCGCCGCTTCCTGCTCCGGCATAAGCGCCCGGTTTATCAGCCTTTTTATCGCCCGTGCAGAGATTTCCGCATCCGCGGCCAGAAGTTCCAGCGCTTTATCCTCCGGCAGCGGCTCGATGATCTGCTCGCCCGGCAATATTTTATGCCCATAACCAATGGTTTTATACCCGGCCGGGCATAGATATGCATTTGCATAAAATCCTTCATATTTTTTTATTAAGGGAATTGCGAAGGGGAGAGATTGATTCATAGCGGCTCCGTCATCCCCGCATCTTCAAAATTGCCCGTTGCCCGAAATAAAAACTGATGATACTGGCGAAGATGATTTGATCGTCGCCGGTCCAGAGAGCTTCCAGATTCATATTCAAAACATGGAACTGGAAAACCTTGATCCCGGCATAGAGCAGGAAGAAGAAGTAAGAAAGAACGGGCCGCACGCTGGCGTTCAGCGCATCCACCCAGCGCACACCACTATTGTAGGTTTTGTATAATTCCTTGGCCACCTCAGTATCGGCGTTGATTTTTATCTCCTCCAGATGGTTCTGAAACCCGAGCTTCTCTTGCTCCATCTGCATCTGCAAAATATCCAGCTCATGCTTCCTATCCGCCGCATCGCCAACCATGCGGAGAATTTCCGGAAATGCGGAAGTTAAAAATCCGAGGAGTGAACCGAAGAATGTCAGCATTATTTATCTCCTATGACAAGGCTTTTCACCGCAACCCACAACAAATACAAAACGGCAGGAATCAGCACCGAAATCACCGCGAGCTTTATCCGCTCGTCATAACCCTGGTTGGATTTCCTGAGGCGGCGGAGATATAGCAGGTCGGCCTGGGTTTCATTGATCTGGCGCAAATCGAACCCTAGGCTCGCCAGTGTTTCCTGCACCGCCTCGCGGACGATTTTTCTGATGTCGGTATTGGGCATAAAATAGTTACATGTTTTTGCTGTGTTACGGTTTCACGCAGCGCCTTCCCTTTGCTGCCGCCTAGAAAAAGCGTACGTACGCTTTTTTGGCCGCCGCAAAACAAGGCCGGTATCTCCAATACTCCTTAGGCCAAATTCCCTATCAACAGCCAGGTATTGGTGCCGGTTTTTTTCAATGTCGCCCCGGCATATTGCCCAGCCAGGTTTACTTTGGAATTATATGAGCTGACAGTTACGCCACCGGCCGGAGATACAGTCACCTGACCGGCGCCGATTTGCGCCAAGTCAACTTCCGTTCCAGTCGCATAGGCTACCGAGGCATTGGTCGGAACGGTCAGTGTGATCGCGCTTGCGTTACTCAGCGTCACCAGGTTTCCGGAATCGCCTAGAACCAACGTATAAGTCGTCCCGCTCTGCGCGTTTATAGGACGATAACCCTGGATTTGCATCGGCGTTGTAACACCTTGCGTCACCCCGTCGATGTTGCCGCCGGTGATGGTGACACTACTTGATGCCTGCGTTGCGATGGAGCCCAAGCCCAGGTTTGTCCTGCCGGTTGCAGCCGAACCCAAATCGGAAAGGTTATTCGCCACCTGTGCGAAAGTTCCCGTGGTTTGCGTGGCGGCAGTGCCAAGACCAAGATTCGTCCGGGCGGTTGAAGACGAACCAACATCCGAAAGATTATTGGATGCTAGCAGGTTCGTCACCCATTTCACGCCGAGCGGCTTGGTGCTATCCGCCGCCAGCGATTGCCCACTGCTGGCAGCCTGCAGGTTGAACCACGTCCTCAGTTTCGGTCCGATTTCCCCGAACATCTAGAAATCCCCGCCCATTGCATTAATGCTGATCAGCTTCCCAGAAGTGACCGTGGTCAGCGCTGTGCAGGTGAGAGTAGCGCCGTTTTTCAAATACAGGTATTTATTCCCGTTGGCATCATAGGCAAGGCCAGGTATCTGGGCGTTTCTTAAAATATCCACCAACGGCAGCGCATTGGTATTACCGGAATTTGCGGGAATGCTCACTGTGCCAAGCAAATAATTCGTGCTGCTGATCGTTATGAAAAAAGAAACGTCGCGGGCTGACGTATCGCTCGAAGCGACAACCAGCGTTTCGATTTTCGACCCGTTAGTACCAGCTGTGGCTATGGTTTTACTATTTGATGCATCGGCATTGGCGATCTGCACGACGTAATTCTGTACGGTTTGCGGAAAAATAGGCGTTGCGGTGACGGTCATGGTTAAACTCCTCCAAACATTGAATAAGAAACGATGTCGCTGACTATGAAAGGCAGGTCAGCAACGGTTAAAGTGCGAAATGTCGGCGCGGCGGCACTGCCGGAACCTGGGCCCGCATAAACCGTATTGGCGTTTTCATTGGCCTTGGTGACGGCCAGCGTGCCTGAGCCGGTAATTGGCGAGCCGGAAACACTGAATTCCGCGGGCATGGAAATCGCAACGCTGGTGACGGTGCCGTTATTCACCGTATTCAGCGCCGTGCCGCTGAACGAAAGCCCGGCACCCAGCGTGATGTCCTGGACATTGGCAGTCGATCCCGTTGGGTTCCCCACCAGCGAACTTGCCGTACTTTGCCGGATTAACGAATTGGAAATCCCGTTGCTCGCCACCGCTATGGTGCCGCTGCTGGTGATTGTACCTCCAGTGAGGCCGGAGCCGGTTGCAACACTCGTCACCGTTCCCGATCCGGCCGATACGTTCAGGACCGATCCGCTAAACGAAAGCCCGCTCCCAAGTGTTATCTCCGAAGGCGCCGCCCCGGAACCCGTTGGATTTCCAAGCAGCGTCGATGCCGATTCGTTTTGAATTTTTGCATAGGTAACAGCACTGGCAGTGATATTGCTGGTGCCGACACTGCTGAGTGTCGCGAGCGTTCCAAGGCCAAGGCTGCTAATTGACGACGACGGCGATTCATTTGTCCATTTTCCAGTCGAGGAATTATATACCAGGAAACTATTGCTCACCGGGGAACTTATCGACACATCGCCCAATACCGAAAGCGCCGAATTGGTGACGAACCAGCTGGTGCCGTTATAGGCATAAATCTTTCCCTGGTCAGCCACGAACAGGCTCATCCCAGCATTCGGCACGATGAATTGCCATACCTGGTTATACCAGGCGATGTTGTTCGCCTGACCCGTCCATGCACCAGTCGGGCTGGCCGCCACTATATATAAATCCCCAGGGTTCGGCGAACCCGGCGGGGTTGCGACTGTTATGCTTTTCGCCCCGATATTCATCAACGCATCAATTGTCGTCAGCGCTTCGTTGACAGTGATTTCCTTTTGTGCTTGACTCTGCTGAATTAAGGCGAACTTTAGGTTATTTGAGTTGGTCATATTTTTTAACTCTTTAAGGAGTAATGGTTATGAAAAAAGTTTCAGCGGTAGTTATTATCGGCGGTTTAGCATTGGTTTCCGGGCTTTGCCTGGCCACATTGGATTCCAGCGCGGCGGATTCCGCTTCCTCCAAAACGAAAAGAGAAGCCTGCGAAAGTAAGCTCTCTGCCAAGGCACAGGACGAACTTAAAAAACGCCGCGCGGCTTATGCCAGCCTTACCTCGGCAGAAAAGAATGACGTAAAAGCCGCCCGCGCCGAAGGCAAAGCCCAATATTATAAACTCTCTCTCCCGGCCCAGACAGTCTTGCGGACGGAAAACCAAGGCAAAAAGCCTGACGAATCGAATAAGGATGCGCTGAAAGAAGCTGCATCCTACCAAACCTGGGAGAAGGAAAGGATGGGCAAACTTTCGGGCAAAGAGCAAGCCGCCTCGGCTCAGCTTTCCTCAGCTACCAAGCAGGAATTGATTAGCAAGTGCGGGCCAAGGAAGAGCGGCGATAAGCAGTCTTAGTTTTTACCACCTTTGATATTGTCATCCCGGCGAAGGCCGGGATCCAGACCTAACCACTCGCACTTGCGGATAGGCATAGATCCCCGCCTTCGCCGGGATGACGCCACTGTTAAACACTCCCACTCCCCGGCCATCCCCGTCCCACAATCGCGGAAAGCTGATAGACATTCACCGAAACGCTGCTTTGCGTACTACCGAAATCGCTGGTCTGCAAGGCAGCACTGTAATAAGCCGATGGCGACGTTATCCCAGAAATCGTCCGCACCACACTGCTTCCATTCATAATATCCACGCTATACGCCTCCGTTTCTTCCGATAGCGGCACATCCGAATAATCCAGCCACGCACCGCCGACCCGCGTTCTCCTGATCCAGTTTATCGTTAAATTCCCTGAGCCATCGCGCGCTCCGGTAACATCCACCGGCGAATAAGGCTTCAAACATATCGCCTGATAAGTAAAATCCTGTTCGGTAACATCGCTTAAATCCTGGCCGAAACTGCCGCCTTTATATTCGCGCAAAACATTTATCAACGCCGTCGGATAAGCCGTCGAAACCACGCTGTTATCTAGTAATGTAAAATTTTCCCCAGCAGCATGGATAGAAACCTGGTTTTCCGTGCCAAGCCGCCCGCGCAGTAGGAGCCCTAGCGTATATTTATTCGGTGCAATCAGCGTCGCATTCTGAAACTGGATTATTTCATTCCCAAGCAGCGCGGTATTTGCCCCATTCAGCAGAGAGAGCCGATCGGTGCTTGCCAATTCGCCGGAGAGCAAAATCACCGTCACCGTATTTACTATATCGAAAACGCAAGGGTTAGCCGTCGCCAAAACCGTCGAAGCTTGGCCTATCGTTCCCGCCATGCTGATCGTGGAAATCGCCGCATACGAACTTCCGCCATCATCGGACCGGAAAACCTGCGCCCCCGGCCATCCAGCCTGTAAGCCCG
>Ga0206958_1262_pt1 | contig 12478 bp, 14 predicted proteins | sample Alteio_BWOrgHeat_33_FD_152968 | JGI IMG/M metagenome (GOLD analysis project Ga0206958, IMG submission 152968) | Enriched cells from forest soil in Barre Woods Harvard Forest LTER site, Petersham, Massachusetts, United States -... | ecosystem: Environmental > Terrestrial > Soil > Temperate forest >... | reverse complement strand
CTCGCTCCAGCACTTCATTCGGCAAAAGTCGCTCTCTCCTCGGCCATTCGTGAAGGCGGTCGAGGGTCCGGCTACGGCACTAAGACCGGCCGATTGCGGGATGTTCTAATCGTCTCGGAACTGGCGTTCGCCGTCATACTGATGGTCGGAGCCGGCTTGCTGCTGCGTACGCTGCGGCATCTGTTGCAGGAAAATCCAGGCTTTAATCCAACTCAAGTTGTCGCGGCAAACATACAGCTTCCGAATCCCAACGAACCGGAGGCGGATCCGTATCTCGACAATCTTCCCAGAGCCACCTTTGATCGTGAGTTGCTGCGGCGCATGAAGGCAATTCCGGGAGTGGAACTCGCCGCAATCACCTCAGCTCTACCGACCACCAATGTCAACCCCAACGCGGTCGGTGGCATAGCGAATGAAGGCTTCGCGATTGAAGATATACCGGCCGAGTCCTCGCAGGATCTGCACGCCGAGAGAATTCGGATAAGCCCCGATTATTTTAAGGTGTTGCAGTCGACGCTCCTACGCGGTCGCTCATTCACCGAGGGCGATGTAGACGGCAAACCGCTGGTGGCCATCATTGATGAAAGCACCGCTCATAAGTATTGGCCAACCCGCGATCCGCTGGGCCGCCGAGTGCGGTTCGGACGAAACCCTTCCAAGCCGTGGAGGACCATCGTGGGTATTGTCAAGGATATCAAAAGTGACGGTCTTGACGTCGATGGCGTTCCCCACATCTATGTTTCGACCTATCAAGATTCCAGCAAGGAACTGAGCGTGGTGCTGCGGACGTCTCTGCCCGCGACCCTGCTCGAACCACCGATTCGGCATGAAATCCAGAGCATTGATCCCGGCCTACCCGTATTCAATGTTGTCTCTATGAATGACATCCTTGATCGGTCACTGGCTTCACGCCGTTTTTCTGCCGATCTGGTGGGTGGATTTGCCGGACTGGCGGTGCTTCTGGCCTCCATCGGAATTTACGGCTTGTTGGCTTATATGGTCGGCCAAAGATCGCGCGAGATCGGTATCCGCATGGCCCTGGGCGCGCGGCGGAACGACATTCTGAGAATGTTCTTACGCAAGGGGGTCGCGCTTGCTGGCGTGGGCATCGTTGCCGGATTGGTCTTTTCTGCATCCACTGCGTCCATGATGGCAAGTTTGCTCTATGGCGTGCGCCCCCATGATCCGGCTGTGTTTCTGATCGTGCCTCTGCTTTTACTCGCAGTGGCCGTGCTGGCTAGCTACCTCCCAGCCCGGCGCGCGACGAGAGTGGACCCGATCGTCGCCTTGCGCGAGAGTTGAGGACATAGGCTTCGGACTCTGAATATTGCGATTTAACATTGGCTACTCAAAGAGGGGGCGATGACCACGTTATTGCAGGATTTGCGGTACGGACTGCGGCTGCGGGCGCAAGCGTGGTATCGCTCTCCCGAGTATGCGTTGGCCCTCGAGGTTCGAGACGAAGCACTAAGTCGCAATCTGATTCTTGCCGAAGGCTATATACCCCCAAGTCTGACATAACAATGGCAAAGCATTCTCTTTGAAAATGCAAGCTGAAATCCAAACTGAAATGAGGACAAAATGAAGAGAACTTTTGTGACCCCTGCCTTGCTGTTCCTCGCCGCGTCAGCGATTGCACAAACAACGTGCGCGCAATCGAAGAACCCGGTAAGTACCGCCCTGAGAGACATTCTGCCCGGCCGGCAGAAAAACACCGTCGCAGCCGTCGAAGCCATGCCCGCCGAAAAATTCAGTTACAAGCCCAGCACCGACCAGATGACGTTCGGCCGTCTCGTTGTCCACATGGCCGACACGAATAATCTGCTGTGCGGCAAGGCGGCCGCCGTCCCTGCGCCCAAGGTCGAGGAGGCGAAGGACACGGACTCGAAAGACAAGCTCATCGTCGCGCTCAAGGCCTCCTTCGATTACTGTTCCGGCGCGCTGGCGAATATGGACGATTCGAAACTAGCGGAGACCACGGAAGGATTCGGCGGAAAACAAGTCACACGCGCCTGGTTGAGCCTGATCCTAGCCGGTACTTGGGCCGACCACTACGCCGAAGCCGCAATGTATCTGCGCCTGAACGGCGTGTTGCCGCCGACCGCCAAGAAGTAAGAGTGGGAAGCCTGGCGTGCTTAGGTTGTGTGGGACGGGACGTCCCATTTTCAAGGCCACAACCGACTGAATGCGCTCGCCGAAGCGTTGGCAGCCAAACGGCTACCACTACATACAGCCACCCAAGATGCGGTCTATCTGCCGAAGATGGTTCAAGTCGTGTGCCGCTTCCAAGCGGACGAACTCCTCGACCGTTTGCCGTCCGCGTACCTCGTGGACCCCATAGCACTCCACCCACCGTGCGCGCGGGACCGACTCCAACAGTCGCAGGTTGCTCTCGCGCAGCGCCCGAAAGACCCCTGCCGAAAGGCTCGCCTCTTGCTGCGCGTAACCAAAGCGCTCCGCCCATACGGCCTGATCCCACCACGTCAAGGCCACGCCTGGGTTCGCCAGCATGTTTCGCAATCGCCACCCCATTGCCAGCTCCGCGTCCGCCAAGTGCGCTACGATCTCGGCGATGGACCACTTTTCAGGTGTAGGACGCCGGATCAACACCTCGGGCGCAACATCGCGCAGACGCCGATCGAGTTGCGATGGGGTGGCTTGTTGGACGCCGATGGGCTCCTCACCGCCAAGATAGCTTAGGACTCGAGTTCGGTATGCTTCGAACGTCTCTGCCATTGGTCCTCTCGGTAGACTGCCGCGCGATATATTCTAAACATTGGGAAATACCGTTTTCTTTATTTTCCGAATCGCATTCTCATCGCGTTTATAAAAGGTCCACTGCTTAATCCGCTTTCCTCGAATCAGGCCTGCCTGCGACAGGATTTTCAGGTGTTCACTTGCAGTTGGATGGCTGACGCGAAGTTTTTCGGCAATCAAACAGCCGCAGACTCCGTCCCGGACAAGGTCCCCGGCGATCTGCGGAGGAAAGTGCGCCCTAGGGTTCTGCAGCCAGAACAATATTCCAAGCCTGTGCTTATTAGCCAGCGCCCGAAACACGCGATCTGCTTTCATTTTCTCTCCGAGCCAATTTGGTATTTGACATTAAGCTAAATCCCTAAATAATGTGACACGGATGCTCCTACTTGTAAAGCTGTAAACGTCCAAACGGAGATCCGCACGGAGTGGCCAATCTGAGAGCTTGATTCATTGGGGGAATGAAATCATGGAAATACTATTCAACGATATCCGGTACGCCTTCCGCATCATGCGGAAGAGTCCTGGCTTCACTCTCATAATCATTCTCACGCTGGCATTGGGAATTGGGGCGAACACATCGATCTTCAGCATCGTAAACGCGGTGCTATTGCGTTCCCTGCCGTATTACGACCCCAGTCGTCTGGTGAAGATCACTTTCAACAATCCCGGAATAGGTTTGCGTGACATCCGCTTCTCTGTCCCCGAGTTGGAGGATCTGAAGTCAACAGCCGGTGTCTTCGAGGAAGTAAGCGTTGTCTTCCCCAGCAGCACCAACTTGACCGGCGCCAGACAACAACCGGAACGTCTTGAATTGCTCGGCGTGAGCCCCAACTACTTTTCCATGCTCGGCGCATCGCCGCAAATCGGGAGGCTATTTGACTCTCAAGACTTTGCGCTGGGTTTTGCAGAAGCAGTTGTGATTAGCGATGGCTTGTGGCGCCGCTCTTACGGCGGAGACCCGAATATTCTCGGAAAACATCTACAGCTGGACAACGATCCGTACACGATTGTCGGAGTGCTTCCTGCCGGATTTCGCCACCCCGGAAAGACGATTGCGAGGGATGTGGAAGTGTGGGTCACGACCGGGTTCAGCGCGGATCCTTGGCCGAAACCCGCGCGAAACGTGAGGGTGCTGCCCGAGGCAATCGGACGGCTGAAACCTGGCATCGATGTAACGCAGGCTCAGGCGAGACTGACGGCAATGGCCAGCGAACTCCGCACTGACTTCCCGAATGATTATCCTCCTGAGGCCACATGGTCCATTGAGGTCCAACCTTTGCAGGACTCACTCGTAGGCAATGTGCGTCCCCAACTGCTGGTATTAATGGCTGCGGTAGTCCTAGTCGTGCTAATCGCATCCGTGAACATCGCAAACCTTCTACTGGCTCGCGCTTCAGGAAGACAGAGAGAAATGGCAATGCGGATGACGCTTGGGGCTGGCCGTTTTCGCATGGTGCGCCAGATGCTGACGGAGTCGCTGGTGCTTTCCTTGATCGCAGGTGTGGCAGGCGTGCTCGCGGCGAAATTGACATTGAGTTTCATCATTCACTTTGTTCCCGCTTCAGTTCCCCGGCTTGCCGAAGTGGGTGTCGACCGGACGGTGCTGCTTTTTGCTCTTCTGATTTCCATCTTCACCGGAATCATATTTGGACTCGCTCCAGCTTTTCAGACAATGAAAGCCGATATGACTGCCGCAATTCGGGAAGGTGCTCAAGGCTCCGGTTACAGCGCTAAGACATTCCGGTTGAGGAGTCTGCTGATTGTGTCTGAATTGGCGCTTGCTGTTGTGTTGATGGTTGGAGCCGGCTTGCTCCTGCGGACTTTCTGGGGATTGCTTCAGGAGAATCCGGGTTTTAATCCTTCGAGAGTAGTTACTGCGAGCTTCTGGCTAGCGAACCCGAACGATCCCAAGACGGATGTGTATGGAGACTTCTCAAAAAGGACATCTTTTATCAGAGACGTCATCCGGCGTGTGGCCACGATTCCAGGAATTGATCGGGCCGCCATGACCTCGGATTTGCCAGGCGCGCGTCCCGCGATAACCGCCGCACTAGTGATTGAGGACCGCGCGGCCGATTCTTCACAGGGGTTAACAGCGGAAGTAATTCGAGTGAGCCCCGATTATTTCATGCTGATGCAATCCCCATTGATTCGTGGACGTTTTTTCCTAGAAAGCGATGAAAGCGGAAAGCAGGACGTAGCCATCATCGATGAGACGACGGCGCGGCGCTATTGGTCGGGCATTGATCCTGTCGGCAGGCGCTTGCGGTTGGGGGGAAATTCCAGGCTTCCCTGGGTAACCGTGGTCGTGGTCGGAATCGTCAAGGATATGAAGCAAGACGGACTCGACACAGATGGTGTCCCCCACATATTCAGACCTATCTATCAGCAATCAGGGCGGTCCATGAGCGTGGTGGCAAGGACGCCTCTGCCCGCATCACTCCTCGAATCGCAGATTCGGAGCGAGATACAGGCTGTCGATCCTGGTCTGCCAGTATTCAATGTCCGGTCGATGACCGATGTGATGGATGTTTCTATTGCTCCGCGCCGATTCTCGGCGGAATTGGTTGGAGTGTTCGCCGCCGTCGCGATGCTTTTATCCTCCATTGGCATCTATGGATTGCTGGCTTACATAGTTGGGCAGAGGTCTCGTGAGATTGGAATCCGAGTCGCCTTGGGAGCCCAGCGGCCCGATATTCTCAAACTCATTCTCGGCAAAGGGCTATTGATCGCCGGTACTGGAATTGCGATTGGATTGATCCTTTCTGCAATCTCAGCACGGATGATTGCAGGTCTTCTGTATGGCGTTCATCCGATTGATATGATCGTCTTCGTCACCGTCCCGCTGATTTTGTTGGTTGTCGCCTTTCTGGCGACTTACATTCCCGCTCGCCGCGCGACGAGGGTAGATCCAATCATTGCCTTACATGAAGGCTAGAAGTGCGAGGCTAGAAACGTAACCGACTGCCAAGGAGAAGAAAGTGTCCGTTTACGAAAGGCTAGAGGCTCTCAACATCGCACTTCCAAGACTCACGCCGCCGGTAGCAACTTTTGTACCCTTCCTGCGCAGCGGCAATTTGATTTTCTTGGCTGGTCACATTGCCAAACTCGACGGCCAGCCATGGGTCGGTCAGTTGGGTGCGAGTCTAACGACCGAGCATGGGAAAAATGCCGCACGCGCCGCGTCCATCGATCTGATGGGCACACTTCAAGCGGCGGCCGGTGACCTAAACCAGATCAAACGTATCTTGAAGCTGATGGTGCTCGTGAATAGCACTCCCGCCTACACCGAGCAGCATCTGGTGGCCAATGGCGCATCGGAATTCTTCGCGGAGATTTTTGGAGAAATAGGAATGCATGTTCGCTGCGCCTTTGGGGTCGCTCAGATTCCGTTTGGAGCTTGTGTCGAGATCGATCTGATCGCGGAAGTTGCTGATTAATGGCGCAAGTGAAGTGTTACCGCTACGCAGTCGTTCCCGCATGTTTGCGCCGGAATACGGTGTTCCCGAGGATCCGGCGACCGGAAGCTCAACCGGACCTTGTTTCGCTCGTCGAGATACGTCGTGAACGGACGAAGGATGGAAGCTAGATTTTGCTCAGATCGTAAAGCTGATACCGAGAAGGAGACCTCATGGCCACAATTCAAACTGCGGCCGACTGGCAGAAGGAGTGGTTCGAGATTGCAGACGCTACCTATTTGAACACAGCAGCCCATGCGCCCATCCCCCGTGTGGCCCTGCATGCGGTGCAAACCTCAATTGAAGTCAACAAGTCTCCGCATCACATGGACGACGTCGTTTTCTTCGAAGCTCCAAGCCGAATTCGGGCATCCCTCTCAAAAAAATGATTGGGGCGAAACCGGAAGAAATCGCGCTCACGACCGGGGCAAGCACCGGCGTTGCGGCCGTGGCCCATTTCCTGAGGTGGGAGCCGGGCGATGAGGTTATTACTGCCAAGGGAGAATTTCCGTTGCAATATGCCACCTGGAAACCCATGGAAGAACGCCACGGCGTGAAATTCAAAATCGTAGCGCCGCGAGACCGCTTCATCACGGCAGATGATCTTATCCACGCGCTGACGCCTAGAACGCGCGTCGTTTCCGTCAGTCATGTGCGCTTTGACGACGGGTCGCTGTTGAATGCGGCCCGCGTGGCTGCGGCATGCCATGCTCAGGGCTCGCTATTTGTGCTCGATGTGAGCCAGTCTTGTGGTGCGGTGCCGATGGATGTCAACGAGCTTGGCGCCGATTTTTTAGTGTGTGCTGGATACAAATGGCTCCTTAGTCCCTATGGCACGGGATTCTTTTGGGCGAAGAGCGAACATTTGGACATCGTGCGTCCAGGTCCGTTTTATTGGACAGCCCAAGGCGCTGAAGATGATTTTTTTAAGTTGAATTTTGTCGATCCCGCACCATCCCGCAGTGCCAAGCGCTGGGATGCGGCGGAAGCGGCCACTTATTTCAATTTCAACCTGACGGCTATGGATGCCTCGGTAGATTTTGTGCTGCGGGCCGGGCCCGAATTGGTACTCGAACACAACCGAAAATTGATCGATCTCTTGTTCCAACGCCTCCCGAAAGGCTGCGTTCCGGCGAGTCCGCTGGACTCCGCAGCGCGCGGGCCTTACGGCTGCTTCACTGGGCGGACTCCTGAAAAGACCTCCGAGCTTTATCAGAAGTTGAAGAAGGAACATGTTGTCGTGGCGATGCGAGAGGGTAAGATCCGTGTCTCACCCCATTTGTTCAATTCAGAGCGGGACATCGACCGCCTGATCAACGTGGTGGCCGCATGATGTTGACGCGGACTTTTGTTCACGGCGGTGGAGGATGACCGCCCCTGAGGTGATCTCGAATCGCACCAACAAAGACTCAAGGTGTCACGCAACTTAGGGGTGAAATTATTTCGTGGTGCGGTTGACTTTTTCCGACCTACTTCGTCAATACTACTAACCTTCAGAGGGTGAGCTATGACGACGCCTTTCTACAAAATCGTGCTGGGAACTGCGATTCTCGCGATGAGCAATCTGGCCGCAATCGCCCAGACAAATACCATCAAGCCAGCGTACGATTTTTCCCTTTCGCGCGAAGAGAAAATCAAGCTGGCCGAGAGCGCGGGCCCACACGAGGTTTCCAGCAAGGCTACTGTCTATGTTCTTGACAGCACTGGCTACGTAAAAGTCCGAGACGGAAGCAATGGCTTCTCCTGCTTTGTGGATCGGCAAGCGCCGGTCAATCTGGAACCCACTTGTTTTGACGCTGAAGGAAGCGCAACGACGTTCCTTACCCGGCTCTTCGTCGAGGCGCAACGCGCGCAGGGGAAGAACGAGGACCAAATCAAGGCTGATCTCGATGAGGGTTATCGGACTGGGAAGTTCCAGGCTCCGCGCAAGCCCGGAATCGTTTACATGCTTTCAGACCTGGGCTACCTTTTGGTTCCCACGACGAACAAATTGGTTCACATTCCGCCGCATCTGATGTTTTATGCGCCTTATGTCACCGACAAGGATATCGGTTCCCCGCCAAGTGCGCGGAACATGCCTCGCGTGCTTAGGGCGGGCCAGCCGGACGCTTACATTATTGTGATGGCGCCATCCGAGGGAGTGCACTGAGTTTCTTCGGGGAAATCGGGGACAGACGGCCGATTGCTTCGGGCGTCAATCTGAGTTCATGCGACGGAGCTAGACTGAGCTGTTCGGTTTGACCGGAGGATCATGGAGATACGGACGATCGGCCCATTCCTTCATTATTTTGGCAACGTGCGGGAGCGCACTATGCGCGTGGCCCGTTGTATTCCGCCGGACAAGATCGATTGGACCTACGCACCGGCCAAGTTTACTTTGGGCGATCTGTTGCGGCATCTGGCGGTAGCGGAACGATATATGTGGGCGGAAAACGTCCAAGGGCGTCCGGCTCGTTACACGACGCACGGAAAAGAGCTGGCGGACGGTTACGACGATGTGATGGCGTTTGTCGAACGCTTGCACGCGGAATCGATGGAAATTTTCGGACGACTCACCGATGAAGATCTACAGAAGAGATGCAAAACACCCGATGATGCGCCCATCACTACGTGGAAGTGGCTGCGCTTGATGGCTGAACACGAGATACATCATCGCGGGCAAGTTTACATTTACTTGTCATTGCTCGGCGTCGCCACGCCGCCACTCTATGGCCTAACCTCCGAACAAGTCCGCTCCCGTGCCGCCGTGGATTGATTTTCACGGCGCTGCGCTCGACTTGAAGGTCGTTTCATTGAGCATCCGAACCTAACTCGATGTCTAATAGAAGGCATAACGGTTAAATGACGTCAGTCTATGAACGATTGAAGAATCTGCAGATTACTTTGCCTGGCGTTCCACCCCCTGTGGTGGATGGCTACGTTGCTACTTTCGTTCCGTTTGTCCGGACCGGCAACCTGATTCATATATCGGGCGGCTCGCAAAGAAGAATGGAAAGCTTTGGTGCGGCAAGCTAGGCGAGGAGATTACCACCGCCGAGGGGAAACAAGCGGCACGCAGCGTCGCCATCGAATTACTTGCCACACTTCAGGCCGCCATCGGCGATCTGAATGGCGTTCGAAGGATTGTGAAACTTTTGGTCTTCGTCAATAGTGGGCCGCATTTTACGGAGGCCCACATGGTCGCCAATGGCGCTTCCGAATTGTTCATCGAAGTCTTTGGAGAGCGAGGAGCCCATGCGCGCAGCGCCTTGGGCGTGTCGCAGATTCCGTTTGGTTGCTGCGTTGAGATCGAGATGGTTGTGGAGACATTTGTATCGGAAAGTGAATGCGAACTGTGAAATGCACATGAAGAAGAAACAGAGTGGTTATGAGTCTAAGAGCTTCGCTATTCCAGGTAGGACCATGATGGGAGCATAATTTGCCGCGCCCGCTATCCAGCAAAGTCCCGGCGTGGTTCGGGCGGAAGTTCGACTTTACCTTTCCGGCGGAGCAGTACCCCAACGTTTGTGTCCGCCTGTGGGGCACGCCTGCACGCCTGGAAGAGATACTGCGCAAAGTGACGGGCGATGTGTTGGTCGGCAAACCACAAGAGAAGTGGTCAGCCCAAGAGCACGCAGGCCACTTGCTCGATCTCGAATCTCTATGGATGGCGCGTGTGGATGACTTCCTTACCGACCGAGATACACTCGCCGTCGCAGACCTGGGTAATCGCAAGACCCATGAAGCCAACCATAATGCCCAAGAATTGGCGGAGATTCTGGCTGGATTCCGCACAGCACGGCTTCGCTTAGTGGAGCATCTGGGGACATTTGAACCTGACGTTTTTGCGCGAACGAGCCTGCATCCGCGTCTCAAGCAGCCCATGCGGCTCGTGGATCATTTGTATTTTGTTGCGGAGTACGATGACCATCACCTGGCAAAGATATGGGAGTTGATCGATATGCATTTCCCAAAAGGATAGGAGTGTAGCACTTGATTCGGTCCGGGCTGAGGTTGCGGAACGTCTTTGACCTGCCGCGAACTGCTCACAGCGGGAACGACCGCGGCTTGCACATCTCTTTACCTGTTCACATAGCTCGGCCGATACCGTACTGACCTTCGCAGTTCAGTAGGCCAGCCTTTTTCTGCCATTTATTTTACTAGGCACTGATTCGGGCCAATTCCTGCGTCCCGCGGCTTCCCCATTTCGCAGATTCCCGCCTGCGATTTCGCGATCCGGCGTTGAGTCGTTGCCACTGGCAATATGAGTCCCGTCTGGTGTGAGGCCGCGCTTCTCAGACATAACTGATTTTCGAGCCGTCTTCCGTTGCGCTTGCTGACTTTCGTCCGTTCCACATGCCGACTATTATTGCCCGGTAAGTCCACTCTTTTTCTGCCACTCATTTTCCTGGGCACTGCTTCGGGCTAATTCCTGCGCCCGGCAGCTTCGCGCCTTCTGCTTTCCCGGTTCCTCCCCGTGATTCGTTTGGTTCCCTCCCAGAATGCAGCCGCTTGCCTTGGGAGCAGAAGCCCTTGCTTCTCGGGTGCCCCAAGAAAATGGGGCAGAAAAAGGAGAAACATCTCATGTACCTATATGTTAAGCGGAATGGCCTCGGGCTGAGGTTTGCGCGCCGACGTTTCCGACATTAGAGCATGGTTTGTCTTGCGCTGGCCACTCCCGTAGCGAAGACCTGCGACGCTGGAGGCGGCGCGCTTAGGCCGAGTGAAGGGAGGGGCCAGGGCACTAACTTTTGTCTCCGAAAGTTTGAGACTACCGTGTCGCTCCTCTTGACAACCAGAGGGAGAAGTGTATTCTCCTCCTGGCAGCCAAGGGGTAGGGAGATTCTATGCCTGAGAAGCCAAGTGACCTCGTCCAGGGCACGCTCGATATGCTCATCCTGAAAACGTTGGCCCTGGAACCCACCCATGGATACGGGATTTCCGTCCGAATCGAACAGATGAGCAAGGGCGTTTTCCGCCTGAATGCGGGCTCGTTATTTCTCGCCATTCAACGACTAGAGAGGGACGGGCTAATCGATGCCGAATGGAAACCCACTGAAAACAACAGGCGGGCAAGGTACTACACTCTGACGGCGAAGGGACGAAAGAGGCTCGACAGCGAAACACGAGAATGGGGCAGGCAAGCAGCCGCAATTGCAAGGATTCTGGAGGCGTCATAAGAGGTTAGCTATGTCATTGCTGCGAAATCTTGCAAGCGGGATGCGATCGCTGTTTCGAAAAGAGCAGGTGGATCGGGAGTTGGATGAAGAGCTTCGCGTCTATCAGGAGATGGCCGCCGAGGAAAAGATGAAGCAGGGGATGAGCCGCCAAGATGCGCTTCGCGCCGTCCGCCTGGAGCGAGGCAGCGTCGAAATTGCCAAGGAAGTCGTCCGCTCCGGAGGTTGGGAATTCTTGGTAGAGACCTGCTGGCAAGATTTACGCATTGCTATCCGCATTTTGCGCAAATCTCCCGGGTTCACGATCGTGGCTGTCCTGACGCTGGCTCTGGGCGTGGGAGCCAACACGGCCATTTTCAGCATCGTGAATGCCGTGTTGCTGCGTTCTCTGCCCTACCGCGATCCCGACCGTTTGGTAAGAATCTTCTTTAACGAGCCCGGCGTAGGATTGCGGGACGTTAGGTTTTCCAAGCCCGAACTGGATGACCTGCAGACGCGAGCGGGTGTATTTGAGGATGTGACCCCGATCTTCGAGGGTAGCGAGAATTTGACCGGCGCCAGACAGCCCGAGCGCGTCGAGGGGGTCAATACCAGTTTTAGCTACTTTTCCATGCTGGGTGTGATCCCGCAAATTGGACGGTTGTATGGTCCGCAGGACTTCGTGCCTGGTTTCGCTCCACAGGCCGTGATCAGCGATGGCCTGTGGCGCCGTGCTTATGGCGCCGACCCGAATGTTCTCGGCCGTACCATCCGGATCGACAATGATCCCCTTACAATTATTGGGGTTCTGCCACGCGGATTTCGCCATCCTGGACCGACGACTTCCGGCGACGCGGAAGTGTTTGGCGCCGGCGGATTCAGCGGAGATCCCTTTCCCCCGCCGATCCGTGGTAACCGGGTTTTGGTAAATGGAATCGGACGACTTAAGCCTGGCCTGACACTGGCGCAAGCTCAGGCGCGGCTCACTGCCATGGCTGCCCAATTGCGCCAAGACTTTCCCACCGATTATCCGCCGCAGGCGCAATGGACAATTGAGATTCAACCCTTGCAAGAAACTTTGGTGGGCAATGTCCGGCCCATGCTGCTGGTGTTACTGGGTGCGGTAAT
>Ga0206958_1256_pt2 | contig 12600 bp, 12 predicted proteins | sample Alteio_BWOrgHeat_33_FD_152968 | JGI IMG/M metagenome (GOLD analysis project Ga0206958, IMG submission 152968) | Enriched cells from forest soil in Barre Woods Harvard Forest LTER site, Petersham, Massachusetts, United States -... | ecosystem: Environmental > Terrestrial > Soil > Temperate forest >... | reverse complement strand
TATGTTCCAGACATATTGGGCTACATCGACCGAAGGTCTTTCGGGTGGAACGGCGGCAATTTGAGAAACGAAGTTTGATGAACCTCCCTTGACCTGAATGGTTACTGGCAAGGGCCTTAACGAAACCGGCGCCAAGAGCGGCTTCACAATCGGAGTCCTGTCTGCCGCGATTTTCCAACTCGGAAGTCGCATCCCAGCGGTAGGAATCAGCAAAAGTGCTGCTAGAGCAGCAAGCCAGACGGCATGGCGACGCGAAGCAGAGCTCCGCCTAAGCAAGAAGCACGCGGCGGACGCAAGGAGCAACACAATGGAGCCCTTGGTGAACAAAGTCCAGACGAGTTCGGCGTTCATTCCTTAGATTTCTCCTTCTTGGCGACTTCGATGAGTGCCTGTAACCGGTCTAGGTCCTCATCGGAAAGGTCGGCTTCTTTTGCGGTGAGCAGGGTTCCCAACGCCATTTCGACGGAGCCGTCGACAAATGTCTGGAGAAACCGCTGCATGGCGGCGAGAGCTGCATTTTGCCGCGGCTTTGCGGGTCGGAACGCATGAGGGCCCTCCTGTTCGATTCGAACCAGATAGCCCCGCTGCTCCAAAACGCGCAACTGCGTGCGTACGGTGGAGTTGGAAGGATTACCGCCAAGCTGCCGCTCTAGATCGGCAGCGGTAATCGTCCCTTGTCGATAGGCGACATCCATGATTTCCTGGAATCGCTTGCTGAGATACTCTTGAGACACCTTACCCATTTCGTTATTATTATAACGCGAGTTTATGGAGTTTCGTTATAAAAATAACGAAAGATTTTCTGGAGGGTTGGGTTGTGACGCGGTAATGCCGCACGACAAGGCGGTTAGGGGATCCATTCCATCCCATAACCGTTTGTCCCGTGTCCCATTAACTTGACGGCGTCCCGGTGTTCCGTTAGTGCGTCACTGTCAACGTGAGAGCTTTACTGACCGTTCCCAGCGAAGCCGAAACCGTCGTGGACGTGCTGGCAGTGACCTTTTTCGTGCTGATCGTGAACGTGGCGCTTGTCTTTCCAGCGGGTACCGAAACGGATGCAGACACGGTCGCGGCCGAAGTATTTGAACTCTTCAAGGTGATCGATCGTCCGCCCGTTGGAGCTGGCGCGCTGATCGTCACCGTTCCCGATACCGAGCCCGCTCCGCCCTTGATGGTAGATTTCGCTAACGTGAGGTTTGTTAAGACTCCCGCCTTTACGAGTAACGATGCAGTTTTGATGCCGTTGAGTGAACCCGTGACCGTCACAGGCGTGTCGGCGGAAACTCCATGAGTGGTTAGGACGGCGGTGCCGCTCGTCTTGCCAGACCCGATTGTAAGCGTGGTGCTAGCGAACTTGGCCGCGGCAGACGGGTTTGTCGAGAGCGTTACTTTGGCGCCTGATGGCCCCGCCACACCGCCAAGCTTGGCACTGCATCCAAGTCGGTCCTTCTTAAGATTCTGCCCGCAGCGATCTCATCAGTAACCGTGAGTATGACGTCAGCCCTGGGTGGCGTCGACAAGCCCACAGTGACAATCACGCTGTCCGGTGTGGCGGTTCTTGGAAACGAGGCGAATGGTCATTCCCTGAGCGGCAAGGTAGTCCTTTACCGTCTGCAGCTTTGATGGCGTCAATCCAAATGCTCGACCAACTTCCTCTGGGGAAATGAAGTGGTGATAATTCGCGCTCTTTGGGTCCGAAACAGAATCGACGAATTTTTGGAATCCGTTAGGGTCTGCCGGTTTGAGGCTTAAGGATAGGTGCAGGATATCCGTTCCTGGTTTCGCTCCCAGGGGTGTGGATTTGAGGATTGCTTTGGGCGGATCCTTCGGAAGAAAAACAAGCTTTGGGGGAGCAGTTTGACCAAGGCACAGTGCCTGAACAGCTAACGAGAAGGCGATACCGACAATGAGACGATTATTCATATGTATTCTTGCCATCACGGCATGGCCGACAGAAAGTGAGACTTCGATTATGTTCCTTTTAGTCAAATACACGGTACAAATACCTACCCAAGCAATGAGACTGTCGCAATATCTTCTTCAATTCGTTGGGCGCTGTTTAACAAAAAACGGTGGAATCAGGGACAGCCTCGTCTGAACGTAGACCAAGTCCTCATCGTTTCGCTATGCTGGAACCATGCGATCGGTAGTTACAGGTGGGGCAGGATTCTTGGGTTCGCACTTGGTGGATCGGCTTCTTGCCGAGCGGCACGAAATCGTCGTTCTTGACAACCTGATCACCGGTTCGCTGGATAACCTTGCTCACCTGCCCGACGATGGTCGGGTTGAATTCATCGAAGGGGATATTGCCGATCCCATTTTCATCGACGGACCGGTTGACTTCGTTTTTAATTTTGCGAGCCCTGCTAGTCCCGACGACTTCAAAAACTATCCGATCAAGGTTATGAAAGCGGGCGGAGTTGGAACCCTTCACGCACTTGGGCTCGCCAAAGCCAAGAACGCCGTTTTTTTTATGGCGTCAACCAGCGAAGTGTACGGCGATCCGCTCGTAAGTCCGCAACCGGAAACCTATTGGGGAAACGTTAATCCCATCGGCCCTCGAGCGGTTTATGATGAAGCGAAACGGTACAGCGAAGCGCTCACGATGGCGTATCGAAACGCACACGGAGTCAAGGTAAGAATCGCCCGGTTCTTTAACACATTTGGACCAAGGATGCGTCTCAATGACGGACGTGTAGTCCCGAATTTCGTCAAGCAGGCATTAACCGGCGAGCCAATCACAATCTATGGCGATGGGTCTCAAACAAGATCCTTCGGTTACTTCTCCGACATCATTGACGGCGTCTACCGCCTCGCGATTTCCGACTATCAGGAGCCGGTAAATCTTGGAACACAGGAAGAACGCACGATTTTGGAATTTGCCCAAGCAGTAATTGCCGCTACGAACTCCGAGAGCGAGATTGTTTTTCTGCCCGGATCGGTCGACGATCCGAAACAACGGAGGCCGGATACAACTCGAGCGAAGGCGGAGCTAAATTGGGAACCAAAAATCTCTCTCGAAACCGGACTTGCCGAAACGATCGAATACTTCCGGAAGAAGATTGCAATGCTGAACGCCAGCGACCCGTAGACCGCTCTAACTAGATGACTGGAACAAAACGACCGCAATCCAAATCAGACCTTGTCCAGCAAGTGATAGACCGGTTGGAGGTGCGCTACGGACGGTCCCGCCTGATCGCCCGGTTCGAACCGATGGATGAGCTGGTCAGCTGCATTTTGAGCCAACACACGAGCGATACAAGTTCGTTTCCCGCATTCACGAACCTGAGAGCGACTTTTCCCCAGTGGCGAGACGTCGTCGAGGCGGGGCCGGAGAGAGTCGCGGAAGTGATCCGTAAAGCGGGTCTCGCGAATCAAAAATCGAAAAGCATCATTGCGTGTCTCAACGAGATTTACAACCGGGTCGGAGAATACTCGCTCGAATCCCTCCGCCAAATGCCTACCCTTGAAGCTCGGAAGTGGCTCATGGAATTGCCGGGAGTCGGCCCGAAAACTGCCTCGATTGTCCTTTGCTTTTCCATGGGTCGAGAAACAATCCCTGTCGATACGCACATCTACCGGGTCTCTTGGCGAATTGGAATTATTCCGGACGACACCGGCGAGGTAAAAGCCCATGATCTTCTAATGCGAATCGTTCCGCCTCACTTGGCGTTTCGATATCACATCGACCTGATTCAACACGGACGGGTCGTATGCAAAGCCCCAAATCCAGACTGTCCATCCTGTCCCGTCACAGACCTCTGCCAGTGGTACCAAACCGGAGGTTCCGCGAAGCGAAAAGATGAGTTATTGAAACGTAGGCTGCGAAAAGCTGCACCGGAAACTTAAATTTGGCCATTTTCCAGAATCCTGAGGGTGCGATTCTTGCGCGGGAAAGGCTTGAAGATCTTACCGGCTTAGATCTTGGGCGGTTCATTGAATGGGCGTTTGAAGATAACGTCGCACCGGACACTGCCCTCACAAATTTGGAGAGATGGATTAGAGCCACGTCCAACCCGCGGCTCTACGTGGAGCAAATCGTAGGATTACCTAAGGTTGGCAGGCTGCTTGTTACCATGTTTGGGGCGAGCCAGCCCCTGGCAAACAGCCTCATACAAAACCCAGAACTAGCCAGCCTTGTCATCGAAGGAGCGGAGTTTCGCCGAATTCCAACGACGGAAAAAATCAAATTGGAGGGATTGAGCCTGCTAGCAGCTGCAACCTCTCATAAACACGCCCTCGATCGTCTCCGATATTTGCGTCAAAGGTGGAATTTACCGATAGCCTTGAACGACCTTGCGGGAATGTGGGAGCAAGAAATCGTTTGGCGCGCATTGTCTGATCTGGCAGATGTTTTGATTGATTTATCGGTGGAAACCGTCTGGACGGAGTTTGCGAAACAGAAGCAAATTGCAGCGAGGCCGGAAATGATGATTGTTGGATTCGGGAAGTTAGGGGGCAAAGAACTTAACTATTCGTCGGACGTCGATCTGGTTTATGTCGTGGAGGACGGCTTGGAGGAGCATGTCGATCGAGATCTGACTCGATTCTTCGAATCGTTCGGCCGAGCACTGACTGATCGCATGGGTCGCGGTTCGCTCTACCGAGTAGACCTACGTCTGAGGCCGTATGGGGGGGCGGGTCCAATTTTGCGCAGTATGAGGTCATATGAGGCCTACTATCGACTCTACGCCGAGGCCTGGGAAGTGCAAGCCTTACTCCGCTCCAGGCCGATCGTGGGCAGCCCGTCGCTCGTCGCTCGATGGGAGTCGATGCGTCTGACTACCTGTTTCCGTCCGACCCTGAGCGAAATCGGTCTCGAGCAAATGCTCGCTATGAAAGCCCGGATTGAGGACGGAGCCTCTGACTCGGATCTAAAGCGGGGTGAAGGAGGTATTCGAGACGTCGAGTTTCTTGCCCAGATACTTCAGATGATCCACGGCTACGAGCAGATAGACTTGCAAGTGGCCGGGACGTGCGACTCCTTACGCGCCCTCGAAGCCACAGGTGTGTTAGAGCACTCGGTAGCCTCTGCGTTGATAGATGGCTACACCTTTCTAAGAAAACTGGAGCATCGTACGCAACTGGTAGGTGACCAACAGACTCACACGATTCCATCCGGCGAAGTACCCCGAGAGAACCTTGCAAAGATGATGGGGAGCGATTCCTGGGATTCGCTGAGCCGTGCGTTAATCGACCATAGGCGTACAATTCAAATCTTGTATCGCTCAACTTTCAAACTAGAACCCGCAACATCTGGTGACCGAAGTCAAGTTCTTCAAGAGCTTGGTTCGTTGGGCCCAGCCGCACTTCATTGGTTCGACGGAATCCCAGAGAGCAAGGAATTCTACCGGGGCCTTGTGAACAACGAGGGAAGCCTGGACCGCGTGCGTCAGATACTTGCCAACGCACCTAGGCTCGTTGCACCCTTCAAAGCTTCCGTTTCGCTGACTGAACTTCTGATGAGCGGTGAGATCGAGGAGTTAGATGATCCCAGTTCCCGGATTCGCAGATTGCCTTCGACCGTGGAACCGGGCCACTTGGCAGAGGTTTATGCTCACGGTCACACCGTTTTGCTGACTCGGTGGTCGCTCACGCCCGAATTCGGTTTGGGTCGAGAACTTGCAAATCTGGCTGATGCGCTCATAGAGCATTGCGCCGATCGACTGAAGATCGACTTTGATATCATTGGTTTGGGCAGTTTCGGAACGCGTGAACTAGGGCCGGGATCCGACGTCGATCTGTTATTGCTTGTATCCGATCGAGACCGCCAGGCGATTGCGGAGGGCCAAGCCGAGCGATTCTTGGCGTTCCTCAGTCAGCTAAAGAGACTTGGTGCACCCATCGAATATGACCTACGTCTTCGCCCGGAAGGATCGAAAGGCTTGCTAGTACGCACGCTCGACGGTCTTCGCACCTACGACCTTGACGGAATGGAGATGTGGGAGCGATTTGCGCTGGGTCACGCAAGGCTCATTACCGGTAACGCTAAATCGCTTGAGGCGGTACTCCACTCCGCCCTTGGTCTCCCATTAACTCCCGAACGTCTCCTTGAACTAACTAAGATGAAGCGACGTGTGGAAACGGAGCGTGTCAAACCTCAACATGTACGACGCCAAGTCAAACTCGGAAGCGGTGGGTTGAACGACATCGAATGGCTAGTCCACTTACATGAAATGCGGTACCCAACCGCAACGCACGCCGGACAAACCACAGACCTCGAATCGCGAATCAAGAACCTTCTCAAAGCCGGGCTGCTGAACGCATTGGAGGGCGAATTCCTTGCCGAGGCCCATAATTATTTGCTGTCGCTGAGGACTCGCATCTACTTGATGGGGATCGACGATGACTTGCTGCCCGAAAATCCTGATAAATTGGACCGACTGGCCGCGTCATGTGGATATCCAGATGGAAATTCTCTTCTCGCCCGACACCAATCAATCGTCGACGCCGTCCGTCGAATGTATCTGGAAGCACTCGAACGTCTGAAGTCATGATTCTCCGCCTGTTTTTTCTGTACTTAGGCTCCTACGTGTGTGGTGGGATTCCTTTTGGCGTGCTGTTCGCTCGTCGGAAGGGCATCGATTTGATGAAAGTCGGAAGCGGCAACATCGGCGCGACAAACGTAAAGCGTGCCCTTGGCGGACGCATTGCGATGCTTGTATTCTGTCTGGACGTCGCTAAAGCCGCTGTACCCTGCCTGGTCGGTCGCATGATCGTGACGCATGCAACCCACGGAATCCCCGCTCAGGTCTTCTGGTTCGCCGCGGGATTGACCGCGGTGTTTGGCCATTGCGTATCCCCGTTCTTGCACTTTAAAGGGGGGAAAGGGGTGTCCACTGCGTTGGGAATGGTGATCGGCAGTGCTCCCCTGGTCGCCTCGGCTTCCTTCGGACTGTTTCTTGTGCTTTTGCTGTGTACTCGCTACATGAGCTTGGCAAGCCTGATCGGCGTTGCATCGGCAACATTTTTTGGTTGGATCTTTCCGGAGCAAGCGCGGGAACTTGTTCCGCTCTATGGTCTGTTGACCGTTTTTGTAGCCTATAAACATCGTGAGAACATCAAACGGCTGTTAAAAGGTACCGAACGTAAATTCACCTTTGGAAAGGAACCTCCCGATAACTCTTCAGACGACCCCCAGCTTGATCGCAAGCCTGACCCAGATCCGATTTCACCCGGAGATCAACAGGTTATAGACAATGCCTCCGAATCGAAAGAACCGCCATCCGACGAAAACAAGTCTCTTGATTGAGACGAACAGGCGACTCCATGAACTTCGATCGTATTGCACAGCACTCAACAGCATTGGTAGGATGCCTGGCTTGGCTTCCGTTGGCAGTTTGGATTATGGCGTGCGTCCACTGGATGATCGGCGGCGACATCGATGTGATCACTGGCTTTGCGGGGATCGCAGTGGCAGTCGGGCTCGGTTACGAGGCCATCAACCCTCCGGTGCCTCAACTCGCGCCTTTGACTGTCGTCGCAGTCTTCGTTACCGTAATCATGTTTCCCTTCGTACGGACCGCGATGGACAAAAAGGCATTGCGCAATATCGATATCGAAGCCTTGGAGAAATCGTATGCCGCGCTTTATCAGCGACCGGACAATGTGATGGCCAAGATCAAGATCGCGCGCGTTTTGTGGGACCTTGGAGTTTGCGGACACGCGATTCGAATTGTGGAAAGCCAATTGCCGTCAATGCCTCTGAGATTCTTCGCAGAGGACATTCGGATGTTGAAGAGGTGGCATATGGCACGCGTTGAAGCCCGCTTTTTTGCCCCCGTGGACTGCGCTGAGTGCCAAACTTCGAACGAAGCGGGCTTACTTTTTTGTCGACAATGCGGAACACCCTTCCTCATTGACTTCGTCAAGGGAAGGGTTGTCGGAACGAGGTTAGGAAAGAAGCTGATGGCGGCGTGGATCTCGTTGATTGCGGTGCTAATCGGCATCCCGGCCGCGCAAGCTTTGCCGCCAATACCAAGCATCGTCGTGATTGTTACAATGATGATTTTTGCAGTAACGATCGTATTCTTGGCTTTTCGGGACACGACCAGCGGAGTAGCTTCTTGAAGAAGCTGGACATCTATATTGTCCGCGAATTGATCATTCCGTTCCTGATCGGCACCCTTTCCGTCGTTTTGATGTTCCAGGCCAATACTTACATTGCGTTGGCGAAACTTTACAACCTGGACAATATCCCAAAGAAGGCGGTTTTCCAATTTATATTGGACCAAACCCCTACATACCTAAACATGACCCTTCCGGTGGGCATGTCTTTGGCATCGTCTTTGGCGATCTCTCGGCTCGCACGAGAGTCGGAATTGACGGCGATGAGAGTTGCGGGCGCCCGCATTTTACGCGTGATCCTTCCGATCGTCGTCTTTGGGATATTTGTCTCGATCGGGAACTTCTACCTCGTTGAAAAGGTCATCCCAAATTCAACGAAGGCCGCCAACCGGATCGGAATCCAGATCGGAATTATGGGACTCGCTCCCAACCTTAAAACGAACGCCATCATCAACCTTAGGCAATATGCGGCTTCCTTCGGACTTGTGGAGCGAAACGGCGACGACCTGCAAATCAAGAAAATTCTACTTATCGAGCAACCCGAGCCAGATGCCACTGCGCTAACGACCGCTAAGACTGCGACTTATCACAATGGCCTTTGGTCTTTTCACGACGCATACTTCCGCGTTGTCAAGGGTATGGATCTGCAGGTCTTCCATCCACTGAAGGATTTTACGATCAACGAGAAGATTGTTCCTGGCGACATGTTCACGCCTCCTCAAGGCGAAGAGATGTCGACACAAGAACTTCAAGATTCGATTGAGGCAGGGCGCAAGCTCGGCTCGAATACAAAGCAGCTCGAAGTCTTGCTCAACGTCAAATACAGCGTCCCTGCAGCATGCATTGTTTTTGCACTGATTGGACCGGTATTTGCGATTTACTTTGCTCGTAGCGGTGGTTTCGTCGGTGTCTTCCTCAGCATCGTATTGGTTCTCCTGTATTACAACGCATTCGTCATCTCGACCGAAATTCTTTCGAAAATTGGTCAAGTCCCAGGATGGTTGGCCGCGTGGCTTCCGAATATTATCTTTGGACTCGTAGGGATCTTGGCAATTCGGAGGCTTGAATGAAGAGACGAGCTTTTGGGGTCGCAATTATTCTTGGTGGCGCAACCGTCGCCGGCGCACAGGTCGCCGCGTTCGGTCCCACCGGCAACTTTATTCGGGTCCTACAGGAGCGAAACATCGTTCCGACAACCGATCCGGGGAATCCTCTGCAGCCAACCGGGTTTGGCCCCGACTCCGCCAAGTCAGAAGCTCAAAAAGCGCCGGAGCCCGAAACTGACGACAAGGCATTCCAGCTCGTATCCGGCCACTCCAGCCAATCCGGCGACGATGTTCACCTCGGAAGCGGGACCGAATTCAGGTTTCGCGGCTACCACGTGTTTGCCGACAGCGCGGACGGCAACTTGAGCACCAAGATCTTTTCCCTCCAAGGCGATGTGAAAATCATCGGCAAAGACGCGATAGTCACTGGCGAGCGCGTAGTTTTCGATTTCGACAAAAAGCTTTTCCACGCGTTTAACTCCAAGGAACAACTTAATCCGAGCCTCGTAAAAGGCGCATTTGTCGAGCCGCTCTATTCCCATGCACGAGAATCGTACGGGAGTGCCGACGAACAAGAAACACTGTACGGAGGGATCACGAGCTGCGATCTCTTGAAGCCTCACTATGAAATTGACGCCGACAATATCATCATCCGGCCTGGAAAGCGAGCCATCTTCCGTAAGGCGAGGATAAAACTTTTCGGTCGAACGATCATCAAGATCCCATATTTAGAGGTGCCACTTGACAATCGGACGTATAACAACTTGCCAATCATAGGGCAAAGTCCAGTCGAAGGCTATTACATTAAGTTTAAATACGGCATTCCACTTCATGGGGATAACGATCTCTTCACCCACGTGGACTTGATGTCGAATCTGGGCGTGGGCATTGGCGCCGATTATTTATATCGGAGTCGGGTGATCGATGGGGTACTTCAGGTTTATACAATTTTGGGACCCGGAGAGATGCTCAAGGTGACCGACGAGCACAACCAAAAATTTAAGTGGGGCACGTTAGCCCTCAAAACCGACTACGAACAGAATAACTATCTTGTGGATCCCGGATCAACGACGGAAAGCACCCAGGCGTTGCTTACGTTCCCGCAGCATGGAAATGCGATGACCAAGCTCACGCTCAACCAATCGGGAAGCGCAACAAACGGATTTTCGACAAGCAACCAGTCGATTTCGGTGGCCGACAACCGAAAATTTGGAGACAAGATCTCCACGAACGTCACATTAGACTACCAAAACAACGGGACCACCTACCAGGGTGCGACAGGGGCAATATCGCAAACTACCCAGTCGTTGAACGTGAAATTGGACGCCCAGGATGAGCTAGCCAAGGCCACAGCCGATCTAACCTACCAACGGCAGATTCCCATAGGCACTACCCAAGCATTTTTAGGGTCGAGCGATGAGACCCCGGTCGCAACTTTAACTTCAGACGCGCGCCGCCTTGTCGGCGGTGAATTCGCCCAAAATTGGCCGTTCAAGACCTCACTTTCGATTGGTGAATTTGCCGACCAATTTGGGGGTAGTCAAATCACTCGAGACATGTTTGATTTTGGATTCACGAAGCCGGATCGAGGGACGGGCCCATTTCACAGTGATATCACCGGCGAGTTTAAGCAGGGAATCTACTCGGACGGAACGGCTGAATACGTGCTCAATTTTGGTGACGTCGAGACTTATAAAGTTGGAACCAATTCCTCAATAAACTTTCGCTATAACTATCTTCGACCCTACGGATTTTCTCCGGTTGCCCTAGATTATGCGGGTCAGACGAACCTTGCCACGACCGATTTTAGCTACAAGACAGGTAAGTCGTTCACGATAGGAGCCCAGTCGGGATACGACATCCTGCGCTTGCAGCAGCACGAAGCCGCTTGGCAGCCTTTCGGCGTTCGAATGGAGTACCAGCCGAAGGACGCTTTTCTACTTCGAGCTCAATCGACATACGATACATTCCAAGAGGCATGGAGCAATGTCCGCCTGGACATGAGCTACAAAGCGGGAACGACATTTCTGTCGGTCGGATCCTATTACGACGGAATTGCCCACACTTGGAGCAATGTCAACCTGTTCTTGGATGGCCTAAAGATGGGTCGAACGAAGCTCAGTGCGGTGTTGAATTACAATGGTTACACCCAACAATTCGACTCTCAGCAATACTCGCTCACTTATGACCTTCACTGTGCGGAGGCCGTGTTTACGGTGATGAGTCAAAACTCCGGGTTCCAACCGGGGACGACGTACCAATTCTTCATTCGGCTAAAAGCGCTGCCGTTCAATTCCGGCTTCGGAGCCGGAAACCGTGGCCAACCGCTCGGGACGGGGACGGGGACGAGCTATTGAATCTTAGGGTTTAGGGTCTGGGGGATGGGGTTTAGGGTCCGGGGACCTTACTCCTCCGCTCTTGCTCTTTCATCACGGCATCACTCTACAGTGCAAAATTCCGACCCTAAACCCCATACCCGAAACCCTAGCCCCGCGATGATCAGCTGCTCGCACTAGAGTAGCTCTTCATCGCGCGTCGCCAAAATAGGCGAGATATGGCTAGCACAACTACCGCCCAAACGGCTCCTTCAGCGACGGCTGAGCCGTCTGGGCCGGTGACTAACTGGCGAGCAGGTACGGTTGCAAGAAAGGCGAGCGGCACAACGTTTGTAAGGAATCGTCTTAATCCGGATCCATAGATGTCGACCGGATAGCGCGCTACCCCGATCAACGATTCTCCAAGCACCCAGAGATTATCTACACGCACCAGCCAAATCGCGGAAGTCATCAGAGCCAGATTGAAAGAATAAAAGATTGCCAACGCGCCGAAGATAAGCAGAACAAACGAGACCCATCCGAGATAACTTGGATGAAGGTGAGCGGACGAAATTCCAACAACAAGCATTACAATGCCCGCAAACACTGTCCCGATCTGATCGAAGTTGAACCGACGAGAGCTGACCCAAAATTGGGTGTCCATTGGCTTGGTTACCACGAAATCCATGGTGCCAAGGCGAATCTGCGAAGGAATATCTTGCAGCGAAAAGAAGAACGCGTTAAAAACCGCATTCATGAGGAAGATCGTCGCCCCAAGTACAAATGCATCCCCCCGATCCCACCCGGCGACGCTTTTCGTGTTGCCATAGACTACGAGCAGGATCATCACGAAGAAAAAGATCCACATCAAGTTCTGCCCCAATTTCGCAATGAAATTAGCCTTAAACTCAAGCTCTCGTGCAAACGAGCTAGTAAAGAAAGCGCGGTAAACCCGCCAGTAACGTCGCACGGCACTATTCTGCCGTAATTCTTGGAAGTGGTCTATGGAGTATTGGCTTGTTGACGTGATGAGGCTCACGATCGAGGAACCCGATCAACTGCTTGAGCTGACGAACCAGTCCTTCCGATTACGGGTAAGTTCTCCATCACTCCTAACCTTCAGCCGCGGGCACGTAGCACTTCAGGTGCCCCACAAGGTATAGTCTCTCTTC
>Ga0206958_1260_pt1 | contig 12616 bp, 4 predicted proteins | sample Alteio_BWOrgHeat_33_FD_152968 | JGI IMG/M metagenome (GOLD analysis project Ga0206958, IMG submission 152968) | Enriched cells from forest soil in Barre Woods Harvard Forest LTER site, Petersham, Massachusetts, United States -... | ecosystem: Environmental > Terrestrial > Soil > Temperate forest > O... | reverse complement strand
GAGAAACATCAAATCCTGTGGAGACCCATAACGGCTGGTGGGTGAAAAATACCCCAGGGTTTGATAGCCCCAGGAGCCGTAAAAAGGATGCTCCATGACGGGCAAAAACTGCACGTGAGTAAAACCTAAACTTTTAATATAACCCGGCAAATGCTGGGCCAATTCGCGGTAGGTCATGGGCCGGTTGCCCTCTTCAATCACCCGTTTCCAGGAACCCAAATGCATTTCATAGACGGACATGGGGGCGTTCAAGCTGTTATGAGCATGGCGTTCCTTCATCCAAGTGCCGTCTTGCCAGGCATAATCCAAATCCCAAACAATGGAGGCGGTTTTAGGTGCCTGCTCATTAAAGCAGGCAAAAGGATCCTGTTTCTCGACTTGATAATAATTTTGGCTGGAGACAATATAGTATTTGTACAGTTCGCCTTTGAGCACCCCGGGAATGAAACCTTCCCAAATCCCGGAGGAATCCCAACGCGCGAATAAGAGATGTTTTTGACGGTCCCAGCCGTTAAAATTACCGACCACCGCCACACTCTTAGCGTTAGGCGCCCAAACCGCAAAATGCGTGCCCGCAACACCATTGACTTGGGCCGTATGCGCGCCTAATTTTTCATAGAGCTTAAAATGATTGCCTTCTTTGAATAGATAAATGTCTTGATCGGTCAGTTGTGAAGCAGAAAGGACGCCATTCTTTTGGTTCGTGGATTGGGCCATTCAGGCATTATAAACACCCTGGCGGAGAGCTGCAACACAAATGATATTAATGGTTTAAAGAAGCGAATAATTCTGTTTCAATGGCAGGTTTGATGGAAACAATCACAGGCTCTAAGCCCTCCAGATGGCTCAATTGCGCGAGGTCTTGCTGGGCCAAAGGCAGCGCCACCCCTTGACCATCCCGCTTGATGTGTAAGTTTAAATGGGCAGAATTCAAATCAATACCGCCAGGGTTTGTTAATTGGGCCCTGTCCTCCTTTAATTGTAAACCGATTTCTTCCATATCTTGATTTAACGACGCCTCATCTTGTGGGTTTATTTCTTTCTTTAAGTTTTGGAATGCCTCCAAATATTCTGGATGTTGACTGCCATATACCAGTTTTTTTCTCCCACCAAAGACAATATTTTTAACAAAAGAAAAGTCCTCCTCGGACAGCTGCAAACCATATACATATTTTAATCTCAACCATTTAAGAATTCCCTGTATGCCAAGATCAAATCCGCCTTCATGATCTATATTCAATCTCGAAATGCCTTTCAATGAATCCGTCAGGCCATCCTTATAGTTATATAATTTTCCTGAAGAATCTATCCCCATTTGAAGAATGTGAGGCGACGTAAAGGCGGAGTATACAGGACCCCGCGCATCCACCACTAACAATTTAGGGTAGATCCAAAAGTTATCAGGATGCGCGGATTTATGGGGGCCAATATAAACAACGCGGGTATTCATGAAACTGATTCTTTTCTTACTGTCCTTTAATCTTTCATACTTATCAAAGAACCGGGTGATTTTTTCGCGGGCTTGTTTATAGATTTCTTCTGAAGTCAAATGACCGAATCGGCTGACTGACTGGCGTTCTTCATCAGTCAAATCAAGTTTAACCGTGATGTCTAAATCATTGATGGGCTTCTCCCAGAAAATATCGCGGACGGCCCCTCCAACAACGACGATATCATTCAACCCTTCTTCTTTTAAAAAGCGTAAAAAATCTCTCAAGGACTTATCTGCAATGTTTGGGGGATCAATATAGCCCGTTTCTAAAGCTTTACTGACAAGGTCTTTATTTAAAACCCATTTTTTATTCTTTGGTCGGAAAAATAGGAATTTCATCTTGATGTTTGAAGCCCACATCGCCGCGTCAACCGTAGGATGAGTTAAATCCGCTTCTTGAAAAACCTTTTGAAGATAGTGCGCCAGTATGTCTTGATCATCATCAACAGCGTAACCTCTCAGATGCAACGCATCCAATACACCTGACAATAATCCGGCCAGTTCCGCCCAGTGGACCGCGAGCAAATATGATCCTTCGTATGGCTGGTTATACGGCCTTTGGGGCATTGGCTCAACGATTTTGGACCTAGGGTTTTCTTCAAAATGGCTGCCGATGTTGGCAATTTTAAAGAACCTATCAATTCTGATCCATAATCGGGAGGCTGGTCGTTTGTTTACATCGCCGTAATCCTTATTTAGTCCCACCATATCGAGCCTGTCTTGGATATAAGGGGCGATGTCTTCTTTATCTAGAACATGCTGCCATTCATAACCTTTGCCAAAATACATATAAAAAAACTTGGACACATTGCCGTCAGCCTGCTGATTAAACGGCCTGATATCAAGTCCGTAATCCTTATTCGCTTCGGCGATAATATCGTCATCCAAAATAGTCTTCGCAAAAACCTGATAAGTACCGCCACCGTTGATCGCGGCGTCGGTATCGACAAATAAAATATTCTGCAAGCCGGGCGTCAAGATTTTCTGGTCATAAAGATATTTGACAAATAGAACCCTTTGACGCCTGTCATGCTTCATGGCCTCATAATTTCTCATCGTGGCCCACACCTTATGGATATGATCGACCGGAAAAACACCAGTAACCTTCGCCATTAATCTGGCCGCTTCATAAAGAGGATCTGCGCCGGCGCTTAAAAAAACAATTTTGGTGGGCTTCTCTTGGGGCAATTGCTTAGCTTGTTCAAAAACAGCATCTAGAAATTCCATCAAAGGCACTGCAAGTGGTCTGGCATCGCCAAATAATTTCTCAAAGAAACGCAATGAATTGAAACTTTTGAGTCTGCCAAAAATCCTCTCCCACCGCTCCCCCGCCCCAACCATCGCCGTATCCGAATCCTGCAGGGGCCATGTCACAACTTTTTTCGCCATCGATCTTTTCGCCGCAGGCAAACCTTCCAGATTGATACGAACCCAGCCTTCTTGTACTAACGTGTTCACTAAAACGTCTTCATCCACAAGGTTCAAATTCAAAAAAATAAAGTGCTCATAGCTCTTATACTGATCTCGATCTATCAACATTGCACCGGCAAATATATCCCCCACTTGGGGAGTCAAATTCCAGCCTGATGTGAACTTAAGAAGTTCGCGATCAAGAATGCTCTGAAATTTATTTTTAAAATCAACGACAAGATCAGCTGATTCATATTGAATAGACCGCAAAAATCGGTAGCCAGGCGCTTGAAGAAAATCTTGAATATTTTCAAACAGGCGAAGCCCCCCAGGAATCCTGTATCCTCCTGAGACCGATTTTTTCCATGCCTGCACAGCTTGCCCGGTCCACTGAGGTTCAATCTTCCCCAATAATGCTTTTCTCTCTCCCATAATCTCTTCTATGTTCGCCTGACCGAGGGTGACGTCGGGAAAATATTTTTTGGCGGCAAAAGGTTGAAATAAAATGGTTCCTAAAATCACAAATTCAGCGGTCTTTTGTAATTCCTGTTGGGTCCAATCTCCCTGATAATGACCACTGAGAATCGTCTGAAACCACTGCTGTAAACTGCTGTGCCGGTTGTTTAAGACCTTTTCAGCAATGTCCAGCTGGGCATGTAAATAAAGTATTTCAAGAATGGTATGGCTCATATAAGCTGTGCGATTCTCAAGCAAATGCACAATGGTATCCCTAAGCATGTTTAATCCTATTTCCGGATAGTATTCCCAGATCCAACGATGCATGATGTAAAGCCTGGGCATATCTTTGGCTTCAAAAGCGGATTCAAGAACATATAAAAAGTGGCTCTCGGCGAGGCCCGGCTGCCAAATCTTGTCGTACTTTCTCATATGCCGCATGAGATCTCTAATTGCTTTCTCTCCCTCTGAGTGCACTTGACCCTCCGCAACAACCCAAAGCGCATCATTGCCGAATACTATTTTCCTCAACGTTTCGTCCATCTCCTCTGCAATCTTCCAAGGAATTTGTCCCTCCTTCTCGATAACTGCTAGTTCTTGACTCAATTCTTTGATCAGACTTGCCTTTACCTCTTCTTCGTCTAATGGTACGGCGGTCATCGACGCATCCGACGCGCCGGCGGCTTTGACCATGGCCTCGACCTTATTGATCAGACGATCGCTGACAGCCTTTCGCCTTTGGGCGTTGACCAGACCTGAATATAATTGATTGAATTCACCAATGGTAAAGCCGTTCTCAACTCCGACACAGGCGACCGCCATGATCTTTCTAAGAGTTGTAATGTCCTCATACTGTTGAAGACTCTTCAAAGCCAACCAGCTGGCATGGCCCTCCAGCACATCTTGCGCCACAGACCCCAACTTACGCCAGGGGTCTAACCCATAATCAACGAGCCACTTTAAGGCCCGGGAAAGCACCTGAGGATCCTTGTCCTTCATCCAGTTCCTTGGCCTGGAAGGATCAAAATTCTCAAACAGGTGAGCGACGTTTTGGCTTGCCTCTATCCTTAAGCGTCTCATCATTTCCGAGGATATTACACCCTTAATCTCGCGCTCGGCTTGTTCTGCCTTCTGGGGCGTTTGGAAAATGATATTTCCGTATGTATCTAGCGCTGATCCTTCATGGTACTCGAGCATAAGCATTTGAAAAGCATGCCTTAATCCGCCGTCTTCAATGGGAATATGCATTCTGTTTCGGACGATCCACATGCCCTGAATCTGTCCCAAGGCGATCATCTGCTCTCGAAGTGAATTCTTATGCCACGCCTGGTTCCATGAATCGACAAAGGCATCGGCTTGCATCGCCGCATCTGTTCTTTGCTGCATCTGCCGCATTTCGAATCGGACGATATCCGCTTGAAGCAATCTCGCCTTGGCTTGAGAAAGCTGGACCGGATCAGATGTTTCATGGACCACCGTTGCCAGACCCAAATCCTTCGCGGCCTGTGCATAATCTCCAGTCATACCCCCTGAAAAATATTTCTTGGCGACGGGCTGATTGGCATCCATGTCCACTTTGATAAAATTAAAAACCCCCCTTTTGTACGCTTGAAGATAGCGCTGATAAATTTTTGCGTTGGTACGTGGATCCTGGTCAATGCCTTTGATTTTGGATTTGTTGGCATAGATTTGGGCTAAAAGAGAATTCTTAAGGGCGCCTTTGAACCAGGTCGCCAAAAGCATGCCGCTGTAGACTTGTCTTAAGGGCGCGAAGTTTTGGTCTTGGTTGATTTCACGTTCGATTTCTGGAAGAACGATTTGACGAATGACTTGCGAAGAAAAAGGGGACACATTAATGTGTCCCCTTTTTTGCATAGCTAAATAATCTTCTTCCAGCATCACTCTTAAATGGTTCTTTAAAATATAGGCGGTATGGCCCTTCTCATAGATCAGCGCGTCATCTGGCAGGATCCAGACTTTGTTAAAAGTATTGATCGGGACATTGGTTGTGCCGTATTGTTTTTGGGCTTGGGCATAGACTTTGTCCCAGAATTTCTTACCTAAGCGATCTTGCGGGTAGATTAAAGAGGCGGTGATTTGTTTTAAGAGATAGTCCTGCGCCAGAAGATCGCGTCCCATGACGGTTTGGCCAAAATCTGAGGTTATAATGCGGTCTTGTTCATACGGTGAGAGATTGACCCATTGGTTTTCATCAGGGATCGCCAGCGAGGCCAGAAAATATTTGGCAAGCTTAGTGTATTCGTCGCGCTTTTGCGCGTCACTTAAGAGCTTATCTCCTCTATCAATAATAAAATCAAATTTAAGACCGTCTTCAGGATGGATGACAATGCCCTTTAAATACGCGGGTGTGTACGCAGGGCTTAAATGGACCATGGTTCCCGGCTGAGGCAGATAAAGTTCTTCGGCACAGACGGGCATCTGGATGGATGCGCCTAAAAAGGCGATCACTAGGCCTAAAATAAAGGCTTTGCGGACTTCTGGAAACATCTCTAAGTATACAATATTTATTTAAATAAAGGCCAGTGACTACTGCACGAGGCGGGCGGCGCCTAAAAGGACGGCATCATCGCCCAATTGGGAGAGTAAAATACGGCAGGTATTGAATTTCTTAAAAAAAGTATCGGCAGCCACTTCCTTTTTGATAATGGGCAGAATAAAATCACCGCAAGCCTTGATCACCCCTCCGCCAAAAATAATGGCTTGGGGGTTAAAGGTGTGATTTAAAGAAACGGCGGTCTTGCCCAGGACACGCGCGGCCTTGGACATCACGGTTTTGACGACCTTGTCATTCTTGTCCAAAGCCTCTTTCAAAACCTTGCTTTTGATCACATCGAGTTTGCCATTTTTAAGTTTAACGACAATAGAGTCCTGACCGGCTTTCACGGCCGCACGAATGTCGCGTTCAATGGCCCAGCGGCTGGTCAAGGCCTCAAGGCATCCGCGATTACCGCAATGGCACAAAGGCCCGTCGATATCAACAATCACATGGCCCAATTCCGTGGCCGCGCCCTGCTGGCCTAAAAGCAATTTGCCGTCGGTGATGACAGCACCCCCCACACCCGTGCCCGGGAAAATACCGATCACATGTGATAAACCACGGGCCGCACCCCGCCAAGCCTCACCTAACAAGCCGGCATTAACGTCATTGGTCATGACCACGGGTTTTTTGTATTTACGGTTTAAGGAGGCGCGCAGCGGAAAACCGGTGAGCGCAATATTGGGAGCCGCTAAAATATGGTGATGGCGGGTATCAACGATTCCCGGAACACCGACACCGATGCCTTTAATGGCGGTGAGCCGGACATGACTGGCATGGATCAATTCGTCGATGGCATCGGTAACACAATCGTAAATATCCGCGGATTTCACCTTTTTAGGGGTGGCGGTCTTGGTACGGGCAAGGATGCGGCCGGAGGCGGAAACTAAGGCCCCCGCGATTTTCGTACCACCTATGTCGAGACCAATGTAATAATTCATGCTATCTGGTGTAATGATTGATAAAGTATTCCTGCACGTCAAAGGCCGAGCCTTCTTTTTTCACCCGGCTGTAGGTGCGGTCGCTTTTTAAAATCCTGGTCTTGCGCGTGTCTTTCAAATAACTCTCCAGGATAAAATGCAAATGGCTTTTAAGTTCAGGTTTGGTGATTTCAAACAACAGCTCGATGCGGCGGTCAAAATTGCGCGTCATCCAATCGGCGGAAGAAAGAAAAACGCGTCCGTTGCCGTTATTGTTGAAATAAAAAATGCGCGAATGCTCGAGGAATCGCCCGACAATGCTGCGCACTTCAATATTCTCGCTTAAACCCGGCACACCCGGCACCAAAGAACAAATGCCCCGCACAATCAATTTGATTTTAACACCGGCTTGGGAAGCTGCGTACAATTTTTCGATGATTTGGGTGTCTTCCAGGGCATTGAATTTAGCGATGATCAAGCCGTTCTTGTGCGCCTGTTGGGCTTGGATTTCTTTGTCCATCAAATCAAAAAAGTATTTACGTAAATCATGGGGTGAGGAGATGACCCGCTTCCAGGGACTGGGCAGCGAATAGCCGGTGATGACATTAAAGACGTCCGCGATGTCGCGGGCAAAATCATCGTTGGCCGTAAAAAAGCCCACATCGGTATAGACATTCGCCGTTTTCTCATTGTAATTGCCTGTGGCCAAATGCACGTAGCGCCGGATGCGACCTTCTTCCTTACGCACAATCAGGGTCATTTTGGAATGGATCTTGAGACCCGCGATCCCATAGATGACGTGACAGCCGGCCTGTTCCAATTCCCTGGACCATTGGATATTCTTTTCCTCTTCAAACCGCGCTTTGATCTCAACGACGACCGTCACCTGCTTGCGGTTCTTGGCTGCTTCCATCAAGGCTTTGATGATGGCGGAATCTTCATTGGTGCGGTAAAGCGTCATCTTGATGGCCAGCACATCCGGGTCCTTGGCCGCGGCAACGACGAGATCTGAAGTCGGCGCAAATGCCTGAAACGGCACATGGATCATGAAATCTTCATCTTTGATCTTGTCGAAAATATTGTCATACGCCATTTTAAAGGCCGTAAAACTAGGGTAACGCAGCTGCGGCTTATCTGCCGAGGCGTACAAATCATACAGAAAGGTCAGATCCAAATCTGAGTCGGTGAAAACCACCTCTTCCTTGGGAAAATCAATCCCGCTGCAAAGGACTTCCAAGAGTTCAGGGCTCGTGCCCTGCTGCATCTGCAGATAAACCGCCTTGGCACTCGAGCGTTTTTTAAGTTCTTTTTCCAGGGCCTTCAAAAGATCTGGTGCAAAGCCTTCGTCCACTTCCAGCTCACTGTCGCGCAAAACCCGGAATAACGAAGCATCCTGGATTTTGTAACCTTTAAAGAATTGGCCCAGATTTTCTTTAATTAAATAATCTGTCAATACAAAGACGGATTCTTCCCCTTCCGACGGCACCTTCAATAAGCGCGGCACAGATTTAGGGATCGGAATGATGGCCAAATGGGTTTTCTCGGAACGGATGATCGTCACGGCAAAAGCAATGGTGCGGGAAGGCAGCATGGGAAAAGGATGCCCGCCGTCGACGGCCATGGGGGTGATGATCGGATATAGGGTCGTGTCAAAGAAACGCTGGACGTATTTTTTCTGGTCTACACTCAGCTCATCCGGCTTCTTAATAAAGATCTTGTGCCCCTCCAGCTCTTCGCGGATGGCGCCGGCATAGATCTCATAGAATTTCTTCACCACATCATCGGTGCGGGTCTTGATCTCGCCCAAGATTTCCTGCGGATAAAAACCGAACTGATCGCGTTTGTTGTAGCCCGAGCTGACCAATTTCTTGGCCCCGGACATACGCACCATGAAAAATTCATCGAGATTGCTGGTAAAGATGGCCAGGAATTTCACGCGTTCCAAAAGCGGATTACGCTCATCCCCTGCCTCTTCCAAGACACGGCGATTAAATTCCAGCCAGCTCAAATCCCTATGTATAAACTTCTCTTTAATTTCCATTTTAATCCTGTATACGCACCGTCAGCGTCAGTTTATTACCGGTAATCTCCTCGAAAAGCTCCTTTTTCTCCAAAAAGTTTTCCTTCTCCAATAAAAAGTTCTCATGGGTGTGGACAACAATCGTGGCGTCTCCACTAGCGCTGAATTTGACGTCCAGCTTCTTGACCTTTTGCTTATGGGAACGGTCAAGCGAATTGGCGATGCGTAACAGAGCGCTTAGTTTCTGCACCAAAATCTGCTCCGGTGAGGCCAGGGAATTATAAAGCAAATGTGTTTTCAGCGGCGCGGAACGGCGATGATAACGCGCGATACAGGCAATGATATTGATCTCATCTTCCGTTAACCGGAACAGATTCAAGGAACTGATGATATATTCGCTGTGCTTGTGATGGGAACGGTTGTTGACAAACATGCCAATATCATGCAAATAAGAGGCCAACAGCAGGTACAAACGGTCCTTTTCTTCCAATCCCAAAATATCTTTAAAAGCGCTGAAGAGCTGGTCGGTTAAGGAGGCCACATGCTTCAGATGGTTTAAATCCATGCCGTATTTGCGGCATAGGAAATGCGCCACCGACACCAGCTGGCTTAACTTATTGTCACCTTCCGCCATGTCGAACTTAAAGAGCAAATGGGCCAGGATCGCCTCTGAAAGTGAGGCTTCCAAAATATACACATGCTCATTCTTGTTGAGTTTAAAAAGAGTATCGAGGATGATCGCAAATCCTGTAATGGTCGAGGCCACTTCCATCGGCACATTATAGGTATTGGCAATCTCTTCCGGGTTCATCGGCTTTAAAAGGGTCAGCAATTCCTGGGCTTCGGCGGCCTTGAATTTAAAAAAATCCGAATCCCGGCGCTTGTTGGGCAGCACATTCTGGATGTAAACCGAATAATTTTCATCAATCAAAATAATGTCATCGATGACAAAATCGGCATTGTTCTTTTTGATAAACAGGATTTCATTTTCAATATATTCTTCGGTGGCCTCATGCACTTCCTGCATGGACCCCTCCAGGCTTTCCATAAATTGCGATAAGCGCAAGGTCCCGATGGGAAAGCCCATGTTCATCAAGGTGAGGCCCTTTTCCATGACGGAGACGTCGAGCGAACCTGCACCCAACTCGGCGATCAAAAGATTCTTCTTATCAATGGGATAGGTTTTCTTTAATTTATGGCTAAGAAAATAATCAATGTAATAAACCACATCCCCCGCGTTCAAGACATCGATCTTAAAACCGGTCTTACGTAAAACGGTATCCAGGAAAATGTCCCGGTTGCGCGATTCCCGCACTGCGGTCGTGGCAATGACCATGACGCTTTCGATATCGTATTCTTTGAGGGCTTCTTTGTATTTCTCGAGAACCGCGGCGGTTTGGTTGATGATGGTCTGAGGGATGCGGCCTTTCAAAAAGACGTGCTTGCCTAAAGGGATGACATTTTTCAAGGATTCGATGATCTTGATGTCTTCCCCCTGGCTTTCAGCGATCAAAAGCTTGATGGACGAAGAGCCTATATCAATAACAGCGGCACGCATGGTACTCCTTTTTAACCCAAAATGATGAGGATACGATAAAGATTGGGTAAAATTTACCCAAGTATAACATATTGGCTGTAAAAGGGAATGGCTTAATTGGAGGCCGGCTGAGGCGTCCCCAGCCATAAATTGAGGTCCCCCAGAGGCCGGATGGCGATAATAACCGGGGAAAATCCTGGTGCATTGCGGAGTTCTTGGAGCATGGCAGGGTCAATATGGAATTTAATCCCTAAAAGAGCACTATTGTTGACCTGTAAACCCATCTTATTGGGATTGAAGTCGATGCCCCCTGTCTCAGAGGGTGCGGACACCATGGCCCGGTTAATGACTTCAATCCCGAGGATTTTTAAGCCTGCATACGCCCCCCAAAGATCAAAGTCGATTGTTTCAGGTTTTTCTGGAGCATCTATTCTTAGACTAAGAAAGGTCTTGGTCTCTCTGACAAAATCTCCGGTGATCTCCCTAACCTGATCCTCTTTATCATGATAGATAACCCTTAGCCTTTGTCCGGCGGTATACCCTTCAGGCCTAGACACACGGATGGAACCGAATCCTCTACCGACTAAAACTGGTTGGTCTGAAACTCTATCGGCGGTCGTCTTCTGTACTTTCAAAATTAGCGGAAATCTTCCTTCAAAATAAAAATGGATAAATTTACCGCTCAAAGTCATGGCCAATTCGCGGTTATTCATAAACAAAAAGTATCCGGTCAAGGTTAACACATCATTTCCCTCCTGGTACAAAACGCGTACGGGTTGTCCACTTTTTAATGGCCGCAGTTGATTTCTGGCTTGCACACCATCTAAGAAATCAACCCTCGCTCGGCGTTGGGGCCTTTCAATCCCAGAAGGCCTCGGTCGCACTTTCTTAAGAAGAGCGTTTTGTTCAGAAATAGGCGCGGCAAGCTCATTTTCACGGGCGGTCAGCCAGGCATTGAATTCCGGCAGTCGTCTGAATGCGATGTAATAACTCTTATCTTTTTTAGTGATGAGATCCCCCATTTGGACCAACAGTTCTTCCCCTATTTTCTGTCTCAGGGGATTTTTCGATGTAAATGAAAAGGTGGTTTCTTCATTCTTGTCCTGGAAATCCACCACCCGCTGTTTATGAACAAAAAGTCTGCGTAGAGCCCTGACGACGAATTGGACATCACTCAAGGAATATTCTTCTTTCTTTCTTCCGATTCTTATATGATCCTCCGAGGTTATCATGGCAAAATTCGATAAATCCTCGGGACGAAATACAGGGGCTAGAAAATTTTTAAAGTCTTCTTTGCTGGAGGTCTCTTGAGGGTTACTTTTTATAGATTGAACACTCGGCAAAGCTTCATAACGAATCTCCCCTTTAAATGTGACCCCTAAATTTTTGATTCTTGGGTCCTTTAAAGAAGTCATGATGCGCTCTTTGATGAGATCCAGTTCTCTTTGGATAAATGGTGGTACATTTCCGGAATACCATTGATCTTCGAGCGCTACGAATCCTCCTTGAGGATTGACTACTTTGCGTCGGGCATTAGAGCTGTATAAAAATCCCGCGTTAAACGGAAGAACATACATATACGGGATTTCTTGGCCTGACAAAAGTTCCGTGCTTAGCTGCATGGTTAAATCAAGACCCAATAGACGCGTTAGTCTCTCTTGCGTAAATTTCCTAAATGCGTCATTAGTTCTGAAATCATGAATGAAATGGGCCAGACGTAAAGCTTTTGACTCGTTGAGCACCCCAATGCCGAGAATGTACTCATCCACCCATTCTTCCGGAGATCCATAGGTTTCATTGTTCTTTCTTACCCTGCCACTCATCCCTTTGGCCTCTACCCATTCAATGGGAGACCCCGGCGTCTCTACGTCTTTGACCAAATAATCGACTTCACCGTAATTCCTGCCTTTGGGTTCAAATAAATTTAAAGAAAAGGCCAGTATCTTTCTATGCTCCCGGTCTTCCAACAGGGCCGCGATTTGTAATTCCTTGAGGGAACCAGAAATTTTTCCAAAGTTTTCCTTAAGTAAGCCTTTACGGTATAACTCTTTGATGAATCCTGCCATGCCTGGCACCTTAATAAATCGTCGGATCCACTGCTTAGCTGATTTCTGAATCTGATGACTGGTCATGACTCCAGGAAGGAATTTATAAAGTCCGAACAAACTTTTTTGCTCATTTCTGACCACCTCGGTCTGAGGATGAGAAGAAAAAACTTGCCGGA
>Ga0206958_1168_pt1 | contig 12684 bp, 11 predicted proteins | sample Alteio_BWOrgHeat_33_FD_152968 | JGI IMG/M metagenome (GOLD analysis project Ga0206958, IMG submission 152968) | Enriched cells from forest soil in Barre Woods Harvard Forest LTER site, Petersham, Massachusetts, United States -... | ecosystem: Environmental > Terrestrial > Soil > Temperate forest >... | reverse complement strand
TGGAAACAAAATGCCAGTCGCTGCGAAACGCGAAAAACTGAAAGTGCTGATACGCCGCGCCGCGATTCAGAAGCGTGTTCGCGAGGTAGCGCATCAAATTACCAGAGATTTTAAGGGGCAACGCGTTCACCTAATCGGAGTTTTGAAGGGCGCCTGCATTTTTCTTTCGGACCTTGTCCGCGAGATCAGCCTGGAAACCTCGATCGATTTCATCGCAGTGTCGAGTTACGGGAAGGGCAAACAGTCTTCGGGCCAGGTTCGCGTGCTGAAGGATCTTGATAGCAGCATCGAAGGGCTCAATGTGGTGGTGGTCGAAGACATACTGGATACCGGACTGACGCTGAGCTACTTGTTGCGCGTGCTGCAACAAAGAAAACCTAAAAGTTTGCGAGTGGCCGCGCTGCTGGACAAGCCCTCGCGGAGGATTAAAAATGTAACGGGGGATTACATCGGCTTCAAGATTCCCGATGAGTTTGTTGTAGGGTACGGTTTGGACTATGCGGAGCGTTATCGAAACTTGAAGGATGTTTGCGTTCTCCATCTCCCGGCGGAGTGAGCATGTCATTGACGGAATCGCAAATCGCGCGGTTGATCGACCATACGCTTTTGAAACCGGAAGCGTCACGGGACGACATTCAGAAACTTTGTAATGAAGCGCTGGAATATGGGTTCGCTTCGGTGTGTGTGAATCCCTGGAACGTTTCGCAAGCTGCCGAAATGCTTCGGGATAGTGAAGTTCGCGTGTGCACCGTGGTGGGCTTTCCTCTTGGCGCTACGCTGTCGATTGTGAAAGTTCTGGAAACCAGCGAAGCGATCAAGGCTGGCGCGCAAGAAATTGACATGGTGATCAATGTTGGCGCACTGAAATCGGGGCAGGAAGCTCTGGCGGAAGCGGACATTCGGGGAGTTGTGGCCGAGAGCCATCGGGCGGGTGCGATTTGCAAAGTGATCCTTGAGACTGCGCTCCTGACCAACGAAGAAAAGGTTCGCGGCTCGCTTTTGGCCAAGAAAGCCGGCGCGGATTTCGTGAAAACCTCAACGGGATTCGGTCCTGGCGGCGCGACGGTGGAGGATGTACGCCTGATGCGCGAAACGGTCGGCAGCGGCACCGGGGTCAAAGCGGCCGGAGGCGTCCGGACTCTGAGCGATCTGCAAAAGATGGTGGAAGCCGGCGCTACTCGTGTCGGCTCAAGCTCGGGCGTTAAGATTGTTCAAGAATTTCGCGGCGCGACTCCGGCCAGCCCGGCTGGCGCGAGCGGCAAATACTAAGTTCGCTGAATTTTCCCGGATTTCTCCCGCAGCGTTTATCGTACGCCTGTTATAATTAGCCCGAAAATTGGCGCGGCAGACGAGAATGTTTTCGTTTCGCGCCTTCGAAAACTACCTCGGCGGGGCCTGAGGCGCTGCACCGGACGATATGGATTCACTCGGACTCAATTCGAAAGTGGAAATCCCTGCTGAAACTCTTGCCATCCTGGCCGAGATCAGCGAGGAAATTAATGCCTCGCTCAATTTAGACGAAGTACTCGCCAGCGCCGCAGCGCAAATCAAACGGCTGATCGACTACGAGATTTTTGCGGTAGTGCTGCCGGAAGAGGGCGCGGACCAGATGTATTTTCGCTTCGCCATCGGGCACCGGCCGGAAGTGGTGAAACACTGGCGGATTCCCATGGCGGAGGGAATTATTGGGTCGGCCGCAGCGACGGGGCAGCCCATTCGCGTGGGCGACGTTCGAAAAGACCCGCGATATTTGAATGCGTTGGACGCGGTGCAATCCGAACTGGCGGTGCCGCTGATTGTACGCGGGCGCGTGATTGGTGTGCTGGATATTGAAAGCAGCCAGCCGGACTACTTCACGCCCGATCAGCAGAACATTTTAACGTTGGTGGCCAGTCGAATCGCCGGCGCGATAGAAAATGCCAGGCTGTTCGAGCACGAGAAAAATCAAGCCGAAACTTTGTTGCTCCTGAATGAGGTCGCGCGCGAGGCGAATTCTTCTCTTTCCGTGGAAGAGGTTCTACGGCGGGCGGCCGAGCTCACCAAAAAGCTGATCGATTATCAGATTTTTTCCATTTTGCTGTACGACGAGAACGATAAAGTGTTTCGTCATCGCGTCACCGTGAAATTTGGGCAGCGCACTCAAGAAAAATATGCGGTGCCCGGACACGAAGGCATCGTAGGGGCTGCTGCTGCGGCGCGGCGGCCGGTGGTGGTTCCGGACGTGAAGGCCGATCCGCGCTACCTGATGGTGAATCCGGAGACGCGCTCAGAGATGGCTGTGCCGATGCTTTATAAGGACCGCGTAATCGGAGTGATGGATCTGGAGAGTCCGCAGCTCAACTATTTCACTCCCGACCACGTACAGGCGCTTTCCATTCTCGCGGCGCATCTTGCTGTTTCGATTGAAAACGCCCGGCTATACGAACAGGTAGCGCGCGACGAAGCGCGCATGGAGCGAGACCTGAGCGCGGCCAGGCGTATTCAAGGCGCGCTGCTGCCCCGTCTGCCGGGGCCGGAATTCGGACTCGATATTGCGGCGCGCGTAGTTTCATCGCGCGAACTGAGCGGCGACCTCTACGATTTTTTGCGTTACGGCCCGCAAGAATTGGCGATTGCGATGGGCGATGTGAGCGGAAAGGGAAGCGCGGCGGCTCTGTATGGCGCTGTTGCGATCGGAACCTTACGCAGTCTGGGTCCGCAGAAACATCCGCCTGCGGAGATGCTGCGCGCCATCAACGGATTTCTGGGCGAACGACGGATCGAGGGGCGTTTTATGACGCTTTGTTTCGCGACGTGGCATCGCGGGCGTCACAAATTGCGCATCGCGAATGCGGGACAGGAACAGCCTTTTCTTTATCACCGCGGGCGGTGCGAGAGAATTCCGCTAGAGGGGTTCCCGCTGGGGATGTTTGAAGATGCGGCCTACGATCAGAAAAGTTACATTCTGAGCTCGGGCGATATCGTGGTCTTCTACTCGGATGGGATCGGCGATACGCAGAACCCAGCGACGATGGAATTCTATGGCCACGATCGCTTGGGAATCCTCATCGGGGAAAATCACGAGTTAGAGGCAGCGGCGATTGCCGATCGTATCTTGGAAGAGGTGGACGCCTTTTCCGATGGGCGACATGCGTTCGATGATCGCACGCTCGTGGTGCTGAAAGTGAAATGACGATCCGACGAGGATAGCCATCCCGAACGGCGCAGCGGGCCCCAGCGATTTGCTTGAAAGCGATTGCAGATTCTGCGTCCCTCATTCTAAAATTTGCAGTCAAATCTCCCTCGGACCGTCTCAGCTGATTTATCGTTCTCCCCAACGAAGCTTGCTACGCAACACTTCGTAATATGTCTTTCGCGGCGGGCGCACGAATTTGACCTTGGACGGAGATTTGGTGATGACCACGTGATCCTGCGGTTCCAGTTGAAATCCAGTTTGGCCGTCGAGTGTTATGAACACGGGCTCATGAGCTGCAGTGAAATCCAGCTCCACGCGCGATGTATCAGGAATTACCAGTGGGCGGTTTGTCAGCATGTGCGGGCAGATCGGCGTAATCACGAAGGCGTCGAGGTCTGGCTGAAGGATCGGGCCACCGGCGGCAAGCGAATAGGCGGTGGAACCGGTTGGAGTGGCCACGATAATTCCGTCGGCGCGGTAGCGGCCGACGTGACGCGAATCGACAAACACATCGAAGTCCAGCATGCGCGCAAGCGCAGCCTTGTTGGCTACCGCTTCGTTCAATGCGCGTTCTCGCTCGGCAGCTTTTCCGCTGCGCAAGATTTCCGCTTCGAGCATCATGCGTTCGCCGATACGATGCTCGCCTTTTAGAACCTGTTCGAGAAGAGGATAAAGCTCGTCGAGGGTGGAGCTGGTAAGAAAGCCGAGGCCACCTAGATTTACCGCCAGAATCGGAACGTTTTGTCCGTGAAGCGCGCGCGCGGCTGCCAGGAGGGTGCCATCGCCGCCGAGAACGATAATAAGATCAACTTTTTGACCCAGCGCCTCGCGCGCAAGCGCGGGAAAACTTGAGTGGATGCAGGATTCGGTTTCCAAGTCCACGAACACATCAATATTTCGAGCTCGCAGCCATTGCGCGAGCGGCGGAACCACGGAGGAAACCATTTCCTTAAGTTGTTTACAAATAATGCCCGCGGCGCGAATCATATATTGGAGGGAAATTCTACTCTACGGGGAGCGCGGGCGTGGAGAAAAAACTCCTGGTTGCCTTCGGCGCCCATTAAATGACTGGCGCGCGCGCCTAGGATTTCAAGGGACAACTCCGCTGCCACGGTGCTCACTCGGTCGATCGCTTTCTGATGCAGCAGGGTGTCGCGAACGATTCCACCCTTGCGGACTTCGCGCCTTTCCAGTTCAAACTGAGGCTTAACAAGGATCAGAAAATCGGCGCCGGCAGCTGCGGCGGGCACAACCGATGGCAAAACTTTCGTGACAGAGATGAATGAGACGTCCATGGTTATGAGCGAAGCTTGCTCTGCGATATCTTCAGCTCGCAGATACCGCGCGTTGCGCTCAATCGAAATGACTCGCGGATCTTTGCGTAGCTTGTAGTCGAGTTGATCCGCGGATACATCTACGGCGTAAACGCGCAGTGCACCGTTTTGCAGCAGGCAATCTGTGAAGCCGCCCGTGGAGCTTCCGACGTCCAGGCAGACTCTGCTCTGCGGCGAGACACCAAAATCTTCCAACGCGCCTTCGAGTTTCAGACCGGCGCGGCTCGCGTATCGCAAAGTCTCGCCGATGATTTCAATCTGGGCGCTCATCGAGATTTGCGTGCCCGGCTTTTCCATTTTTTGACCGTTTACGAGGACGTTTCCGGCCAGGAGCATGGCCTGGGCCCTTTCCCGCGAGGGCGCCAGGCCGCGTTCGACGATTAGGATGTCGAGACGCGATTTTCCCGGCCGTGATTTCCTTTGTGGGGCGGTATTGGTCGCGTCAGGGCGCTTCGGATTGGATTTCATACTCAAAGTTTAGCGGAAAACCTAATTGCGACGCGCGACCAGGAATTGAGCTAACTGGCGAAGACGCACTGCGCGAGAACCATAAACATCGAGTTCGCGAAGGGCTTTGGTTTCAAGATCGGCCGCGATCGCGCGAGATTTCTCCAGTCCGTATAGCGCGGGGTAGGTGGCTTTCTGCTGCGCTTGGTCCTTGCCTGCGGTTTTTCCAAGCGATGCAGAGGATTCCGAAACGTCCAGAATGTCGTCCACCACTTGAAACGCCCAACCGATTTGTCCGCCGAAACGCCGCAAGCGTTCGACGTCTTCATCGCTAGCGCCACCCGCGAGAGCTCCGGCTACAATCGAGCCGCAAATCAAAGCTGCCGTTTTCGATCGATGAATGTATTCGAGCATGGTGGCATCGGCGGGCTTCTTCTCGGCTTCCAGGTCAGCTACCTGGCCACCGACCATTCCATTTACAGTGCCGGCAGCGGCCGCGATTTCAGAGATGACGCGAACGCGCCGAGCAGGCTCGATTAGGGAATTTGCGAGCGTCTGAAACGCAAGCGTGAGCAGCGCGTCGCCGGCGAGTATGGCCATGGCTTCGCCGAACACTTTATGATTCGTGGCTTTTCCGCGGCGAAGATCGTCGTTATCGAGAGCCGGCAAATCGTCGTGGACCAGAGAGTAGGTGTGAATAAATTCGATTGCGCAGCCAACCGGAATCGCAGCCTCTGCGTCCGGGCCGAAAAGTTTTGCGGACTCGTAACAAAGGATCGGACGAATGCGCTTGCCTCCGGCAAAAACGCTATAGCGCATGGCGCGGTGAATGGAGGCAGGCGGGGCGGACTCGGCGGGCAAGAGTTTTTCGAGCGCGGCCTCGATGGAGGCGTGATCCTGTTGAAAAAAAACCGGAGCGTTCATGCGGTATCCGCACGCATACTACGAGATGGATTAAAAAACAGGGGCAAGTTATTCCTTGTGGGACGGGCCATTGTCCGCATTGAACGGCTCGGCCACGATTTTGCCGTCCGCTTTCTTCAGCAGGATTTCAACGCGGCCTTCGGCCTCTTCCAGTTGCTTCTGGCAGTCACGCGAAAGTGTGACGCCCTCTTCAAAAAGTTTCATGGCTTCGTCAAGAGAGAGGTCGGGGCCTTCCATGCGCTTGACGACTTCTTCGAGGCGCGCGAGCGACTTTTCAAAATCGCCTTTGCGTGCTGGCTCAGCAGTTGCTGGTTTGTTCGGCACTGGATTCATTCTTCCTCTTCGCACTGCGCCAAGAGCGTGTTTTAGATTTCGCCAGGCAGCATTCTAGCGCACGTGTGAGAATGCCAACAAGTTCTTGTGAATTTATTTGCCGGTGATCCGATCGGCTTCTAGCGACGGGGCAGCAGAATCAGTCGATGCGCTCGGGAGGCCTCTTCGGCCGCTTCGCTGAACGGGGCAGCTATTCCGCGCCCGGCAAACCATTCGGAAAACTGGTCGCGGTAAAACGGGCTGGAATATTGCCCGCTTTCGCCGGTAGGAATTTCCATTAGCGAGTTATCGAAATTTGAAAGATCGGCAACGAATCGCATGGCTGGGCCGTGTCCTACACCCATGGCGCGAACGGTGTCGAGTGTGCCACTTTGTTGATATGGCCCGATGCTCAAAAGCCAGTGGAGCGCGCCGGAGCGTCCGAGCGGGTGGGCCATATCGAGAGGATGCAGCCGGCCCCAGTTCCAGGTAGCGAGATCGGTTCGGCCCGTGTGCTTTTCAAGGTCGGCGACGGCCTGATCCGCGCTGGCGATGAGCAGATCGTCGTAGGTACGGAACCCGGCTGGCAGCCAAGCGACGGGGCGTTCATGCAAGACGTTTTCCAGAAAAACTTTATCGCGCCACCAAACGTCGTTGTAAACGCTGACCGGTTCCCATAGTTCATATTTCTTTGAAATTTCGTCGCCGAGATAGGGCGCGAGAAGATTGTGGAATAGCGCGTGGCGCGTGAATTCGATAAATGAAGTCTCGACCGAGCCGGGTGTCGCGCGCGCGTCCCAGTTGTTCAACGATGCGATTAATTTTTGGCTGCGCTGATCTTTCGGCTGAATTTTGCCGGCCGCCGCGACGAGTTGGCCGGCGAGAAATTCATTTGGAAGGCTGAGAATATCGTTCTGGATGGCGTGAAGATCCGCCGGAAGCAAACCGGTGCGGCCCGCGAGAAATTTGTAGATTCGCGCGGTGCGATATGGGCCGGCCTGCCGATCAGTCAGATAATATTTGTAGCTTGGGCCGACTGTCTGCGCGTTGGCGGTGGCGACGATTCCGCCCGGAGGATTCAAGGCGCGCGGCAATTCTTCAAACGGGATGTAACCGGTCCATTCGTATTCGTCCGTATCGCCGGGAACAGGAAGCGCGCCATTGCCGCTGGCGCGAATCGGAATGCGCGCGGGAATGGTAAAGCCAATGTTGCCGTCCACGTCGGCGTAAATCGTATTTTGTCCCGGACCGGCAATGCGTTGGGTAGCGGCTAGAAATTCCTCCCAGTTTTTCGCTTGCCCGAGGAGAGGGAAACCGAAATCCAGGCCACCCGGCTCGAGCGCGGTCCAGCGGAGCGCATATTCAGTGGCAGAGGGAGCGTTGCGGTCTCGATATACGAGGGGGCCGTGGCGTGTCGATATAACTGCAATTGTGACGTCGCGCTTGCCGCGCACATGAATTACCTCTGTGCGAATGACCGCGCTCAGCCATTTCCCATTGGCCCGGTATTGCGAAGAGTGCTCGGGATCAAAAGTTTCAGCGTAGAGATCCTGCACATCTGCGTTGCTGTTGGTGAAGCCCCACGCAATTCGGTCGTTATGTCCTATTATCACGAGTGGAGTGCCGGGCAAGGTGTAGCCGGCCACGTTCCACCCTGGCGCCGTTAGATGGGTGACGTACCATAGCGCGGGCACGCCCAGCTGCAAGTGCGTGTCATTGGCCAGCAGGGGCTTGCCAGAAGCGGTGTGCGCACCGCTGACCACGAAGTTATTGCTGCCGATCGTTTGTGAGGATTCCTCCCCGAACTGCGCGAGAATTGCACGGGCGGAATCCCATTCTTGCGCGACGAACGGAGGAATATCGGATGGCCGTACGTTCGGTGATTCGTTTGTCTCGTTCCGAGTGAGAGACAGGAAATCGAGCGGAGCGGTGTGCGATGAGTTCGTGGAGGCCTCTGCACGACGGAAGATTAAACCGCCGACGATGAAATGATCCAGCGGGGAAATGCTTGAAAACATTTGGCTCGCGCGATCTGGTCCGACCTTTTGAACGATCCACTCGCGATTGAGCTTTTCCTTCCAGGTGGATGTGAGCGTCTTATACATATACAGACTGATGAGATATGTATCCGCTGGGGTCCACGGGCGAGGCTCGTACTGCAGGACAGTAAATTCGATGGGCAGGCGGGTGCGATGCTGGTCGATATATTGGTTTACGCCGCGCGCATAGGAATCCAGCAGGGCGCGAATATCGGGCGGAGAATTTGCGGCTGCGCGCTCCGCGGCTTGGCGCATGCCGAGTGTGCGATTCTCTTGGTCAAAACGGAACGCAACTTCGCCAAAAATCTCAGCGAGATCGCCGGCCGCTGCACGGCGAAGCAAGTCCATCTGGAATAGACGATCCTGGGCAAGCACATAGCCTTGCGCGGTGACCAAATCTTCGACTGATTTCGCGCGGATCCAAGGACGGCCGATGTGGTCGCGGTCGACCATCACCGCTTCCTTGAGACCGGCGACCGCGACGCTTCCGTCCAGGGCGGGAAGCGATCGGTGAACGATCCACCAGCCCGCAATCACGGCGACTCCAGCCAACAAGAAAATTCCCGCGACGAAGCTGCGGAAAATACGATAGGCGCGCGTCATCTCATTTTTAGGTTGGCGGTTCACAAGCTGGCGGCGGAGTTTAGCCCAGTGAATGAGAACGGCGCAACGACGACATTGGCGGCGCAGGGTAGGCCAGGAAGAGATCGTCAAATTTTAGGTTAAGCTCTGGGCGAGAAACAGAGGCGGTCGTGCGCAATCATTTGTCACAAAGTTCGCTCGAGCGGCGTTGTTATGTTGTGAACGCATCGAGCGAGGCTGTTGCCGAGGTGAAGGCTACCGAGGCGCCGTTCGATCTCGAAGGCATCTTTCGCGCTCAATACGAGCGAATTGCTCGAGTGATCGCAAGAGTTGTGCGGGATCCGGCGCGCGCTGAGGAATTGGCGGTTGAGGTGTTTCTGAAGCTGTGGCGGAATCGGCAGGCGCAGGGTGAACGAGCCGAAGGCTGGCTGTACCGTACGGCCGTGCGGATGGGACTGGACGAACTTCGGCGTCAAACACGGCGTGCACGCTATGAAGGATTTTTCCGATGGGGCCTTGGTACGCCGACGCCTGAAGAAATTCACGCCGCAAATGAAGAGCAGGAGCGGGTTCGGCTGGTGCTGGCTGTTATCGACCGCCGTCAGGCCGAGCTGCTGCTTCTGCGTAGCCAGGATATGAGCTACGACGAGATGGCGTCGGCCCTGGAAATGAACCCGGCCTCGATTGGAACTCTGCTAAGCCGCGCGCAGAATGCGTTTCGAAAGGAGTACATAAAACGTTATGGATACGGCGAAAATCACGGAAACGAATAGCAATATGAACGGGAACGGATGGGTAGACGCGCGATTGGGTTCGTTAAGGCCCGACCGAGAATTTCGGCCGGATACCGGTAGAGCGCTGGGGCGACTGCGGGATAAGCAAGGCGCTCGAAGCCGACGAGGAAGCAGATTGACATGGATTGTCGCCGGGGCGGTGGCGGTTTGTCTTGGTTTCATGGCGCTCCCTGTGTCGGGAGTGCTGGCTCATCGGTGCCTGGAATGTTCGGTCGCAATTTTACAGAGCCTTTCGGCCGCGCACTCGGTGCAGACGGGTGTGAAGCCCAGTACTGAACGAAAGGCCGCGCCTGATTTTAGTTTGAGCGACGCATCAGGTAAGGCGGTCAAGCTCTCGGATTTTAAGGGCAAAGTGGTTTTGCTGAACTTTTGGGCCACTTGGTGCGGAGGATGCAAAGTCGAAATTCCGGAGTTCATTGAGTTTCAAAATAAGTACGAGGATAGCGGTCTGCAAGTCATTGGCGTCTCGACGGATAAGGACGGCTGGAAAGTGGTGAAGCCATTCGTCGCAGAGAAAAAGATCAATTACACAGTACTGCTTGGCGATGATGAGATTTGCAAGTTGTACAGCGTCGAGGGGATGCCGGTGACGTTGTTGATTGACCGCGAAGGACGCATCGCCGCGTCGCATGAAGGCGTGGTGGAAAAAGGCGCCGGAGAGAGCGAGATCAAGATGCTGCTGCAGGAAAGCGCCAAGGGTGTCGCGAATTGACCCAGATCACGCGCGTGTCTGAGTAGCGCACCGCTATTTGGAATTCCCCAAATTAGACCCCGGTATTGGTAAAATTCCGGATGATGGTTGTCCGCTCCGTCCCTCCATTATCGTGCGCACGCGCTTGTGGCGTGCCCTATCAGGTGTGCTTTCGGCCCTTGGGTGAAGCTGAGGGAGCGCGCGTATGGTAGCGTTACACCTTTTTGCCGTTCTCGCTCTGGTCGCGGTGAACGCATTTTTTGCAGCCGCGGAATTCTCCCTTGTTGCGGTGCGCCTGTCGCGGGTGCGGCAACTTGTTGAAAAGGGTGACGCCCGCGCGAAAATTGTGGAATCGCTTATTGGCGATCTAAGCCGCGTGGTTTCGGGCGTTCAGGTGGGGATCACGCTCGCCAGCCTCTCGCTTGGGTATCTCGGTGAGCTCACCCTTGCTGGAATTCTCAGTCCGCTGGTCGCGGCGATTCCGCGCCCGTGGGCTGCAATGATCGCGCACGGCGTAGCGCTAGCGATCGCGTTCGCATTACTTACCGTGCTGCAAGTGGTTTTGGGCGAGCTGGTGCCGAAAAGCTTGAGCCTGGCACGGGCCGAACGCGTCGCGTTGATTATCGCTCGCCCGTTCCGCTGGTTCCTGAACACGTTTCGCTGGGCCATCGATCTGCTGGATGGCTTCGCCGAAAGAATTGTCGGCGCTCTGGGCATTGTCTCTCCACACAGCCATACGTTGGTGCGTTCCACTGAAGAATTGCAGGTAATGATTCAGCAGGCGCAGGACCGCGGCTTGTTGCCGGCTCCCGAAGTGAAGTTCATTCAGGCCGCTATGGAGCTGCGCCAGATCGAAGTCCGCGAAGTAATGGTTCCGCGCCCGGACGTGCACGCACTTCCCGCCGAGGCAACCCTGGAAGATGCGATGAAAATGTTTGCGACCACGCAGCGGTCGCGCATTCCCGTGTATGAAGGCTCGCTCGACCACATTCTTGGCTTCGTGCATATCAAGGACATGATTTGGGTGTTGCTCGAACGCGCGCGCCGTGCTGAGGAAAATATTTCTACGCCGGAATTCCAACTTCGAAATATGCTGCGCGATGTTTTGATCGTTCCGGAAACCAAGCCGGTAAGCGAATTGTTAGTGGAGTTTCGTTCGCGGCGCACCGGCCTGGCGATGGTGGTTAACGAATTCGGGAGCATTTTGGGCCTGGCGACGCTGGAAGACATCCTGGAACAGATGGTCGGCGAAATTCACGACGAATTCGATGTGGTGGAGCACCCGCTCGTTTTGCCGGACGGCGGAATGATATTTGACGCCGCGATCAACGTGCGCGAGTTGGAGACGCAGTACAGCATTGTTCTGCCGGACGATCCCTCCTACGAGACGATTGGGGGTTTCGTGCTGAACCGGCTGGGATTTATTCCTCGCGGAGGCGAAAGCTTCGAAGCGGATGATTATCGCTTTACGGTGATGGAGATGGAACATCGGCGCGTCTCGCGCGTAAAGATTAAACCACTACGAGCGCCTGCTGATGCGCGATCCGCCACTCCAACTGCGACTGCAGCTGCTCCTGAATCCCCCGTGGAGCGGAAATCCGAGCAGAAAAACATGTTTGCCGTTACGACGGAAGCAGATTCCGACTCGGCCGCGCAGAAGAAAGTTGCTGCGAAGGCGCGTCCCGCGAAATGATCCGCTACATATCCTTTCGTCTTCTGCTCGCTCTACCCGCACTGTGGCTGATCGTAACAATGGTTTTTATGCTGGCACACATCGTGCCGGGCGATCCGGTGGCACAAATGCTCGGTGAAGGCGCGCGCGCGGACGATTTGCAGCAGCTTCGCCACGCGCTGGGACTAGACCTGCCTATTCCGGTGCAATACGGCCATTATTTAGCAGGCGTCGTTCACGGCGACCTTGGTGAGTCGTTTCGTTTTCAGCAGCCGGTGCTGCAGGTTGTAATTTCGCACTATCCGGCGACGCTGGAACTGGCTTTTGTGGCGCTGCTGGTGTGTGCCGGAATCGGAATACCTGCGGGGCTGATGGCGGCACAGCGCCGCGGCACGTCAACAGACCATGCCATCGGCGTTTTTACTTTGTTCGGTCTCTCCGTACCGAATTTCGCACTCGGCCCCGTGCTAATTCTGGTGTTCTCCGTGATGCTCGGCTGGCTGCCGGTTTCGGGACGAGGCGGCCCCGCGCATCTGATTCTACCGGCGCTAACGCTGGGCGCGGCGCTTGCGGCTATTCTGACGCGCATGGTGCGCACGTCGGTGATCGAAGAGCTTTCCAGCGATTACGTTCGCACGGCGCGCGCAAAAGGGGTTTCTGAATCTGCCGTCCTGTTTCGCCACGCCTTTCGGAACGCGTTGATCCCAATTATTA
>Ga0206958_1255_pt1 | contig 12900 bp, 12 predicted proteins | sample Alteio_BWOrgHeat_33_FD_152968 | JGI IMG/M metagenome (GOLD analysis project Ga0206958, IMG submission 152968) | Enriched cells from forest soil in Barre Woods Harvard Forest LTER site, Petersham, Massachusetts, United States -... | ecosystem: Environmental > Terrestrial > Soil > Temperate forest >... | reverse complement strand
CACCCCATTCCGGCACACTGCGCACATTTTTCGGATCGCGGTTGAAGTAGCTGAACACTCCCACGATTGCTCGCAATTCTCCAATCACTCCGTGCCGAACTAATTCGCGCACGCGCAACCACTGCGGATGCGTCTTCACCATGAACGCTTCGCCGATTTTCACACCGCAACGGTCCCGTGCGGCAAGGAGTGCGCGGGCCTCTGCGACGGTCAAGCTCAGCGGCTTCTCGCAGAGCACGTGCTTTCCGGCCTCGGCGGCCTTAAGGGACCATGGCACGTGCAAATGATTGGGCAGCGGATTGTAAATGGCCTCAATCTCCGGGTCGGCAAGCAACTCTTCGTAAGACCCGTAGGCTTTGGAAATTCCCAACTTATGCGCGGCCTCTTTCGCCTTCCGCGGGTCGCGCGATGCAATCGCCGTTACCGCACTCCACTCCCCCTTCTGCATCGCGGGGATGACCTTGCGCACGGCAATCCCGGCGACTCCAAGCACGCCCCACTTCACCTTTTCTGGATTCACGAGGTTGCCTCTCGGTTCCTTTCCGTTCTCTTCTACCACGCATTCTCACCGCATCCAATCCCAGGTTTCCGCCACACATTGCCTTCATTTAGAAAAAGGCGCTTCAAAAACCGTGCCCGTCTGCTCGCGTCGCGGTATCATTTCGCTCGGTGCTTCAAAGCACTGACCCACGCATCAACAAACCTGAGGAGGACCAATCGAATGCGCAAAGGAATGACCATCCTGCTATTTGGGATGCTCGCTCTGAGTACGCCACCCGCGGCCAATCGGCTCTGGGGGCAGGCAGAAAAGAAAGACGCCATGCCGGACCCGACCGTAAAAGTGGGGGACATGGCGCCGGACTTCACCCTAATGGATACCCATCGCAACCAGGTGTCTTTGCATGACTTCCATGGCAAGAAAAACGTCGCGCTGGCGTTTTATATCTTCGCTTTCACAGGTGGTTGAACCAAGCAGATGCAAAACTTCCAGCAGAATCTGCAAAAGCTGGAAGCTGCAGACACCCAGGTCTTGGGTGTAAGCATGGATAGCACCTTCAGCAATGCTGCGTGGGCCGAAAAAATCGCCGTCACTTTCCCCCTCCTCAGCGATTGGGGCGGCGACGTCACCAAGCAATACGGTCTCTACAATCCCAAATACAAAGCAGCGCGCCGCGTGAATTATCTGATCGACAAAAGCGGCAAGGTCGTGGAAATGCAAATTGATAGCGACGCGGTGGACCCAACGAAGATTGTGACGCTCTGCGAGCGCCGCAAGCCCGCGGAATAAACGTAGGTGAGACGCGACGAACGCTCTTCGTCTGAAGGTTGAACGAAAGTTGAGTAAGGCGAGGAGCGTTTGTTCCGTCTCAATCATCCTCCGTAATTCTCTCGACAATCGCGGGCTGGGGCAGCACCTCGGAGGCCGTCCAGGATCACGCGGCAATGGAACAAAGTTCCCAACTTCTCGACGCAGTCCTAGTACTGTCTTTGATCTAGCGCAAAAAGTTTTACTTTTCTTGAACCTCCCCCTCAAATGTGGACTAGAATATCCGCGTTTTGACTGCCGGCTGTTGCGCGATTTTGCGGTGGGGGCGTCTCCGCAGGGCGCTTGCGCAGAATGCCAGACTCAGGGGAAACCATGCGAAATCAGAAAGGTTTTTCGCTCATCGAACTGCTTCTCGTGGTGTCGGTCATTCTGATCATCTCCGCGATAGCAATTCCAAACTTTCTTCGCTCCCGTCTGCGGGCTAATGAGGCCTCTGCGGTTGCCTCTGTGGTGATGGAGTTTGCGGCGGGGCAGGCGGTGTTCACTTGCAGCACGCAAATGGTGCCGTACCAGCGCATGCAATTTATGGGAACGAAAGGGCGAATCGAGATTGAGATCCCATTCAACGCGTCAAGCGACCGGCCGACGCGGATTTTCATTGATGATGGGCGAGATGTTTTTGGCACGGGAATTCGAACGGAGAACATTCCCGCATGCGACCAATATACGATCCAGGGCGATGCATTCTCACGAGCGATCCGCGAAGGCCGCGAAGTTCCCGTGCCGCTCGAGGATGCCATTGCCAATATGGCGGTGATTGAAGCGGCATTTCGCGCGGCGGAATCCGGTAAATGGGAGAAGCCCGAAGCTGTGTAAGGCGGTGAGAGAACATGGCGATTCGAACGGTATTGCAATTGGGGGACCCGGGATTGCGGGTGGTATCGAAACGCGTGGAAAATCCTGGGGCGCCGGAGATTCGAGCGTTGGTGGACGATCTCGCCGATACGCTGGCGTACTGGCGGCAAACCACCGGCTACGGACGCGGAATCGCCGCGCCGCAGATTGGTTCGAACCTGCGCGTTATTTTCTTACGGCTGCCAGGAGAGAATCCGTGGCCGCTGGTGAATCCTGAAATCACGGAACGCAGCACGGAAAAAATCGTCGTGTGGGATGCGTGTCTCAGTTTTTTGTCCATCTTCATGCAAGTGGAACGGCACCGCGAGATCACCGTGCGTTATCAGAATTTGTCCGGCGAGTGGAATGAAACCCGCGCGGGTGAGCAACGCAATCTAAGCGAGCTCTTGCAACATGAGATCGATCATCTCGATGGAATCCTGGCGGTCGATCGCATCACCGACATTCGCACCATGTGCACGCGCGAAGAGTTCGAAAAGCGATACCGGGATAGCAGCCCCTATTCACTGAAATCCTGAGGCAGAAGGGCAACGTATAAGAACGGGCCGAGTAAAAAGTGCAGGGATTGGAACGAATGAGATCGCTCTTCTATACAAGAATGAAGAGCCCTGTCGGGACTCTGCTGCTGGCCGGGGACGAGTGCGGATTGCAGCTGGTAAGTTTTGAAAACAGTAAGCGCGCCGCCGCCGTGAAACCGGGCTGGAAGCCGGACGAAGCACCCTTCCTCGAGGTAGTTCGCCAGCTTCAGGCGTATTTCGGCGGTGAGAGGAAGGAATTCGACTTGCTTCTGGCGCCCGAGGGAACGGATTTCCAACTTGATGTGTGGCGCAATCTCCGCGCGATTCCCTATGGAGAAACGATCAGTTATGGCCAGTTGGCGGAGCGCATAGGCAATCCTAAAGCCGTGCGTGCGGTTGGCCTGGCGAACGCCTGCAATCCAATTCCCATCATCATCCCGTGTCATCGTGTCATCGGGAGCGACGGGAGTCTCACGGGTTTCGGCGGAGGTCTTTCGAACAAGAAAAAGCTGCTCGATCTCGAAAACAAGCAGATGAGTTTGCTGTAATCCATTGCCAGCCCTTACGCCGAGCCGGCCGGAAAAATCTAACCGCCAAGACTACCATTAGCAGTCCCGCTACGCGCCCCACAGCAGATGTTGTCCGACGAGGATGCCGTTGCTACCCTGATTTGTAAGAGGTGCGGTTGTGGCAACCCTTCCGGTGGACATCGATCTTCTGGCTTTCCTCGCCACCGTCGCCAGAATTCTCTTCGGCAGCATGCCGCATTTGCAGCGCAATGTCGCAACGATCCCGGCAGAGTACGATCACGAAGAGGTCTCACCCGAAACCCTGACCGAAAAGCAAAAACAGTTCTTTACGCCTTATGATAAGCAGCTTTCGGAACTGCAGTACTTCCCGATGTCCACCTACCGTGTGCGAAATTACGGCGCCAATCTTATGCGTCGCTACATCAATCCCGCGGACCGCGCCGCCTGTACCGTCATGGCCGTGGAAGTGAAGTCCCGAGTCGACGGTGCGGTGTCAGCGAATCTTGCTTCAAACGTATCTTTCTTCACCGTTTTCACGGATGGAAAACAACTCACCACCAGAAACATGAAGATGAGGACAGTGCTCGATCACCCGCCGGAATTCATCGTCCAGGAGTGTCCCTACGAGGAGAATTTGGCCGCATTGAAAGAGAAGCATGATGCCAAGGCCGCAAAACTCGGCGTTCCGGTGGCCGCGGAAATGAGCGTGCCCCGAATGTTCGAGTTCTATCAGAAGCAGCATCGGCGGTTTTCAGAATATCAAGTGGAACGCGGAACCTTCCAACGCACGCCAACGGGGTATGTCGTGGGCAAAAAGGCATTTCGGAGAGGCATACGGAATTTCCTGCTGCCGTTCGCGGAGCGATTTTCTGTGACTCGTCTTGTTTTGGCTGGCCTCGTGGCCATTGGACTTCCCGCGGCGACGTACCTGCGGGTATTGCCAATGCTGATGGAATCTGGGGTTCGAACGAGGATGGACGCAAGGATGATTTCAATCCTGGTTCTGGGCGCCAGTTACGTCCTCGCGGGAGCCGCGGTAGGACTAATCCTGGAAAAGAGCCAGTTTGTCTGGGGATTTTTGTTTTGTTACGTAGGCGTTCATCTTTTGACTGGCTGGTGGATGTCCCCCATACCCTTTGGATTGATTGCCGCCATCGTCGGTCATGGCGTCGCACAAATGCGCAAACGGCAACGTCTAATCCTGCGAACAAGCGAAGCAAAGTAGCTACTGAGATTGCATCGAATTGGAAAAGGAATGGGCGGTCCGCTGAATTTTGGCCGCCTTTTTGTTTTTGGCGGCCTGCGTAAGCCTAAACTTCGCGAACCTCTGAAAACAAAGAGACGATCGCTCGCACCGGCGCATGACACGCCAGAAGCAGCAGGGAAGCAATCGCGTAGATGACTAGCCTTAGCCTCATATACTAGCAAACACGTTGGAGGCTAAAGAGTTGCGGTATGGCTTGCCGAACCTGATGCTGTTTAGCCGGCAGTGGAATCGCCGCTGGGTGCGCGCACGTGATTACGGCTTCCCAGCCGGTAGAGCAGCAAGCCGACCGTGTTGGCGCCGAGGAGAACCGCCGCCGTCTTGACGATATAGCTTGTCTGATTCTCCACCGAAATGATGGGGAAAATGGAAAACAGCACAAAAAGAAGAGTGACAAGAAAGCCAGACGCAGCCGCGAATCGGAGCCAGGATTTGGGACGAAGGCCGCTATCCTTTTTCACCAGAAGCGGGATGGCAAATAGAACAAGATACGCGAGGCCATAAAACGTGAAACTGATGTTCAGCAAAAACTCATACGCCTCTTGTACTCCGACTCCAATCAGCACCGCGAACGATGCCAGCAATCCGACCACCCCGACAAACAAAATGGAATTGACCGGAGTTCGGTGTTTCTCGTCGAGCTTCGTAAACCACTCCGGCAACAGCCGGTCCCAACCGGCCACCATCGGAAGCCTGGCATTGCCGCTGAAGTTGAGATTGAACGTCGCCAAATAATTAGCCAGCAGAAGGAACACCGAAACCGGAACGATGAATCTCGCGATGCTGGACTGGCTGAATCCCAGACTAAGTGCTTGCGGGATGGGCCCGATGACATCTACCGCATCCGGCGATACGTACGCCAGAATCGCGCTGGTCCCGAAAACATAGAGCAGCACGATGAGTGGGGCCGCGAAGAAAATCGAGCGAGTTACATCGCGAACCGGTCGCCGGGATTCGCCCGCGAAGATGGCGACATACTCGATGCCGCAGAGTGCGCCAAACGTCATCTTGGTGAATACACTTAGGCTGAAAAAACTCATCGCCGGCAGGACGAAGCGCAGAGGGTGGTACTCGCGCAGGGTCCCCCGCCAGACGCCGGTCAGCGGCATCAAAATGAGAACACCAATAGTCAGTACGCCGATCGCGCCGCCAACGTTATTCACCCATTTTCCGATTCCCAAGCCCGCGCGTGCCACAAGAATTAGCACGCAAATACACACAAACGTTGCCCCGACGACCAGCGACCGGTTCGACGCAATCCACGCCGCATGCGGACCGATGGCGTAAGACAAAAACGTCATGCTCACCAAACCGATGACCGCCGTATACAGCGTGGCGAAAAGCCAAAGATTCCACGCCACCAGAAACCCAATGCGGTCGCCGAACGCCAAGCGCGCCCATTCGTAAAGGCCGCCTTCGAGAGGCATCAAGCGATTCAGGTGGGACACGACCAGAGAAAGCGGAATGAAAAAAAGCACGACGGCCAACAACCACAGAACGACGTGAGAGGGACCGGCCTTCACAGCGGTGCCGAAGAAATCGGGCACCACCACCAACAAAATCTGCGCCAGAACCAGGTCGGCCAATCCCAGCTCTTTGCGCAGCGCAGCGCTATGCGCCTGCATGGGCGCTTCAACGGCGGCCAGCTTGATGGAAGCCCCGATGGACAATGTCCGTGCGGCGCAGCCGCAGCCGCACACCTCCTCGTGGAAAGAAGAAGCGGTAGTCTGCATCGGCACCGGGCAGGAAGCAATTAGTTTTGTAACAGAAAAGGAATCCTGAAGAACCTAGCTGTCGATTGCTGATAGAAGGGGAGCAATGAAACCGGATGCAAATGTCCCGGTCAATCCACGGCCATCGTGTTAACTTGCCGACCCGCCAGCGATGGAAGGAACCAAGAGGACGCGGTCGCCTTCCTTGAGCGTGCAGTTTTCGCCGCCGAGAAAGCGGATATCTTCTTCGTTGAGATAGACGTTGAGGAACTGGCGAATCTGGCCCTGCTCGTCGCGCACATGGCGCCCGAGATCGGGGAAGCGCGAAGTCAATTCATTGAGAGCTTCGGCGATGGTGCTCGCACTACAGTCCACTTTCGGCGCGCCTTCGGTGAAGCGGCGGAAGGCCGTGGGAATTTCGATGGTTACCGGCATTTGCATGTGGCTCCTTGGCTTTGAAAAAGTTTTCAGTTCTTAGTTTTCAGTTTTTAGCAAGAAAAAGAATCCGCAGCAAAAATGATAAGTGATTCCTTTCTTGCTGCACCCGATATGGCTCCGGTGAGGCCGCATACTCATTTACGCCTTGGCGGCGGCCGCCGAAGCTGTTGTGCCAAGCTGCGCTTCCAGATACGCCTCGAAAGCATCAAGGCGCGGGGCGATGACTTCGGTAGCCGGGAACTCAGCGGCGATGGCGTCCGTAGTTTTGAGCCCGTTGCCGGTAATGCAGACGACAGTGGTTTCGTGCACCTTGATGCGATTCTGCGCGATGAGCTTCTGCGTCACTCCGGTCGTGACGCCGCCCGCGGTCTCCGTAAAGATGCCCTCGGATTCGGCCAGCAGCTTGATGGCCGCGATGATCTCCGGATCGGAAACGTCTTCCGCCCAGCCGCCCGACTCGCGGATCAACTTGATGGCGTACGGGCCGTCCGCGGGATTACCGATGGCTAGCGACCGCGCAATGGTATGAGGCTTTTGCGGCTCGAAACGCTGTAAGTTGCGTTTCACACCGTCGGAAATGGGCGAGCAACCAGTCGCTTGCGCGCCAAAAAATTTTACCGGCTTCGCTTCCACCCAACCCAGCGTAACGAGTTCGCGGAAAGCCTTGGCGATCTTTCCAATCAGAGAGCCGCCGGCCATCGGCACGACCACATTGTCCGGCAGCCTCCAGCCAAGCTGCTCCGCGATTTCGTAACCGTGCGTCTTCGAGCCCTCGGAATAGTACGGCCGCAGATTCACGTTGACGAGTCCCCATTGAAAGCGGTCCGCAATTTGTGAGCAGAGGCGGTTGACCTGGTCGTAGTTGCCGTTGATGCGCACGATGCGCGCACCGTACACCGCGGTGTTGAGAACCTTGGCAGGCTCAAGGTCCGCGGGAATGAACACGCAGGCGTCAAACCCTTGCTGCGCGGCCTGCGCAGCGACGGCGTTGGCCAGATTTCCAGTGGACGAGCAGCCGACCGTCTCGAAGCCGAACCGGCGCGCCGCCGCAAGCGCCGTAGCCACCACGCGGTCCTTAAAAGACAACGAAGGAAAGCAGACCGCATCGTTTTTGAAATACAACTCTTTGAGGCCCCACTGCGAAGCGAGCTTCCGTGAAGACACCAGTGGCGTACCGCCCACGGCGCCGGCAGGGGCAAAATCCTCGGAGAGTGGAAGAAGTTCAGAGTAACGCCACATATTGAACTCGCGGGTGGCCAGGTCTTCGCGGCGCACGATTTTCTTCAGCGCATCGTAATCATAGGAAACTTCGACTGGGGAGAAGCATTCTTCACAGAAGGAGCGAGGCGAGTTGTCCCAGGTCTTTCCGCACTCTCTACATCGAAGTTGGTAATGGACAGCCATTGGAATTCACCTTTCAAGAAGCGCCGGCTCCGAATGCAACGTCACCGCGCCTCGCTGCGAGGTCGGGATAAAGCCCAGCCTCGACAAAACCAATAGATCCGCGTGGAATTCATTTAGGGCAGCAGGGAGGGGTTAAACGAAAAACCCTCCGTGCCAAAGTGCTCGGAGGGTCTCAGAAAATCTTCTGGGATACTCGAAAAGCTCTTTAGCAGTTTTTTACGTGGAGCAAGTTGCCCTAAATCGCCACGTGTCGCCGCAACCGCAGCTACATCTTTTATGCCTCAGCACGGTGCAGATGTCAAGAGCGACATTTGTCTTAGAAGCAGGTTCAATTCTTGCGGGCCAATTGAACCCGGTGCGGCCCTGCATTCCGCACAAGCGTGTGGCCTCAGCAGATTCTCACTTCATTTGGCCGTTCACTTCGACCCGGACTGCGGCTGCGACCAGTTGTGTTCAAACGTGCGCCACAGGAGGACGTCGCCAAACCCGAGGGAGTTCCACCAGGTGTCGAGCATGGGGCGATCGAGGCCCAGGATTCCTTCGCGAGTCACGCCTGCTGGCGGCGGAGCGAGTGAGGCCAGGCGATCAAAAACGCGGGGCCGATCCGGATCGTCTACCCGCGAAAGCAGATGCCAGAGAGTGAGGGCATCCTTCTTGCGCGCATCGGCGAGAAGGACGTCAATCAAGATGCTGCGTTCCGCAGGCGTGGAGGCTTCAAAGTCAAAGCGAGACAAGGCCTCGCGAAACGCCGGCGTCGCATCTTCAAGATACGGCGTGCCCGGTCCGGTCTTCGGCCGCGTGGCGCAGACCGCGCCAGCGGGAATAAAGGACTCGTGGCCGTTCAACTTGAACCCCACCCAGCCGACACTGGTGCGCAGCAGGCCCGCACCGGAATCGTCCACGTGCAGCGTGTAGATGCATCCGAGATCCACGGCAGTGGCGGAAGGCGTATCCACGACAAATTCGCCCGGTGGCGCCCAGATGGTCGCATGAATCGTGCCGCGTTCCAGGGAAAGCCGCTTGCGGCCAGGGCCGTTGCTGACGAGACGGACGCGCGATCCAGCGTCCACTTCAACGTTGCCAGTTTCCTCGAGAGAGAGAGTGGCGCGCGACGAAAGGTCCGTCTCCAGCAATTGCCCGACGCCCAGTTTGCCCACGCCGGCCTTTGCGCCCATGGTTTTCGAGCCCACCCGCGGCGCGCCTGCCAGCCGGGCCACTTCCCAGGACGGACCCTGCTCGACAACCGGTTTCGAACGCAGATAAAAGTAAATCGTTGCCGCAATGACGATGCTTGCGGCGACGGCTGCGACCTGGAACGAAAACCGCCACAGTGAAAAGCGCAAGCGCTTCTCAGCGGGGATCTCAGCGATCTGATCAAACGCGGGCGCCAGCTCCTTGTGGCGGTAACGCCCCAGCGCGGTTTCCAGTTTTTGAATTTCGGGGTCCGGCTCGCCGGAGCCATCCCACAAGTAATCATCTTTCATTGCTTATTCCTTTTGCGTGCCCGCTGGGTTCTGCCCATTTGCATTTTCTCCGTGACTCACACTGCGCGTGGGCTCTCGCCCTGACCCAGCTTTTCACGCAACAATTGCATCCCACGGCAAAGGTTGACGCGAACCGAACCGTGGGTGAGCCCTGTGCGCGCGGCGATCTCCGGCCGATCATTTCGCCGCGATTGATCAAATCGCGCATGGCAATATCCATGTACTGATCCGCGCCGAGATCACGGACGGTGGTCACGCCTGCTGCGAGGGTGCGTATGGCGCCTTTGCGCGCGAGAAATACTTCCATCGCAGGCGGATTATTTACGAGCTGCTTCAGCATGGGCTCGCCGGGAGTTTCGTCGGTGTACATGGTCATGTGCGTGTGCACGTCGATCAGGCCGGGGAGTCCCGTGAATTTCGAGAGGTCGATGATCTCCGCGGCCGCAGGAATGGCGGACGCGTCCGTTGTTACGCTGCGAATCTTGTCGCCCTCAACAATCACGATCGCGTTCGTCCAAAGTTTTCCCTTGGCATCCCACAGCTTGCCGAAACGCACGGCCTTCATCGTTTTCGTGTTCGCTTTTTCTTGCGCGCAGATTCCTCCCGCAAAAAAGACGATAAGAAAGATTCCAACAAAAATCCGCAGCGGTTTCATAAGGCATGCCCCTTTTTCGCGCGCAGCGGCAAGCCGCGCAGAGAACGACTTCTAAATCAGTTGAAGATGGAATGCAATCAGGAAGAAACGAGGACTACTGCTGGCGAGGCAAGGACAGTGCGGGTGCAATCGTCGCCGTGGAAGAACTGATGGGAGGCGTCGGCGGCGCCACACCTGCGGTGCTGGAGCCGAGGCCCAAGAGTTGAAGCGTTTTTGCGCCGAGCTTCCCGGTCGGAGTCAGGCCATGCGACTGTTGGAATTTTGTGAGGGCGTCCACGGTCGAAGCGTCCCATTTTCCGTTCGGCGTGGCCGTATACGAGCCATCTTTTCCCAGCGCCTGCTGAATTTCGGAAATGCGTTCGGGTGTAGGAGCTTTCTGCCCTCGCTCCCGCCGGCTGGATTTTCTTGATGTTTTCGTCCGGTGCGAGGTTCCGTGGGACTTGGAAGGAGTGGTCTTTTTTTGCGAAGTGGTTTGTGCCTTTGCAGAGTCCGTTGACACACCCAGCCCTGCTGCCAAAAGCAGCGTCAGGGCCAGGTGGGTCGCTTTTCGGACTCGCATAGGCGGTCTAGTTTGTTGTTAAAGCTCTAGTGCTGATTGTCCGCCGGGACTTTCCCAGACAGATAAAGGGTTAGGATGCGGTCGCTATCTTGCCGCCGCAGAACCTTGAATACGACTTCCTCGCCGGGCTTCAAGGTCGAAACAGCCTTGCGATACTCGGCAACGGTTGTGACGGCTGCGCGGTTGATATCGGCGATCACGTCTCCGCGACCGAAACCGAGATCATCCGCAAACGTCGCGGGATCGACTTCGGTGACCAGAACACCCTTTTGCGCTTCCACGCCCACGCGACGGCCGCGATCCGGCGTCAGTTCTTCCACGTGCAAGCCGAATTCGGCCGGAGCGGCTTCGCCCGGCTGCTCGCCCATGCGGCCCGCCGAGTTTGGGAACACGCGCGTGCGGTCTTCGACCGTCGCGGTAGTTTCCTTTTGCGCGCGGTCGCGGACGTAGGTCAGAGCCACTTTGCTGCCGATGGTCGCTTGCGCGATGGGATTCACGAGGTCGTTACCCGTTTTTACCGGCTTCCCGTTCACGCTGGTAATTACGTCGCCGCCCTTCAGTCCAGCCTTTTCGGCGGGACTTCCCGGCTCGACTCCCTCAATCACCACGCCGTACGGCGCGCCCAGAGACTTCAAGGTGATGGTATTCGTGCTTAGCTCTTCCTGGAAACTGACGCCGATGGACCCGCGGGTTACTCGTCCTTGCTTGATGATCTGGTCGTACACGTTGATAGCCGTGCTCGAGGGAAGCGCGAAGCCGACTCCTTCATAACCGCGGCTGCCGGTGATGATGGCGGTGTTAATTCCAATCACTTGCCCGGCAAGATCCACCAACGGCCCGCCCGAGTTGCCGGGGTTGATGGCGGCATCCGTTTGCAGGAACCTCTGGAACTGTTGCCCGATTCCACCGCGGTCTTTCGCGCTAATGATTCCCGCGGTGACCGTAGCTTGCAATCCAAACGGGCTGCCGATGGCCAGAACCCAATCGCCAACCTGCACTCCGTCGGAGTTCCCGAGCTTGGCGGTGGGCAGTTCTTTGTTGGCATCAATTTTGATGACCGCGAGGTCGGTATCTTCATCGACGCCCACTACTTTCGCGGTGTAGCGGTTGGGGTCGCCATTCAACTGCACTTGGATTTTCGTGGCCTGCTCGACAACGTGATTGTTCGTGAGAATGTACCCGCGCTTGTCCACAATTACGCCGGAGCCCAGGCTGCGTTCCGCTTGCGGCGGCCCGTCCGAGCGCCCATCAAAGAAGCGATCGAAGAAGTCCTGCATGGGGTCGTCCTGGTCGTAGGGCTGCGAGCGCCGCTTTTTAGAAGTTTGCTTGCGCTCCAACACTTGCGTGGTCGCGATATTGACCACCGCGGGTTCCACGCGATTGACAATCGATGCAAAGGAGCTCGAGGATGGAATCGGATCCGGCACGGCGAGCGCCGTGGCCGTTGTGCCTGAGAATCCCAAGGTCTTCATCGCCGAGACGCGGCCTGAAACGACCGACCCGATCAGAATGCCGACCGCTAGCGTGAATACTACGAGCACCGAAACGATAATCTTGCGCCGGCGCGCCCAATCGAAAAACTCTTTAACCTGCTCTCCCATTTTGCCTACTCCTGTCTTTCTGGCACCACTGCCCTGCCTGCGTCAGACGACTGTTCTTCGGCTGGGCCCTATTCTTCCGGGTCCTGCCTCAGAGTATAACACCGCTAGTTGCGTGAGGTTGCCGTCTCTTCGCGATGCATCAGAGCAATAACTGTCCCAATGGCCGGGGTGCCTTGCGGTTTTTGTTCTCCCCTCCATTGGACGCATGAAACCCTGAATTTGTTGTCAAAGCCGGGGAAACTCTTCCCGCATCGCGTAAGTGTATGGATTCTAAGGGCCATTTGCGTTCCTTACGCTTGCTGGAAGAGACCAGCTTTGTTAACACTTCCCTCCTCGATTGCGTCTTGGATAGCGAGTCCTGGCTCTTTCGGTGGCCTGGATGTGGGATACAGGGTTGACTTCCAAATGGCAAGCGTGGAACGTCAGATCGTGACGGTCCTACAAGTCCCGAATCCGGCCGAGGATCACGGGCTGATCCGCGCGGCCCGTGAAGGTGATCGCGCCGCCTTCGGCCGCCTGTACGACCGCTACGCCCGCATGGTCCACGGGATTC
>Ga0206958_1254_pt1 | contig 12936 bp, 12 predicted proteins | sample Alteio_BWOrgHeat_33_FD_152968 | JGI IMG/M metagenome (GOLD analysis project Ga0206958, IMG submission 152968) | Enriched cells from forest soil in Barre Woods Harvard Forest LTER site, Petersham, Massachusetts, United States -... | ecosystem: Environmental > Terrestrial > Soil > Temperate forest >... | reverse complement strand
GTAGAGCGATCCGCCGGAAATTTTCACCTGATTAAACCAGTTGGCCGTATCCGCGTGCCCCGAGCTCCATTGGCCGTTGCCCACCATGGTCGTCGATCCCCCGCTGTTACCTAAGGCGCCAAAATGACCGTCGCCGGACAGATAGCCGAAAATGGCCTTGCCTTGCATATTAGGGACGCCGAAGGTATTCACACCATCCCCTCCATATTGACTGCCTAACATATTGGCCAAGGCCGGATAAGACGAGACGTCGTAAACAGACCCGTCACATAAAAGAAATCCCACGGGAATTTGAGCGGAGCCCCATGCTATGATTGATCCGGACGGCACAACACTCAAAGAACCAGGTACCGGGACACTGCTGTAAACATTACTCCCTGTAACCCACGTGCTTGGCAATAAGTTCAGGATCATGGGCTGGGCCGCTGCCGGCACCATCGTGTTCACGGTAAAAGAAGAAGCATTAGAGGAGACCTTATAGCTGTAATCAGAGGCTATGGCCGCAGCAACACCAAAAGGATTAATAGCACTCCAGGACGCGGGCAGGTAATTACCGGCTTGCAACGCCGCAATGGCCGTCGGATAGTTGCTGTTGTCAGGCCACTTGTTGTTATCAATGTAATAAGCACGGGCCGCTTCCTCAATCGCACTGATATCGAGGGCCGCTTTGTTGGCGGCTTTTTCCATATAAGAACGGCTTAAGACCGGAATGGCAGCGGACGCCAGAATGGCCAGAATGATAACGACCACCGTCATCTCCAAAAGACTAAACGCCTTATTGCTTGTACGTGTATTTCTTTTCATATTGTAATCGTCCCGTGAATTCATTGGGCAGCCGCTGGGTAATCGAAATGGTATCCTCAGCGCCTCCCGGTACAATTTGCAAAAGCGTGCCTTGATAGAAATGTTCTCCCACCCCGGAAGGCACCGCGGTTGAAACCGTGACCGCGCCATTGATACCGTTAATTTGATACTGGTCCCCAAAAGGCGAAAACTGTATCGTCGCGTACATATAGACCGAAGATAAATCGCTGGGGGCCGCGGGCCATGCCCCTCGCGCATTATAAAAATCCAAGCTGGCTTGAGCCAAGGACATCATTTCATGCACCGTCTGCTCAAGCCGGGCTTTCTGGATTCTCAGGGAATAGCCCCCCATCACCATGCTCAGAACAATGGTTATAGCCACTACCGCCGCCGTCACTTCTATTAGAGTAAACGCCCCTTTAGAAAGTGCCGGTCCATGTGGAACTGCTCGCGACATAATTCACCGCCTGGGCTGAGTTTTGAAGATTGCTGTTCAATGTGGTGGCATCGGTTTGAGAAACGTTGGTCATGGTGAGATTAAATTGCGTGTTGTTATTGCCATTGACCGCGATCGTGTAATTACCACCCCATGGATTGCTGCCGGTCCCTGTAAAAGCGCCCGGCAAATAATTCCCGGAAACCAAACTCGAGACCGAAATGCCGGTAAAATTCCCTCCATTGTTATTAAAGTAATTCATGGAGGCCGTCTGAATGGATTTAATGCTGTTCATCGCGGCCGCGATACGGCCATTTGCAGAAGCTCCTTTAAAAGAGGCCAGCACCTGGGAGGCAATCACAATAATGATGATCATGACAACAATTAACTCGAGCAAGGTAAAGCCTTTTTGATTTTTGAGTCTGCGCTTCATGTTTTTCATTTCTTTTCTCCTTTTTGTTATGGTTAATATCTTGCCAACCCTTGTGTGCCGCTCATGGATGAATACAGCGGCAAAATAAAACAGTAAATAATCATCCCCAAATACGAAACCGCGATCGTCAATAAGGCCGGATTGATCAGGGCGATCAGCGTTTCCATAGAGTCCTGGGATTTTTGATTGTAGTATTGGTGGATTTCATAAAAATACTGGTACAAATGACCGGTGCTCTCACCTTTTTTGACATTCATAGAAATAAATGACGGAAAAAAAGCATCGGCTTTCAAGGCGTCACCCAAGGAGTAGCCTTGACTGACTTTATGTTTGATACCCTCAAGGCGTAAGGTCACAACATTCGGCTGATTGGCATAAATATGACTGATGGCGGCCATAATGTTCATCCCGCTTTTTTGATACACGTACAGATTTAAGAACAGGGCGGCGAATTCCATTTGTTTAATCAAATCACCGACCAGCGGTAAGCCCAAAACGCATTGCATCATCCGGTCTTTTTTATGCTCCCAAGCCTTGATCAAAAGAATCATGGAGACCGGCAATATAGCCAGCGCTATCCACCCATGGGCCTGCATGAAATGGGCATATCCTATGATGCACTGCGCGGACCATTGATCATTCATGCCGGCAGGAAGAATGGAACTTAGTTGCGGTGCTAATCTCAAAGAGATGACAATCGAGGCAACGGTCAAGGCCATAAAAACACAGGCGGGATAAACCAATGATTTCAGCAGTTTGATTTTATGGTGCCCCATGAATTTAAAATATTCGCTCAATATGCCGCAGACTTCGGCCAAGCTTCCGCTTTTTTCAGCGGCATCCACGGCACCCAGCACGATCAAGGGATAAGCCCTGGTGTTCTCAAAAGCACTCTTTATGGAAGATCCATGGATGATGGAAAGATTAACTTTTTTCAAAATTTCTTTTAAGGATGGGTTGGATGTATGTTCATTTAAAGAGAATATGGCTTCCTGGGCCGATAAACCGCTTTTTAAACATCTGGAAAAATCTTTAAAAAAAACAGATAAATCTGCTGCAGAAAGTGTCGTGCGCTTGAACACATTCTGGATATAATTCCCCCAATCGGCTTGCAGACTGATGAGATCAAGGCCGCTGGCCCGGATTTGTTCCAACACCTCCTGCCGTCGCCCTTTTAAGGTTTGATGTCTAATGCTGCCCATTTTGGTTAATACCGTCACATTCCAATACATCGCTTTATCCTAGAACCCGTACAGCTTCTTCGATGGAAGTCATGCCCTTTTCGATCAGATCTTTCATATCATCTAACATCGTTCTATACGAAGATTGTTGGGAAAGCATCCCTCGCAACTCCCCTAACAAATCCCTGCCGATCAAATCTTTCATGCGCTGGTCTATCAGACACACTTCAGCCACGACGGTCCGCCCCCAATAACCGTTATTGCATCTCTCACAACCTACAGCGGTGGCCATCGTCTGAACTTCGCTCTTGAGGTATTTAGCCTGTGCCGGCTCAAACTCGGACTTAATGGCCACACCCTCTTGCTTGCAGTAAGGACAAAGTTTTCTGACCAATCGCTGGGAAATAACGGCATTCAGGCAGGTGGCGATATTGATAGGTTCGACACCCAGATCTTTCAGGCGCAGTAGCGCACTGACAGGATCATTGGTGTGAAGGGTTGAAAATATTTGATGACCGGTAATGGAGGCGCGTACGGCCTCGACGGCCGTTTCCTGATCACGGATTTCTCCGACGAGAATAATATCGGGGTCTTGGCGTAGAAATGCCCTGACCGCGCGGCTAAAGGTCAATTCTTGGGGACCATTAACCTGAAGCTGGGTCATCAAGGAATGACTCATTTCCACAGGATCTTCGACCGTGAGGATTTTCTTTTCAATGGTCTTGATATAATTGAGCATGGCGTATAAGGTCGTTGATTTACCGCAGCCCGTAGGCCCTGTCACCAAGGTGATGCCATGAGGCGCTTGAAGGGCCTGGGTGATCAATTTCCAATTATTTTCCGAATATCCCAGGCTTTGAAGAGGGATGGACGCACGGGCTTTGTCTAAAAGCCTAAGCACCAGCGCCGGTCCATGGATGCTCGGTATCTGAGAAAAGCGGATATCAATGCTGCGCCCCAAATCTTTATAATCGAATTCAAAACTTCCGTCCTGGATATGATAATCCCCCGGATTTACGTTGCATTTGGTCAGGAGAATATTGGCGATGGGGCGGATATAGTCCTGCTTCAAACAGCACACCGGTGTCAGTAATCCGTCGATCCTTAAACGAACTTCCGTTGTTTTAGCGCAGGGATTGATGTGGATATCGCTGGCTCTGGTAATAATGGCAAGCCTAATTAAACTCTCCAGCCACCCGCTTAAGGCATGAGGATCGTCGATCGCCACCACCTTCGAGGCCAAATTTTTACGGTTCTCTTCTAAAACGATTAAATCCAAGGCATTGCGGACATCCTTTTCAAGGCCTATGTAAAACAGCACCTCTTGGGGACCAAAGAGCCTTTTAAGGCTATCCGTCATGTCCACATTATCGACAAAGGAGACGACGAACAGAGGTTGGTGAGCGTTCCTTAAAGGAAATATCTGGTGACGGCTCAAAAAATCAATCCCGACTTGCTTAAAAATATCATAATCAGGGATGTAGGCTCCGGTATAAAGCTTCCAGCGGATTTGCTCGGCGAGCATCTGGGCGATTTGCAGATCGTCGACAAAATTATAGTGTTTTAGAATTGATCCCAAATGTTCCTTGGAATTAATCTTTTTCGTTTCAATCCCCAGATTCAACTCTTCCTGGGTGATTAATCCGTTCTGGACCAATAATTCACCGATTTTAGGCATAAAAAATTAATTAATGCTGTATAATTTAACAAGAATGCATCGCTTATCTCTTCTTATCCTTTTTGGCTGCTTTCTGGGCGGGTCTTCCTTTGCCGGCACAGAAACCTTAATCACCTATTACCCCGCGCCCAATGGAAACTATAGTAAAATCACCAGTAATGCCGTCCGTTTAACCCCTTCTACACTTAGTCATATCCAAAAACTCTATAAATGCTCCTTTGATCCTGTAGACCATTTGTCAGCCTGTCCGGCAGGATTAACCTATTACGACACCGATGCCCATACCCTGGCGGTTTCCGACGGTACCCATTGGAGGGTCGTCAACTCCATGTGCGTCCCTGTCAAGCCGTGCTCCCAACATCCCACCTGCGGCAGCGATGACTGCGGCACTATTTGTGGTCCAGGCTCCTGCTGATCATTCCTGCACGTAATGAATCACTGTTGTTAACTCTTGCGGCGCGTTGAAATGCACCTTGACGCTGTTATTGGAAATGCCCATGATCTCCACATGTTCCAGCGGCTTGTCATGTTCTTTAACGGAAAAACTTGTGCCGCCAATCGAAAGAATGGCTTCTTTATTCATCGCGGTGCCTCCGATATAAATAATCTTCATGCTGGGAAAGCCAGCTCCTTGAAGGGCTGAATCTTTAACATAGCCCGCGTCCTCTTTTTTGAGTTTGCTGATCTGTTCAACGGTCTTTTCGTTTTCCAACTGCAAATTGGCCTGCTCTAACTGCATTTTCAACATCTTGATCTGCCGTTGCTGATTACGGTCCGCTTCCATTTGAGCCTTCAGTTCTTTTCCGGCCGTTTCGTCATCATGATCGCTCACCCCATCGGACTTCTCCTCAATAACCGCCGGCGTCTCCTGTAGCTCTGTTTTAACGGGCAGCGGGTCATCGGCAATATCATGATGAGCCGCGTGTGGGCGCATGACATAAACCATGCATAACACAAATACGCCTGCTGCAATCAATATCCATTCACGGATACTTGGTTTCTTAAATTCCATATAACTCTCCTTTGACAGTGAGCACACCGTTGGCGGCCATTATTTCTTTGACTTTAAAATCCGTATGCTTTTCTAATAAATAAATATCGTTTAATACCTCCTCCATATCCGTCTCATTAGAAAATTTGTCAACGTGGATCATCAATCTTAAGCCTTTGACCCTTCTGAACTCCGTCAGCACATCGTGTTCTTGCATATCATCATTGTCGTGACCAGCGTCAACAACAAGACTCATGTGAGTCCCGCTGTAAATTTCCAGCATCCTGGTCTGGTTGATAAAAAACCTGAAGGCTTCCGACATGCTCTGAGGACTGCTTGGATGATACCTTTGTTTTGCTTTCAGTTCATCGGACATGGACACATTCTGCCTGCGAAGCGCTTGCTTTTCCTGGGCGATTTCAGCCGCACGTGCATGAATATTCAAACCTGCCTCAATCAGCAGACCTGCTAAAACCACGGCTATAAAAATGAGGACATTCTTCATAAGTTAATTTTGAGATACTTGCCCGGATGTCCCTGAATGAAAAAATCCTTCATGAGGGCGTTTTTCAATAATTTGATACGCGGCAGGGGATCATAAAAACCGCCATCTGCCGAAAATACGTAGGCACTCAAGGTCCGATGATTAGCCTCCTGCGTAAGATTAAAAGATGAAATCTCATAACCGTCAGGCAAGAGATTAGACAGCTGAAAGAACACATGGGCATAGTCCACCTTTTTGGATCTTCGCAGAAAATCTCTATAAATCTTCTGGTCTAAATCCTCCAACATAGGCTCAAGCGACGCCTTCTTGGTTTGCTCTATCTCCAGTTGATGTTGAAGATAGGTATATTGGACCTGATTAATGCCAAAAAATAGCAGGCCGGCTGTACAAATCGCCGCCGATAGCATGAAACCAAGAAGTTGGGATTCCCTCTCCTTTTTACGGCGCTCTTGAATGATGTCTTCACGGATGCGGTATTTCATACCTGCATCCATGTATTTAAGACCTTCCAAGGCCGGATATTTCATAGCTAGAACTTCGACGCTGAAGCCTGGTTCTAAAGCTTTGATTTCGTCGGCCATCTGCGGATTATTGATGATGACAGTGAAGCTGGAGTTAAAGGTATTGGCGAATTCTCCTAATTTTTTATGGAAATCGATTTGTGAGCGCTTCAGATCGGACAAAATAGATTCCGTCTGTTCAGCATGAATGGTCCTGGTACGGCTGAATTTCAATCCCTCAAATACCGTCAGTAATTTTTCATTCCCTAGATCATCCACAAAAACAATCGGCCGGTTCATGTCTATCTGTTGATGAACCAAAAGGCTGCGGATCGCTATGGCATATGGGACCAAGGCCTCCACCTTAGATGGCGGCACCAAATCATAAATGGCTTTGACCTTCTCAGCCTTGATGCCGATGATTTGAAAGAGATTGTCCGCGATCTTCTCATCCTGAATGACGTACTCGCCGGGGTATAATTCCTCAAATTTTTGGGCTAAAAGACTGTCCTTTTGATCCACGAAATTCTCAGGCGCGGAGGCAATCATCACATCCACATCCACCTGGCAAATCTTGGCTTGATCGAGACCTGCTAAGCTTGTGACGTCGTTGTCGGGAATGAAAAGTCTTTGGCCTCCCTGGCCCTTGTCGATGAAGATGTCATTGTTAATAAGTAGATAATTCATAAGGTTCAACTATTTTTGATGACACTTTTCGGTGTGATAATAATCACCAATTCGGTTTTCTTGTTGCTTTTAGCTTTATAGGAAAAAGCATTACCCAGTACAGGGATGCGGTTTAAATATGGAATACCTTGGGTTGAATTATTTTTTGTACTGCTGATAAGTCCCCCAAGAATCAACGTCTTTCCAGGTTCAACCCCAACGTTGGTGGTGATACTTTTAGTAGAAACCTGTGGTTCTTGAATAGTCAATCCGCCGCTGACTGGGATATTGGTCATGGAATCGAGGGTATTGACCGCCACCGAAATATTTAAAACGGTTTTATGGTCTTCGATTTTGCCTTCCAGCCTCATGGTGAGACCGTCGGAGACTTGGGAGGTCGTGACATTGGATTGCGTGACATTGTCACCAATGGTCTGCCCCGTTCCTGAAATGAACGGAATGCTCGTCACCTCCTGGATGACACAGGGAAAAAGATTGGACACCGTGATTGAAGGCCGGCTGACGACATTGACGTCACCCATGGCATCAAGCGCTTTAATCATCAGGGAAACTCCCCCCTTACTCGTTCCACTGCCCGCGTCCGGCCCTGCGGCGGACAAACTAAATAGCTGACCGCTTAAAAATCCCGAGGAGGTAAAATTCGTGGAAGCGGTGATGCTATTGAATCCCATGAATTTCTTGGCAATCGCATTCCAATCAATGCCGGCTTCATGATCACTCGATAAGCTGACCTCCAGAATTTGGATTTCGAAGGATTGTTGACGGCTTAGATTATCGTTGATGGTTGCCACTAATTCTCCAATCTGATCTAAAACCTGCGGTTTATCGGTCACAACAATAGAACCGCTGGAACGATTAACGGAGTATGTGCCTTTAGGGGTAATCATGGATTTGATATTGTTTTCTAAATCCGTCCATAAAGACAGTTTGGGCGAGCTATTTTCATAATAAATTTTGGTCCCGACATTGACCTGTTGGTTTTGTTGATTGATCGACGCGGTATTTGTGCCGCTATTGGTATTATTGGCAAAGGATTCATTCGAGGTCTCGTCTTTGAAGGACTGATCAACGGCAGGAATGGTGATATTAAAAATCCTACTCTCCTTCTCGGTGATGATTAGATCATTCTGAGAGACCTTAAATCCATACCCAAATCCGTAAAGCAGGCTTTTTAACGCCCGCCAAATTTCAATATTCTCCAGATTAATGGATGCTTTTTGAGATTCAATGACGGGTGTGGTGATGATATTAAAACCCGTAACCTCAGAAATGGTGGAGAGATAAATTCTTAATGGCAGATCATTGCCTTTTAACGTAATACGCAAATCTAATCCGGCCGGCAATTGTTTCGATGTTTCCAGAACGGCATCCGCCGCATTATCCATTTTGGCTGCAATGGTTTTCGTGCCGTTTTTCTCGGCGGTCTCCATCTTATGAATGATGCATTTGGTGTAGTATTTCTCACTGGCGATCGTCCTGACAATATAGTCTTCCCCCGACAGGCCGGTCACGGTCATCTCGGCGACCTCGGTGGTCGTGGGCATGAGCTCAAGCGTTTCAGGTTCTTTATCCGGACGCTCGATGACAAAGGTATCGGCCCCGAAACCTCTTATTAGAGAAGTGATGGGTTCAGGAAACAGGACGGTTGTGACGTGGTCTTTTTTGACATGCAGATAAATTTCTTTGCCGTCATAGACCGTGTCTTTGACATCCGCATGGGCGAAGGTGAGGCAGAATGAAGAAAATAAAATACCCCCTAATAGAATTCTCATAATTTCTCCGTGAACAGAATTAACTTTTAGGGGGTTTTAAGTAGACTGAAAAATCTTCAAGGGGATGAAGAGGCAACGTACGTCTTGGGAAACGAAAGAAGTATGGCAGGTATTTGTTTTTTTGTCAACAAATATTTTGTTTAATAAACAATTATAACTTGGCCACCTTGGGATCTGATTTGAGCTTATACACATTGCGTGTATCGAAAATGAGCCTTGCGTTCTTGAAGATCAATTCATAATTGACCGCTGTATGGTCGACGGCAACAACGACCGCATTATATTTTTTGATGTTCGCCGCCGTCAATTCAATGCCGGTCAAATCCAGGCTGTTGTACTTAAGAAATGGGATAAACGGATCGTAATAATCGACCTTGGTTTCCTTGGTCAAGAGTTCGACCAGGCGGATGGCCGGGGACTTTCTCAAATCTTTGACATCTTTTTTATAGGTCACACCCAAGACCAGGACCTTGGCCTTCTTAAAAGACTTGCCCAGCATTTCCTTAATACGTGTTACGGCATAGGCCGGCATGTTGGTATTGGTGTCAGCGGCCAATTTGATAAACTTGCAGCTAAAATCGTAATGTTTGGCCTTCCAATACAGATAGAGAGGATCTTCGGGAATGCAATGACCTCCTACTCCCAAACCTGGATAAAACGGCATAAAACCAAAGGGCTTGGTTTTGGCGGCTTCAATCACCTCCCAGACATCGATATGAAGCGCATGGCACATCTGGGCAATCTCATTGATCCAGCCGATATTGACGATGCGGAATGAATTTTCCAAAAGCTTGGTCATTTCTGCGGACTCGCAGGAAGAAACTTCATGCACCTTCTTGATAATTTGGCTATAAAGCAATCCGGAAAGTTTGGTGCAGGCCGCTGTCATGCCGCCGACTACCTTGGGGATCCGGGTGACATCAAAACTCTTATTACCGGGGTCAATGCGCTCCGGTGAGAAGGCCACAAAGAAATCACGGCCAACCTTTAAACCACTTTTTTTCAACTCCGGCATCATCAGCTCGCGGGTTGTTCCCGGGTAGGTCGTGCTTTCCAACACAATTAGCATGTCTTTATGCAAATATTTAGCGACACTTTTGACCGCGCTGACAATATAGGAAATGTCCGGGGTGTATTTGCGGCGAAGTGGTGTGGGCACACAAATAATAACAGCGTCGGCGTCGGCCAATGAATTAAAATCTACCGAGGCATGGAAACGGTCTTTGCGGACCATATCGGCAATCTCACGGCCGGACACATCCGTGATATAACTTTCCGCATTATGGATTCTGCCCACACGCTGAGTGTCCGTGTCGATACCCGTCACCCTAAAGCCTTTTTTGGCAAAGGCCAAGGCGAGCGGCAAACCGACATATCCTAATCCGATGACGGCGATGTGAGCTTTTTTGTTCTTCAGTTTGTTTGTAAGTTTGGTCGACATACTTCTTATCTACCTTTCCGTGCTTCTTTTGTTAGGACATTATAGTATGTATCATCATAATTTCACCAAATAAATGTCGCCATCATAGGGGAAATTCAATGAAGAATTAATGAAGATAAAATTAAAAAGCCCTGTACCACGTTGGGTACAGGGCTGAACATTCATTAACTAAAATGGTGGACCCGACTGCAACCAATTCGAACCGCAGCCGAGCTTTCGGCCCAGATCATCATAGAGCCAGAAATACTTGTTCCAATATATCAGAGACTATCAGGCAAGGTTGCAGAATTACATTTGCTGGGCATGTCATTCCCTACGATCGCCAAAAGCTTGGGAATTGACCCGAAGACCGCAATTAAAGCCTTCAAATATAAATTTTAATTCAAATGGGCGTTAAGCCTTATTTTGGCTGCGCTGACAACTTCCTGGTATGAGAAAGTGTAAATTTTATCTCCATGGGGGCCAAGCTTTTCTTGAGTGAGCCCAAGAACACAGAGAGTATCTATAAGGACTGACTGATAAATAGTCTTTGATCCATCCTCTTTTATTAGCCCCTCTTTAATGAGAGCATCTTTTTTCACCGACAAAAACTCTAACAATTGTTGATGTCTAATAAAATGCGCCATAAATTCTTCATTTGAATATCTTCCCTGAAATATCTCCATAAGCAAAATGAGATTATCCATGCTTCCGATTCCAGTTGCTATATGAATACCCGGGGACTTGTTAGCACCTTTTTGATTGGCCCTCAGCCTGTGAAACTCCGCCTCAACCCAGTTAAACTCTTCCCTTGACCATGGAACCAAGCCCTTATAAGCCGAATCCATGTCCGGTTCTTCGTCCCTTCGTTTTTTATTCATAACATTTTCCTCAAATGCCTTCAACAGGATGAAGACGATACCAATGGTTTAACTTTTTCTTTCTTATTTTTGTACCCTTCTTTTTAAAATTGTCTAATTGAAGAACATAGTACCAAAATTCTTCTTCCGAAAGATCTGTTTTCATCTCATTGAACAGCACGCAGGTCAGCACCACTTCCCTTTTATTACCCGGTGTGCGGTGGTCAAAAGAGAGATACCACGGGCTGTTATAATCATCCAAATCCAGCTCTATCTTGGTATAAAAACAGCGATAGAGATACTTACGGACATAATCCCAAATTCCCCGGACAGCCACGCGCCCAAGATTTTCACCCTGCGTGCGATCACGTATAATGCCACATTCGACGCAGTACCTTGATCTTTTAAACCTGACCGGCTTGCCGCAAATACGGCATTGCCTGGCCGGTCTGCCCTGAACCGGTTCTTTCTGGAACAACATTCTTATGTAGGGCCGTTTCCAATACTTGAGTTCTATTTTCTTGATGGGTGTACCGTATTTCCTGTAATTGGCCAGCTGGTCTATCATGTACCAAAATTCATCTTCGGAAAGGTCTGATTTCATGTCATTCAACAACGATGAGGTGATCACGACCTTGCGGCCATCGCCAGGTATCCAATGGTCAAAAACCAGATACCAAGGACTGTGGGGATCACGCAGATCGAGCAGCATGCCGGTGTAATAACATCTATAGCCGTACTTACGGATATAGTCCCAAATCGACTCTCTAGCCTTAGGTGGGATATTTTTATTGGTACAAAACATGCGGTAACTTAAGACGGCGCAATTCCAGCAATATTGAGATTTGGTGCTCCAGACCGATTTGCCGCAGATGCGGCATTTCTTTCCCTTGTGCGTGTGGGCAAGGTTGTTATCAAAAAACGTAACGGCCTTGTTAAACTCGATTTGGATTTTAAATTTTTGAGGCATACCCTCAAATCTGCTTTGCTTTTAAATAGGTAACTTTATTCATATCAATAAGTTACGATAATATATAGCCTAAAAATGATTTAGAAATTAAATGAAACTACGCCCAAAATGGCAAATATCTTGCATACCTTCTTGAGACTGTTGCTGAATCCTCCTACTCTAAATCAACTTGGCTATAAATCTCTTGATAAGGTCTTTACCAATATACCTGTTAATTTCACCGATCTTTTCGACTGTCTTTTCGGCTTCAATTCGATCTAGATATCCTTCTTTATTAAGCAAAGCCATGATCTCTAGGCCCCAAATGACATCCACACTGTCAGCCTCACATTGAACCCGTAACTGTTTATCATTTGTTGCGCAAACCCAACCTTTCTCTTTAGCTATCAAAAAACAGAGCTGATCCTCAAATGATAAACCAAATGGTCTTTTTGCCGCATTAATAACTTGATCTAAAGTCGGTTCAAAAATACTTATCCCCAACTTCTCTAACTCATCGCCTGTTATATCTCTAACTTCTTTCAATACTTCAATAGGAACATAAATATCACACAAATATTTTACCGCTAAATGTAGTACCTTTTTATTGGCCTTTACGTAGTCAATTAAAACATTTGCATCACTAATAATAGCTTCAAATCGATGCGCTTTCATTAAAGAGGCTCCATGCGTTAATACGATCGCGCATCTGTTCAATGC
>Ga0206958_1252_pt1 | contig 12993 bp, 12 predicted proteins | sample Alteio_BWOrgHeat_33_FD_152968 | JGI IMG/M metagenome (GOLD analysis project Ga0206958, IMG submission 152968) | Enriched cells from forest soil in Barre Woods Harvard Forest LTER site, Petersham, Massachusetts, United States -... | ecosystem: Environmental > Terrestrial > Soil > Temperate forest >... | reverse complement strand
AACGTGCGTTGCGTACACACGTTCTCCGTGAAGGCCCCAGACAACGTAACTGCGGGTAGTTTGCAACCGGCCAAGGTGTACACCATCGTGGATGAACTGTAAGAGTCGGCTCGTGCTGGTGCCGAAGCACTTTGCCATCGCCTTGAGCGTTCTTGGATGTTGCTTCAGCCCTTGAATGAACTCTGCTTTCGATGTGTATTGTACGTGCATGAAAGCGTCCCGGCTGGTTCGTTCATGAAGTTGGTCAACAGCCAGAGCGGACGAGGCTGACAATGCCACTATTCCAGTCCCAAGCGATAAAGTGCGGAAATTGAACGTTGTGCGGCAGCGAAAGCGGCGATCAGCAATAAATAGCGACATTTGCGCAAGGACTATCGCTCTTTGGCGTTTGTTCCAAAATCCAATTGGAGGTTGTTTACTTCATCCGGACCATGGAGGAAATATCTCCCAGCCAAATCCATAAACGACCGCCCATGTCCCCCACTGAATCGCATTTGTGGGCAAGAAGCCGGCAAAGGGCCGCGAGATATCTGGTGGGGTGGCGCCATCGGCCCCGCGATTATGAACCTCACCAGGTGTCAAGCGTACGGCTACATATTTGTCGTAAGGACTGGCCAGTCGACGAAAAAAGCAATCATCGTTTACAACGTGGTCGCCCGTGTGGTTTGCATGATCGTTGTCGTTTCCTAGTGCATGCGGCGTTGAGGACGCGTCGTCATGCGGTGAAGGAGAAGGCTAGAACTTTCCTCAATCGCAGGGCAAGACAGCTCCAAGTTATGTGCGGTGGCTAACCGTCAATCGCCGCTTCTCTCATAAAAACGAGTCGAGAACTCTTCGACCGAGATAAGCCCAGGGGGCGCGATGAGAGTGGAGTGGAAGTTGACCCGATGCAAACGGGTCATAACGATATACTCGCCCAGAGCGTGGTCGAGAACAATGAACCCGAGTTCGTTGATCGTGTTTTGTAGCGTGCCGGCCGGAGTTGGAAGGTAAACATCAACGTCGTAGACTCCACCCTGGGTTTCGCTTGCAGCGACCATGACGTTGCTTGCGTCGATTCCTTCGTCGTCGTCCGACGTGGTCAGACAGAACCCCTCGATTGGCTGCTTAAAGGCGAAGACCTCCCATGCCGCCATTTGCGGGGCAGCGGCGACGAGTTCTTCAACCACCGGAATCAATGCCCGGAGACCACCCGCACTAACTTCGAACTCCCCGCCGGTTCCGTCTTCGCCGACTGGAGTAAGGCTCCAGACCAAGTCTTTGTGGACTTTCATGAGCGCGTTCCCGACCGCGGTCGATGCGGCGCTGGTATCGGCGGAAGGACCACGTTTGAATTTAAACAGCACTTTCTGGCCCTCCTTACTTTGGAACCAATCCCAGAACTGCTGAGCAGTCCAAGCCTGCCCGGTCAACTGCTTCAATCGCGAAAAAATATTCACTTTTCGATCCTAATACGCCAGGTCACCCGGTCCCGCTCCACGCCGAAGGCTCCCAGTCCACCCAATTCCTCAGGTCGCCTCCGGGCGAGGTTCTGCCTCTTGCTCGGAGCCAAGAGTCCCTGGCCCACGGTCTAGGCGGTGGCCGCACCAGGAGCAAGTGACTCCATATTTAACTAGGAGCCGTCGACCACACGACGGGCAGTGGTTTGGCGATAAAACCGTCTCGGCGGTTTTCGCGTGCTCTATCAGCTCTTCGTCAGTCCATTCAGTCTTGGCTTTGAGCAAGGACCACAACGCCCCGGTCGCTCTCTCTAGAATGCGGACGCGGGCTTCGAGCTCGATGGTCCGGTCATCTACACGCGCCCCGTGATAGCGACCCTGATCGATTTCCAGTTGCATGTGCCTTTGGGCGAGGTAGTCGAACATTTCCATCATTTTAAGTATGGGCCTTGAACGCGACACCGGCGCTAACGTCCGTGATGAGGTGGCGCAAATCATATCCGAACTGTTTTTCGCTCGATAAAGTCATTCCTCTGTGCAAGAGGAACAAATACGAGAAGCCCTGAATGCGCACTGGCATGCGTCAGCGGCCGGGGATGCAGATGCCGAGCATGATATTTATGATGACGATGCGATCTGCGACTATCCTCAGTCAGGTGAACGCATCCTCGGGCGGAGCAATTTGCAGGCCTTGCGGAGTCATCATCCAGGTAAGCCGTCGGGGTTCAACGTCAGGCGTATTCTAGGAAGCGGCGACCTATGGATCACCGAATACACCATCACCTACCTAGGCCGCCCCGCATATACCGTGAGCATCATGGAGTTCCGCAACGGCAAGGTTGTGCATGAAACCCAATACTTCGCCGATCCTTTCGATGCGCCAACCTGGCGAAGCCAGTGGGTCCAGCTGCGAGGGTAATTGAAGCGGGTTAGTTGGATTGAGCGGGTGACCTGACGATCCAAAGTCCGTTTGCTTGAGTGCCTACCAAGAGTCGGCCGCCGAGGAGAAGACACAATCTGACGCCCGCCCTCCTCATTAATGTAGCCTCTCCGTTGACCCAAACTCGCCTCTCAGATTTACCCTCGAGCTGGCACAAGCCGCCCGTGAGGTCGATGATAAACGTTTCAGGATGCGATTCGGACAAGGCCGTCAAATTGGCATCGGTCGGGCCTGTGTCTGCCAGTTTTGATAATGAGCGGCCGCTTAAGCAAAATGTATCGCCTTTCGCGGTGCTGAGAATGCCGAAATAGGCGCCACGGGCAAGGGGCCGAGACATGATTTGAACCTCGTCCATCGGAAGATCGACAAGCTTGCTCAGGTTCGAAGAGTCGTCGTTGAGCGACCAAACCCCTCCCCGACCTCCAATGACGGTGGCTCTTTCGGTCGGCGCCAAACAGCGATAATTGATCGCCTTCCCGCTCGCGATCTGCGTGGCAGTTGGCGAATTGTCGGGAATCGACCATATGCCGCCACAGGCGATCAAAGTTCTACCCCCACCGTTTAGCACTTTGTTTGTATCCAGGGGAAGAGGGTCCATTTTGAGGTCGTCGGGAATGCCCGAAATCTTTTCGCTCGTATTTGTCTTCAAATCAAGGGCCCTGATTCCAGCGCCCTTTAGCGAGATGATGGCCCTAGTGGCCGTCTCATCAGGCGTGATCGTGAAAATGGTTGCGGTTCGGCTAACGGCGGCAATTTGGGTTGCCACTCGTCGTGACTCGTTGACCCTCCACAGCCCACGATTTCGCGTTCCGACGAGCGCTTCGGTCGCGTTGATTTGAGCAATACACTCGATGCAGCAACGGTCGAGACCGCCGATCGCGTAAGCAACGTCGGAGTCTTCGGTCAAACGCCAGAGTCCGTCAGACCTAGTGCCTACGAAGGCATGATGCCCTACCTGAGCGATACAAGTAACGTACGCGTTTCTCGGCAGTCCGGAGATTTGGGCCGGAGCGTTGTGCCCAGCTTGGACTGGTGGACACCATACCAGGGCCGCGAACACAAGCGATGAAATCATCTAATCGCCAGCTCGTCCTCGCCAAAAATGCGAGGCCACTCTTCGAGGATTTTTTCCATGTTGTCCTTCATTCGCCTTACGATTCATATGGGAACGTGAATCGACGGTTGTATAAGTTTGACGGCACTAAGGAACCGGTAAGTTACTGTTGCGTTTGGAAGCAACAGACACGGAAAAGGGCGAATGCTAGTCCGAGACTGAAATTTAGCTGTTGGGCAAAGCCGAACTGCGTTGAGGCAGACGCGGTAACTGGGTCTTATAGTCGAATGCGGATAGGCGAATAAGAAATCTAGACCGCGCCGGCCTGTGGATTCCGCAAAGCTACAATCCTAGATTTTGGACAGGGCTAGAACACTTTCCGGCCTGAGCGGACTTGTGGCCGCGACCCTTGTGCGGATTCGCGTCCTGCGCTCCTGATGGGTGCGTTACCTGAATCCGCAGACCTGATTTGCGCGAAGATAACCGTTCATCCCTCGCAAAGAATCTGGAGTCAGACCGCAGCATAGACGATCCCCGCTCCCACAATCGCCGGAATTGGGGACAAAACCCGAAGCACCAAGGGGTTGAGCCACCGAGAACACCAGAGTCCGTAGGAACCGTGCACTCGGATTGGTAGCGCCAAAATCAATAGCGAAGAAATAACGATACACCACCCTGCCACTTCGAAGGCCACGGACAGCTTTGACAAGGGCGAACGAACAATCAGCGCCGCGCCGGCAACAATCCTTAGACCCTGCTCCGTCAGCTGGAGCCGCCTATTGGAAGCGGTCAAACTCGAGGTCATTTTCTCGAAGAGTTGCAGGCAGTAGCGAGGCCACAGCGCCATCATGAAGGAAACGCCAACAAGCCAAAGTCCTGAGGCTGAAACGATGACGAGCGCGATGATCTGCACGGGTTAGTTAGGCCTCTACTTTGCGCAGACTCTTACGTTCGAGCGTACGCTTCCATGTTAATCGATTCTGACGACTCGGGGAGTGATTTTGGGAAACTGAACGAACACTTTTGGGTCGTGGCCTGGGATGATTAGGGCTGGGGTGGCGGCGAGGGTCCTCATCCGATCTTGGGCCTTCAGGTTGGACTTGGCGTCCAGGGTTTGAGCGATGGGGGCGTGCTTTTCGAGGTTTTCAAACAAGTAAACGTTGTCGCTTGCCAAAACTACCGTGCCTTGGCGGGTTTGCACGCCGAGGTACTGCGATTGAAAAGTGTGCTTGCCACCGATGTAGCTTCTCACTCCCGGCAGAATTTCTAGATCGTCGCCATTGATTAGGTTGAGCCGCCCAGCTTCGTTGATTTTGACTAGGGCCAAAACGTCGTCCACGTCGGCGCCTTCACCGCCTCTTCCACCTTGCCATGCGTCGCCGATGTAGTGCATATACTCGTCTCGCTGAATCCAAACGTGGGCTTTGGGGAATAAATCCGCTCCGTCTGCATGGTCCCAGTGGATGTGAGAGATAACGACGTCGGTGACCTGCTCAGGCTTTATATTCAGCTCGCTGATCGCTTCGGACGGGCGAACGAAATCCTTTACCGTCCAGGATTTGAAGAATTTATCTCGATAGAAACCGGAGTCGAAGAGGACGACCTTACCGCCTCCCTTGAGCACCCAAAAAGTCATCGCAATGTCGATCTTGCGGTTCGCCGCCGCACCCTGAACCAAATACTGGACAGGAAACCCAGGAACGGTAGCGAACCGAACGGCATAAACCTCGTACGTTGGAGCCCCATGTGACCCAGATGCAGCAGCTGAAGCCGTCAACACAATCGATGCGACAAGAGCAAGAAGATATTTCAAAATAGGAGCAGGCATATTCTCAACCTTGGGAGTGATCTGCTGCAGGTACATCAGCAGAACTATATAATCGGATAATCCAATACGATCATATCCCTTAAAGTAATTCCGCACCACACGATGGGTTCCACCTCTGGGTAGTTGGCACGGAAGAAGTCGCGCCTTACATGGCTCATCCGAAATCCGCACTTTTGGTAGAAGATGATGTTGTCGACTGAGAAGCTGGCCGTGGCTACAAGCATCGTGTCAACTCTTTTATGCCGCGCGTCTTCAATTACCGCAGACACTATGGCTGTACCATGTCCCTGTCCCCGTTTGTTTGCGTCGACTGCCAACAGTACAATCTCACCGGTTGTATCCCACCGTACGGCAGCCGCACCCACGAGTTCTTTGCCCAGCCAAGCCGCGTAGACGGTCAAGTCAGGATCGGAGAGTTCGCGCCGCAGCCGTTCCTCATAGGGCAAGGCGTCGAGCAGAATCGGGACAAGCAGATCGACCTCTTTAGATTCACGAAGGCAAAGCATGATTTCATTCGCGTTGAAGTCGGAACGAACCCGGGGTAAATACGTTCTGCTCAATCACGTGCGAGAATGCAAGTCCGTATCACCCTCATTACCTCAATACCCACATACCTAACACCCAAGCCACTCAATTCACGCCTTGTGCCCCTCGTTCATCGGCACGATCCAGATGTTTCGATATCGGATCGGGCAGCCGTGGTCCTGTAGGAAGATCGGGCCGGTTGGAGGTTGCGGGCCGGTGTTTCCGGTTGCGGTCGACTCTACTTTGATTTCGACATTGTCATGGATCTTGATACCGTTGTGGAAAACCGTGATATGCGGGAACTCTGTTTCTTTTCCGCTACTGTCGAACCGGGGAGCTCGGAACGTGATGTCGTAGGTGTTCCATTGCTCAGGTGGCTTGATGGCGTCCTTGTCGGGGTCTTTCTGGCTGTAGATTGCGCCGACGCCTCCAAATTTGTAAGTCGGATTCTTATAGCTGTCGAGCACTTGGATCTCGTATCGACCATGGTTGAACACGCCGCTGTTCGCCCTTCCTTGGCTCGTTTCTTTCGCCATAAGGGGGAGCCAAAACTCCACGTGCAGCTTGTAGTCTCCGAAATCGCGTTTTGTGGAGATATCGCCAGTCCCTGGCTTGACCACTAAACAACCATCGGTGATGTCCCACTTGCACTCGTCGTTGGAGCCTCGCTGCTTCCAATGGGAAGAGTCTTTGCCATTGAAGAGAACGATGGCGCCTCTGGGTGGCCTCGCCATGAGTGTGGCCCGCTGGGAAGCCAAACCGACTACAGAAATTGACGACAAGAAAGCAAGCGCAAGTGCGTACCGGATCTTCACGCTTGGGAGTCTACCAGTCGAACGGGGAAGCGTTGGAGCGGCGGAGGGAAAGCGTTGGAGCGTTGAGCCTCTGAGCGGAACGGTTGAAGTATTTCGGTCTTGGGGAGGCATTGGAGCGTTGAGGCGCTCTAGGACGGCAGGTGGGCTTTTAGACCGCACCCATCGATGTGAAGGTGGACTTAACCGCGCATCGTACGAAACAATCTCCGAATTGCCTCTTCATTGCGACCTTTGCGCCTTCGCGTGAAGATGTATTATTTTTCGCAAAGGTTAGCCAAGGTCGCAGAGGTTGGCAAAGGAAATGCGGTTTGCCTCGTCAGTTTCTTCCACACTAATGGCACAAACGGACAAAGATTCTCCCGTCGCTACTGGCATTTCCGGCTCCGGCCAATAATCCATCACTCCAATACTCGATCACTCCAACTTCGCCCAACCTACTTGCGCAAGGGGCTACGGCAGTTTGGCTTGGATGCCGACTTGGCCGAGCGTCTTGACTAACGTCGCCTCATTGCCCGATCCAACCATCGAACCTGCGATGTTGCCTTTTCGATCGATGATGTACATCGTTGGAATCCCGGGAACATTGTATAGACGCTTTGCGATGCTGTTTTTTCGGATTGCGGCGTGGTCGCCCTCTGCCGGATCGCGCACAAAGTTGAAGTCGTATTTCGTGCCGGAATTCTGTTTGATCCAACTCAGAAAATCAGGCTTTTGATCCCATGTGTTCAAACTCAGTACGACCACCCCCTGACCCTTGATCTGCTTGTAGATTTTTTCGAGGCCAGGCATGGAAACCTGGCAAGGTCCGCACCAGCTAGCCCAAAAGTCGAGCACGACTACCTTGCCCTTGAATTGACTCAGGGTCACCTTGTGGTCATCGGGCGTGTAAGCCGTAAAGTCGGGAGCTTTTTGCCCAACGGGCACGGGCTGAAAGGATATTTGCGCGCAGGCTGTCAATGCCAGCGCCAGCCCCGTAACGGACAAAGCGGTGATTCGAACGATCAACTTCATATCTGTATTGTCCCGGATAATTGGAAGAAACGAGTCAAGAAAATCTTGTGCAAAACAATCAATGCCATGCGAGCTAACATAGACCTGACTCAATGAGCGATTATCCACAGCCTGAAGGCACCAAAGTTCCGCCGGAATTGCTTCCGCCTCCGGTAAGGCTGCCACCCCCGGTGATGTCTCAGCCGCCAGCGCAGGAGCCTCCTGGGCTTGACACGTTCGAAGGCGCTTTGCGGTCGGTCTTCGTTGGCAAGAACGGAATCCGGGCCGGATGGAGCCTTTTGATTTTTCTTGGAGTGATGTTCCTCACGATCATCCCAATTGGAATCGCAATAATTGTCTTCCACGTGCCGATCTCCGGCAAGGTCCACTCGCCAGCAGAAGCGATCATTGGTGAAGTATTGTCGTTGATCTTGGTGCTCGTGCCCACGATCGTCATGTCATTCATCGAGCGAAAACGGTTTTGGAACTACGGGTTCTTGGACCGTCGAGCGTTGCGTCGGTTTGGCGGAGGGTTCTGCTGCGGGTTTGTGGCTATCTCGATTCTGATTGCGATACTTGCGGCAGGTGGCTGGATCGCATTCGATGGGCTAACCCTGCACGGGATCGACGCTCTGAAATATGCAGGACTTTGGGGAATTGCTTTTTTAATCCTCGCCGTATTCGAGGAGTCGATGTTCAGAGGCTATCCGCAATACACGTTGGCTCGAGGAATGAATTTCTGGGCTGCGGCGGTGATCCTGTCGGTCCTTTTCGGACTGTCGCACCTATCTAACCCGGGCGAAAACTGGCTCGGGATCCTTCAAGTGATGGTTGTCGGCCTTGTATTTTCGCTAAGTCTACGCCTGACCGGCTCCCTGCTTTGGGCAGTGGGCTTACATGCCGGATGGGACTGGGCGCAAACTTACTTCTATGGGACTCCCGACAGTGGCTTGGTAATGGAGGGCCACTTGCTGTCCACCCATCCGGTAGGCAATCCACTTTGGAGCGGCGGAGCCGCCGGTCCCGAGGGAAGCGTTTTGGCGTTCTTTATTTTATTCGCGGTTGGCTTCGGGGTCTGGTTCTACTGGAGACCAAAGCAACCTGCTATCCAATGACGGCGCGAACTTCGGTGCTGCCCTTTTTGTTCACGCGCCAAATGTAGGCATCCAAAACGCAGTGCGTAACCTGGGGGACCTGATTTTATTTGCGGTAATTTGCGGTTCGCTGTGTTTCCCTCCGAAAATACTGATTTGAGCCCGCTTAGGCGAAACGGGGCCCGCGTCTTCGAAGTAAATTGAGCAATGCTTGGAATTACATTGCTGTCGCTTGGGCTAGGCTTTTCGGCTCAGGGCGCCAATGCTGCTTTCGCGGTTGGGGCCGATGTGCTGCTTTTGCGCCACCCAACCGTCAACCGAACCAGTATCGTCTTTAAGTTTGCCGACAACCTCTGGGAGGTACCTCGTGGTGGCGGCGATGCGATCAGGCTCACGTCGGCACCGGGCGTCGTCGGCGATCCGTTCTTCTCGCCCGACGGAACGAAAATTGCCTTCGCGGCGAACTATGACGGACATTCGAACATCTATGTGATTCCCGATCGTGGCGGCATTCCGAACCGTTTGACCGCTCATCCGTCGCCAGAAACCGTAACCGGCTGGACGCCCGACAGCAAGTACGTAGTTCTTTCTTCGCACATGCTATCCAACACCGATCAGCCCCGGCTGTTCAAAGTATCGGCCGACGGCGGATTTCCAATCCCGTTGCCCTTGCCAAGTGGCACCCAGGCTTCGTATTCCCCAGATGGAAATCATCTCGCCTACGTCCCCGGCTTTAAGTGGGAGAGCGCATGGAAACGGTATCGAGGCGGACAAGCCTATAAGATTTGGATTGCCAACCTAGCGGATTCGCGGGTCAAGGAAATTCCCAGAAAGAACTGGAACGACGAACAACCCGCCTGGTTCGAGAATAAAATCTTCTACCTCTCTGATCGAACTGGGCCAGTTGGTTTATACAGTTTCGACCTAAACACGAACTCCGAACGGGCCGAAGTGCCCGGCGTCGGATTCGATCTCAAGTCCCTAACCGCTGGCCCGGATGTTCTGGCTTACGAAAAGCTCGGATCAATACATCTGTTCGATCCCAAATCTCACAAGGACACAACTGTTCACGTGTCGGTTCACGGAGATTTCACCGACGTGAGGCCAAAGTTCAAGGACCTAACGCCAAACATCGATTCGGCCGCGATATCTCCGAGTGGAAACCGGCTCGCGATTGCGGCGCGAGGTTTCGTAATGACCGTTCCGGCCAAGAAAGGCGATGTACATGCGACCGACGAGACCCAAGGAGTGCACCGACGTGATGTGAGCTGGTCACCTGACGGTAAGACGATTTCGTACATAACAGACGTTGCCGGTTACCGGCAACTTGGACTATGGGATTTACAATCCGAGAAGGAAAAGCGGTTCGATATCGGCGACGGACCTGAACTCTACTCGACGCCGGTTTGGTCTCCCGATTCATCAAAGATTGTCTATACCGAGTATCGCGGGGTCGTCTGGGTGTTCGACGTCAAGACAGGCAAGAGCACGAAGGCTTGGAAGTGGGAACTCGCGAGTGGCCCGTCGCCGCTGGTCTGGTCGCCTGACTCAAAATGGCTGGCTTACTCGGACAGCCTTCTTAGCAACTTCCATGTGATTTGCCTCTTCTCGTTGGAGTCTTGGAAATCGACTCGCGTCACGGACGGGCTGGCAGATGCAATATCACCGATTTTCGATCGTGGGGGCAAGTATCTCTACTTCCAGGCGAGCACCCATGTGGGTCAGTCAGCGACCCTCGGCGACTTGTCCCAATACAACAACCCGAATCCGGTCTATTCGCTTTACGCCGTACTGCTGAAGAAAGGGTTGCCGAACCCCCTTCAACCTGAGAGCGATGAGGAGGCGGTCGCTGCCCCTATTGGGCCTGCCAAACCGCCGAGTGTCGCCAAGCCTGTGGTTGAACTCAAAACGCCATCACTAGACCTCGATGGAATTCAGGACCGGGTCATTGCGCTGCCAACTCCTGCACAAGTCTATGTGGGCCTCGAGCCAGCTGCGCCAGGCAGCTTCTACGCGCTTGTCGCACGACCGGTGAGTAACCCCGAGCAAGTGTCGCCGCTGCAAACCGCGTTTAAATTCGACTGGGCGACCAAGGCGCTTGCGCCTTCTTTCCAAGCGGTTACCGGTCTTCAGACTACTTCCGACGGATCGAAGGTCCTCGTCACCCGCCTCAATCAATACTTCATCGTTCCAACCGCCGCACCGGTTCCTTTGGAGAGCGGGGCCATCAACCTCCAGGGACTGTCTGCGAAAATCGAGCCTATGAAAGAGTGGGCACACATCGTCCACGAAATCTGGCGCGAGGCGCCCCTCCATTTATATTCGCCGATTACAAACGGCATCGATCCAAAGGAAATGGAGAAGCGGTATCAGGCTTTCCTACCGAATATCGTGTCGCGAGACGACCTGAACCACCTCATCGACGATATGCTCGGCGAACTCTGTGTTGGTCATGAGTTCCCGGGTGGTGGCGACATTCCCTCGGCGCCTCGTGTGAGCGGAGGGCTGCTAGGGGCGGACTACGAGTTTGCCAACGGGCGCTATCGGCTCACCCGTGTCTACGATGGCGAGCACTGGAATCCCGGTTTGTATTCACCCCTCAACCAACCTGGCGTGGATGCAAAGGCAGGCGAGTACATCCTTGAAATCGATGGGAGGCCGCTCGCGACGTCCACCGATATCTACCTGAGTTTAGAGAATCGGGCAGGTAAGCAAGTGAAGATCAAGATTGGGCCGAAACCCGACGGAAGCGGCTCACGTGAGGTGACGGTCGTACCTGTCGCCGACGAGTCAGCGTTACGTAGCCGGGCGTGGAGCGAAGATAATCGACGGTTGGTAGAAAAGGAAACTCACGGTCGAGCCGGCTACGTTCACGTCCCCGATACGACAGTCGGAGGATGGGTGGAGTTCAACCGGTACTACTATGCGCAGACGGGACACGATGGAATCGTGGTGGACGAGAGGTTTAACCATGGAGGATTCTTCAACGACTTCATGATCCACGAAATGCAAAAGACGCTTTTTGCGTACTTTGCCCCGCGATATTTCGAAGATGCGCCAACGCCCGCGACTGGAATCTATGGCCCGAAAGTGTTGATGGTCAACGAGTTCGCCGGTTCGGGAGGCGATATGTTTCCCTGGCTGTTCCGCCAAGCGAAGATCGGTCCGGTGATCGGCAAGAGAACCTGGGGCGGCCTCGTCGCAGTCTCGGCCATCCCGCTCGTGGATGGCGGCACCTACACCGCTCCGGACTTCGCTTTCTACGACCACCGAACTGGAAAGTGGGACGTCGAGAACTGGGGTGTCGCCCCCGACATCGAGGTCGATCTCGATCCATACGAGTGGCGCAAAGGCCGCGACTCCCAGCTAGAACGGTCGATCGAAGAGATCAACAAACTCCTAACCCGCTACAAACCAGACCCTCACAAACGCCCCGCATACCCGGATAGAACGAAGATAGACATCCGGCCTTAAACGAGAAATAGGGGCAGCCTCAGCTGCCCCTATTCATTGGTTCCGTGCCGCCGTTCTTGCTCGTACGCAGGTTGTCAACCTGCAATTGTTTACGGCCCGCGTAGGCGGGGGTTCTGTGCCGCCGCACTTGCTTGTAATCCTGCCGTCAACTCGTGATCGCCAGCCGCCGCCCTGGCCGTCGGTTTCGTGACGCCGTTCTCGTTTGTATCGAAGCCGCCAATTCCCATGGAGGGATATATTCCATGCTCAGACCGGATCCAACGACTCCGGCAATCTCCGGCTGAACACATCCACATCTTCCGCATACCCGGTGTAAAAATCCTGAATCTGCCGAGGCGGAAAAGCAAAGTTGACCAGGTAGTCGACCTCGCCAACGCTTGGCCGAACTTTGAAGGCGAGCGACTCCTCCGACACTGGATACTCTGCCGCAATGCCGTTTTTATTCCCGCGAGCATCAAGCCGGACCCAACTGCCTCTTTCGGGATCGAAGATCGTGTTGAACCCGTGAAGGGAATACCCCTCATCCAGAGTTTCACCCAGAAGGAGCCGTTGGTACGCGAGTCCAGAAGGGATACCCATCGCCCGAAGAATTGCGGCCAATAAATGCGCCTTGGCAAAACAGAGACCATGGCCCGCCGCGAGCACCTCCGACGCGGTTCCGGGTGTAGTACGACCTTGAACGTCATACGTATGGCCTATTTCGTCGCGGACAAAATGGTAGGCGTCTGCAGCAGACCCAAAACGCAGGACAAGACGTTGTATTTCCGGATGACAGGATTCCACCCACCGGTCGTGGCTAAGGTAATCGTCCTCAGGATGCGCGCGTCTCATTTC
>Ga0206958_1251_pt1 | contig 13028 bp, 3 predicted proteins | sample Alteio_BWOrgHeat_33_FD_152968 | JGI IMG/M metagenome (GOLD analysis project Ga0206958, IMG submission 152968) | Enriched cells from forest soil in Barre Woods Harvard Forest LTER site, Petersham, Massachusetts, United States -... | ecosystem: Environmental > Terrestrial > Soil > Temperate forest > O... | reverse complement strand
CCCGAAGTCGCCAAAATCTCACCGCCGACAAATCCGGTAATGGTTGAGGTGAGGGCGGGATTGGCATCGCCTACGTTCTTGGATTTATTATCGGCAGTTACAGTCAGGGCTGCCTGGTTGACTACGCCGGCGTTATTATCGACAAAGGTTACGGCATAGTTGCCGCCGCCGTTGCCATCAGTTACGGCATCGGCGCTAGCGGTCAGGTTCTTGCCTGCACCCGCATTCTTATTGTCATAAACTTGTGTCCAGGTTGCTGTATCGCCTGCGGCCAGGGTGCCGCCGGTAAGTGTGGCGAGAGTGGCGGATGATGTATCTCCGTCATAGGTCTTGGTGTTGGCCTGGGCGGTCACCGTGATGGCACGGGTATTGATGACACCGGCATTATTATCGACAAAGGTAACGGCATAGTTGCCACCACCGTTGCCGTCAGTTACGACGTCGGCGCTAGCGGTAATGTTCTTGCCTGCCCCGGCATTCTTATTGGCATAAACTTCGGTCCAGGTGGCGGTGTCGCCTGCGGCGAGGGTGCCGCCGGTAAGGGTGGCGAGTGTTGCCGAGCTGGCGGAGCCATCATAGCCTTTAGTGTTGGCCTGGGCGGTCACCGTGATGGCGCGTTGGTTGATAACGCCGGTGGTATCGGCAACGAAGGTTACCGCATAGTTGCCACCGCCGTTGCCGTCGGTGACGGTACCAGAGGCGTTCAGGGTTTTGTTGGTGCCGGCATTTACGTTGGCATATGTTTCGCTCCATGCGGGGGCAGTATCCCCAGCAGCCAGCGAGCCAGCGGTGATGGTGCCGGTTGCAGCAGCGGTGTTGGTGTTGTCATAGCCCTTGGTATTGGTGGCCGCAGTCACGGTGATGGCACGTTGAGTGACTGCCAAATTATCTCCGGCGTATGTGATAGCGTAGTTAGTATTATTGCTATTGGTTAGCGTTCCTTGAGTGATGGCATAGTTGCCGACATCCAATCTATTGGTGTGGGTTGCAGCGGTTCCCGCCCCGCCATGTGCTGTGGTAAGTGTACCGGAGAGGGTATCGGCGCCCACCAGCCCGCCCGCATTGACGCCATAAGTGAGTGCGGCGATATTATTGCCATATATCACGCTCTGCCCGGCAGTGGCGGTGACGGTTATTCCCTTGGCGCTGAGAGTCAGGTTATCGCCGACATAAGTGATCGCATAGTTGTTTCCGCTATTGCCATCGCTGATGCCCAGAGTGCCCTGACCGATGGCATATGCGCCATGGCTTACATCGAAATTGTTGGCATGGCTCAGCACAACCCCGGCGACATGGCCGTTGGTGCTAAGCGCACCGCTGAAGCTATCCCCCGCCGCCAGCGCGGTATTGGTGTAGGTCAGTGCGCCCAGAGTATCGCCGTAGGTTGCACCTTGGGCGTTGGCGGTGATGGTGATCGATTTAGTGGTAATATTCGCGGTGGTGGTGGCGGTATTCGCAGCCAGGGTATAGTTGGCCGCATCGGCGCCAGAGATAGAGAGGCCTGCCACCGTCACCGTTTTGCCGTTGGCGACATTCTTGTCGGAGAAGGTGATGCCGGTATTGGCGACGGTCAATACATCGCCCGCAACCCGGTTATCGGATAAGTTGACCCCGGCAGCGGCGGTGGTCCCGTCATATACTTTGTTGGTGGCCCCGGTGGCGGCTGCCGTCACCGTCAGGGTGGCCTGATTCACCGTGAGGGCGCCGGTGTTATAGGTGATGGTGCCGGTGCTGAAACCGTTGTCCCAGGTTATGCCTACGCCGGAGAGAGTCATGGTATGGACGGTATTGGCGGTATAATAGGTGTTAGTGCTATTCAAGGTGCCGCTTACGGTTATGGTGCCGCCGGAGAGGCTGGCTATATCCCCGCAGGCCCCGGCGGTGCAGGTATAGGTGACGGCCACGCTCCCCACCGCATCACCCGCCGCTCCGTATGTCACCGTCTGGGCAGTCTCCGTCAGCGTGATGTTCTCAGGCGTTGTAGCGCTACTATAGAACCACGTATTCCCGCTGGCACCGGTGGTGGTCGGATAGGTTGTGCTATTGACGGTGGTGGTGGGAAGCAATGTGCTGGCACCATGGGTATCCGAGCCGGCGGCGGTGGAATATATATGCCAAGTGGCAGTTCCCGTACCAGCAACCACCGCATTTGCCCCATCGTTAGTATCGTTATTAATGAAATTCCCGCCCGCCGCCAACACGATCGAATTGCCGGAATTAGCCGTCGATGCGATCTTCGCATTCTGATCGAGCGTGATATTGCCCGAAGTAGTAACCGCGGTTAAAGTTTTCGTCCCATCCGTCTGCGCCCCAGTAAACTCAATATTCCCGCTCGAAGTCTGAATCGTAGTATTCGATCCCAGCGTCTGCGTCCCAACGGTTATGTTGCCGGTCCCATTCGTCCGACCAATGGTGATCGATCCGGCAGTGATGTTGCTGAGGATTCCGGTGTCGATATTCAGCGTCTCATTGTCATTCGCCACGCCGATGGTGGTGGTGGCGGTGCGTGGCGCGAAAGTAACGTTGCCGGTTGTAGTAACATTCAACGGCCCTAAAAGGGCTTCGATAGTATTGGCATTGAACGTAACATTGCCGGTATCCAAACCGCCGCCGATGGTGGTTCCGTTGAAGTGTAGATCATTGCCTCCCGTGCCGGCGGTGCCGGTTATGGTGACATTACCGGCACCATTAACATATATATTGTTGTTAAACCCACCCACCCCGGCATTATATGCGCTGGAAAAGGTATTATTACTGGTGCCGGCAAGCACTACACTCCCATCATTGGTGCTTATGCCATTACCTCCTGAATCGCTATCCAGGCCTATACCGTAAGCATAACTTGTTGTACTGACTCCGCTGATGCCGGTGATGTTGATTTTTGTCGCGGTGCTGCCGGTTTCAGTGGATTGAATGCTGCCGCCATGATAGATTGCTACACCCGCTACGTTGCCGGGACCAGAGCCGCCGGTGCCAGTCAAAGACATGACGCCAGTACCGGAACTAACAGTGCTGTGCTCACCAACACCTATGCCAACGTTTCCATAATATGTTCCTGCAGTATCACCGGCTCCTCCCAGGCCATGCATAGTGATATTGCCGCTGGTGCTCTCTATAACCGAACTGCCAATAGCCCATATGCCGTCTAGATCACCAATGCCGGAGCCGGAATACCCTGTTCCGTTCATGATGATATTTCCCGCGTCGGAAGAAACTGTAGCGCCATTTATAAGAATACCTTGCGGGTTAGAGGCAGTTCCCACCGCATAACCGCTGCCCGCAGTAATCGCAGCCGATCCACCGCCCATGGTGATGTATCCACCGTTGGAAGTGATATTCCCGGTATCGGTGATGGCACCACCGCCGGCAGCATAATTTGAATCGAACAGCACGTTCAGCAGGTTGCCGCCGCCGCTGCTGGCGATGGTGGCATTGTCGATGATGTCAGTGCCGGCCTGGGCGGTGAGAGTCGAAGTGCCGCCCGATGATTTAGCGGCCAGCGCGGTCAGCGTAACACTACCATTGCTGATAAGAGTCAGGTTGCCGGTGTTGAGCAGCGCAGTGTCGGCGGAATTTACAGTCATGTTGCCCGCATTGGTATCGCCGATGGTCAGGGTCTTGCCCGAACCCCAGGTCATATAGCCGAGCGTAGTATCAGAAAGCACGAGGCCGCTCGCGCCGCTGCCGACCGTGATTGGCGTCGTTGCCGTATACTCGGCGACCGTCAGGTTGCCGATGCTGTTTATGTCATTGGCCTGGGAAAGTTTAATGCTGTCGGTGCTGATGGTTATGCTGCCGCTGCCGGTGGTTTGGATGGCATTGGCGTTGGCGACGACGACTCCATAAGTGGTACCGCCGGTTCCGGGAATGCCGTTGATAGTTATGTTTCCGATACCGGTGGTTTTTATGGTGCCACCACCAAAAGCATTACTTACAGCTACACCGCTGTCTGTACTGATGCCCGAAGCGCTGCCGCTGCCGGTTACGATGATATTACCGTTATCGGTTGAGACGGTGTTATGTGCGGCGAGGTAAACGCCAAATTCGTCGCTGCCGCTGCCGCTTCCGGTGCCGTTTATCGCTATAGTACCCATGCCGGTGGTGGTGACTACGGCATTTCTCGCCATAGCCACGCCGACGTTAAAGTTACCTGAGCCATTGCCGCCGTTGCCGGTTATGGAAATATCGCTACCGCCAGTAGAAGTTACGCCAATACCTAAACCCACGAAAACGCCGTAATTAGAAGCTACCCCGTCGGCGCCAGTGCCATTCAAAGTAATCGTGCCATTCCCGGTGGTGGAAACATTGGCACCGAGTGATACCCCGACACCCTCATCGTCACCACTGCCAGTACCGTTGAGATTAATTGTGCCGGTGCCGTCGGTTGTGATAGTGCCGTAGGTTTCGATGCCGTTATTGGTAGAAGAACTGTTATACCCTATACCTTTTATACTGATATTGCCGCCGGTGCCGCTATTGGTAGCATCCAGATTGCCGTTTAAAAGAACACCATCGGTCTGCGTTGTAATGCCGTATGCGGATCCGGAGGGAAGTCCAGCGACAAGCGGCCCGCCACCGATGTAGATGTTGCCGCCCGCAGTGGTGATGTTACCCTCGATATCCACATAACCGCTATGGTTGCCACCATTATCGGCATCGAATACGACGCCTAATTTATGGCTGCCGTCACCGGAAATGGACGCGCCGGAATTCATGACAATATCGGTGGATTGCACAGTTAAAACGGCATTGGCGTTTGCGGTGTTGGTTATCGCGGTGCCGGTATCGAAATTTATGATGCTGCCAATCAGTTTCAAGCTGGTAATCGGGCTATCCCAGGTATAATTGCCGACAGTCATTGCGCCTGCGCCGGCGGAACCGATTATAACGGTCGGAGTGTTGATGAGATCCAAAGTCGCTTGAGGAATATATACCGTTCCGCTTGCATTATCGCCGGCGCTAAAGGTCACGGTATTATTGCTGGTATATGGCGCGAAGGTAATGCTACCGGTGCCGGAGGTTGTGATGGTGGGACTATTAGCGAAAGTGGGGGCAACATCGCTCGTAAAGGAAATATTGCGCGTTTGTGCACCACCGATGGTGGAACCTGATACATCTATGCCATATGAGGTAGTCCCGATAAAATCTATATCGCCGCCACTGGTGGTTTTGATAGTGGCATTGCCGGTCTCTATATCATCAGATGCGGCGCCGGTGCCGGTGATGGTTATACTACCATTCGCCGCTGTGATTGTGCTCGCATTATCGATTTCTGTGCCGTAATAACTGCCGCCGCTTCTTTCTCCAGTTCCCGTCAGGGCAATGGTGCCGTTGCTATTGGTTTTTATGGTTGAGCCAAAAATACCAAGGCCGATGCTGCCGCTGGAATACCCAGTACCGTTCACCGATATATTCCCACCTTGGCCTGTCCCGGTGGCGTCCAATGTTATATTGTTAAGATAAACCCCGGCGTTGGGATAAACCACATCGCCAGTGCCGGTTAAGAATATATTGCCGCCATTGCTGGTGATGTTGCCGCCTAGCGCTACTGCGCCGCTGCCGGTCATGGTGACGTCGGCGTTATTAGTTATGATAGCGCCGCTGGTGACAATATCACCGCCCGTGATGCTGAGAGTTCCGATGGACGTAGTGCCGCCGATGGTGTTCAAGGCAACCGTGCCAGTTCCGGCGTTGATAGTGAGTCCATAATGATGCCCGGCGGCACTATCGACCGCAGCACCGAGGGTTATATTGCTATTGCCGGCGCTGGAATCGAGTGTTACGGTTTTGCCTAGCGTCAGAGGAGCGTTATATGCCTGGGTACCGCTGGTGGTTACATTACCACCTAAAGCGACTGCATGAGAGCTGTTTACTGCGAGATTATTCAAATGCGCACTGCTGCCGATATTATCGTTCAGGCTAATAGTGCCGGAGCCTGAATTCAATGTCAGGCTATCGGTACCGGCGGCATTCCCGTCATCGATAGTGCTGAAGGTGATATTGCCGTTGCCGGCGGTGGTATCAACGGTGACGCCGGTTGTGATGGTCGCTGCCGGGGTTATGTTGACATTGCCGGTGCCACCCCCAGCATTGCTGGTGGTTATATTGCCGCCTAATATGGCGCTGGAGCCGGAAACACTTAAAGAACCGAGCGCGCTGCCCCCGCCCACCGCGCCACCAAGGCTCACGCTTCCCATTGAGGTATTTAGGGCAAGGCTGTGCGTTCCGTTGCTGCTATCATCAATCGTGCCGCTGAATCCGATGGTGCCGCTGCCGGTGGTGTAGGTTGTATCGGCGGTCAGTGTCACCGGCCCGGTTATGCTTATACCTCCTGTGCTTGCGGCGGTGATGTTTCCTGTAACAACTCCGCCGGTGCCGGTTATGCTGACCCCGCCGCTGCCGGCAGTGATGCCTGCGACATTTACCCCTAGGTCGATGCCGGTTCCGGTTCCGGTCATTGAGACTGAGCCGGTGCCGCTGGTTCTGATAGCGCTGTCGCTGGTGATCCCGTAGCCGGTACCGCTGCCATATCCCACTCCAGCTAATGTGATATTCCCCCCGCTGCCGCTTGTCGCATCCAGGGTTGAACCGGTTAAAGTGATGCCGTTTGCATAATTCGCATCGCCGATAGCACCGCCAGTGCCGCTTATGGTTATAGCCCCGCCGTTGGTGGTAACGTTGGAGTCCTGCAGCAATATAGCGCCGCCAGCGATACCAGTGTTGGAGGTGAGTGCTACCCCACCGCCAGTGTTTACGATATTGGCATTGTTGAAAAATATATCGTCGGCGCTGGAAACAGCAATAGTGCCGCCACCGGATGTAATCGTATCCTGCCGGCTGCCATTGGTTGCATATATGCCTTGCTGCCCACCACCGCCAGTGCCGGTTAACCCGATAGTACCGCCGCCACCGGTTACAATAACCGATCCGCCATGAAGATAAATGCCATACCCACCACCGCTATCTCCAGTGCCGGTTATTGATATATTGCCATTGACACCGCCAGCACCCCTTGCATCTATGGTAACACCCAGCAATTCGACTCCGGCGCTATAACCGCTATCCCCGGTGCCGATAAGGCTGATATCATGGCCGTGGGTTTCGATATTGCCGCCGTCCATGTATATGGCATTTGCGCCGCCATTGGCATTTATGGTTACCGCTATCGGGCTGCTGCCGGATGCGCCGATATTAAGGCTATTGAGTGCTATATCTTTATTACTGTTGACGGTCACCGCACCATTGGCAGTAATGCTAACGCTATAAACCCCACCATTGTTATTACCGGTTATGGAAACCGCCCCGGTATCGGCAGTTACTGTGGCGCTGACGATGCCATATCCATCCCCGCCAGTGCCACTTAAGGTTACAGTGCCAGCATGATTGGTTATGATCGCTCCTGCCGCAATCCCGTTACCTGAGAAATTACCCGGTGAAGCCCCAATGCCCGTTATCGATATATTGCCGCCGCTGGTGCTGGCTGCATCCAGAGTTGAACTGCTAAGATTGACCCCGGCAGCATAATTTGTATCGCCAGTTGCGGCATGTGCACCACCGCCAAAGGTGATATTACCGCCGCTGGTGGTGATATTCGAATTAGTCAGCGATACCGCACCGCCGCCATTTGCATTATTTGGATCAAGCACCACCGCACCACCAGCGCTGACTATATTGGCGTTGTTCAGATATATATCATCGGTGCTGGATATGGTTGTAGCCCCGCTGCCGGATATAATCGTATCCTGCTGGCTGCCATTGGTAATATAAATACCCGGCGATATGCTTCCTGCCCAGTTACCGCCAGTGCCGGTAAGAGCGATGGTACCGGTGCCATCGGTCTCTATCACCGAACCACCATGAACATATATTCCATAATCGCCACTGCCACCATTATTGCCAGTACCATTCAGCGATATATTTCCGCCGCTGCCGCCGTTCCTGGCATCGAGAATTGTATTATTCAGTTCGATGCCGCGGCTAAGGGTAAGGTTGCCGTCACTGGTGTTGACGTTATTGTCCGAACCGCTGCCGATCATGGTGATATTGCCACCGGCGGTGATAATCTGGCTGCCGGAGGCCATGTATATTGCACCGCCGCCACTGGCTTGATTCGCATTCATGGCAACACTGCCGCCGTTTAACGAGATGGTGTGGCCGTTGTTTATAATGTCGGTAGCGGCGCTCAACGTAAGATTGTTGGCGGTGGCACTGGTAATATCGGCATCAATGGTGATTTTGCCGCTGCTGGTTGTTATAACAACATTTGTGGTGCTAAGTGCGGTAACTATAGTATCAGCACCAACTGTGGAACTACCATCACTGGCACTAGGACTTATATTGCCATTACCATCGTTATTTATGTTGTTGTCGCCACTGGCAATGATATCCAAATCATCCGGATCGAGGAGCCAAGTTCCGGGAGTGCCTTTGGGTGCTGACGCATCGACCATGCCGTTATGTCCATTGCTATCTGTGAGGCTTAAGACTTTATGCCCCGAAGTTTCGACGAATCCGCCGTTGCCGGCATTCGGGCCGCCTTTGGCGGTGATGAGGCCGAGGAAGTTGGTGTAGTTGTCGGACCAGACGGCGACGTTGCCGCCGTTGCCGTTGTCGGTGGCGCTGGCGTTGATGGTTGCGCCGTTTTCGACGACGGTTGCCAATGCTGTTGGGGTTGTTCCGGCTCCATGGAAATCGCCGCCGATCTTTATGTATCCGCCGCCGTTGGTTCCTGAGGCGTCTATATTTGCACCGGATAATATTCCGACATGGTCACCAAGGACGGATATGTTGCCGCCGGTTCCACTTTGATTGGTCGCATCGAGTTTTCCACTCACCAATACGGTGCTGGTTCCCGGTTTGGTTCCTTTATTGTCCGCTATGTTGCCCTTCACGGCATTGCTGCCCTCAGCGTAAATAAGTATCTCGCCGTTATGTTCCTGGAACGCCGGGGTTTCGATTTTGCCTGATACTGTGATCAAGCTATTAATGATACCCCTGGCGGCGGCGGCGGTTATCTTCACTGTGCCGCCATCGGCCTCGATATTGCCGCTGTTCTGAACCAGTTGATTGGTAACGGCAGGGTCGGTGATGGCAACTTCCATCAGCTTATCGCCGTAGAAGTCGAGAGTGAAGGTATCGCCCGAAGACATCTGCACTTTGCCGAGATTGGCGGTGATGACGCCGCTGTTTTTAACATTAGGGGCAACCAGCCCTACTAACCCCGCATCCTGGGCGGTGATGGTTCCCTGGTTCTCTATTGTTGCATTGGAGTTACCACCAGGAGTGAAATGCAATTTTCCTCCGGCCATCACGTCAGCGTTGGATACATCCGAAGTAGTGGCTAAAATCCCATTCACATCCACCCGCGAACCCTTGCCGAAAAATACCCCGTTCGGATTAATGAGAACGATATTGCCGTTGGACGACAGCGTTCCCAAAATTTGGGAAGCGTTCATATCATGCACCCGGTTCACCGTCAGCGATGAACTGGTCGGATCAACAAACTTCGTCGTCTCCTTGCCACCGATGTTGAAAGAACTCCAATCAATCACCGCGTTCTGCGATTTCTGGTTTATGGTTTCGCTGTTGCCGGAATTGCTGATCGTCGCGCTCCCCGCCGAGGCTACATTACTCCCACCATTCGGAGCCGGATTCTGCAATACCGGATTAGCATACCCATATGGTACCGGCGATAAATACACCACCAGCGTCACCACCAAGTAACCTACAAAACTCTTGAAAAGGATGGTTCTCATCTTGCCCTAAAACGGATTTCTACCATCACATTCTAGCGCAAAATCGTTAACAAAACGTTAACTAACTGGTTATTATATAAAGATTGTTCTAGGGGATTTACCTAAAGTTTGTATGACATTTGAAGTAAATACCGCGGGCTTTTGCCCTTGACGCCGGAAGAGTCTGCTATACAGGCAAAACAATCAAGAGACATAATTGGACCTTCAAGAAACGGCTATTATACAAGAACGCCTATTATCAATATCTTACTGGCCCAATATGGATGTCGTCACTGAATGATATTTAATATTTATGTTTGATTTTCCCGGCGTGACACTTATGTTATCTTGCCTTTTTTAGGAGAGGTGGCCGAGTGGTTGAAGGCGTCAGTCTCGAAAACTGATATACGGGCAACCGTATCGAGGGTTCGAATCCCTCCCTCTCCGCCAACATATTGATATATAAGGATAATATAGAGATATAGGCCGTGAGTGGCGGTGTCGCCGGGGTTGTTTTGACACCGAACCAGAGAAGGTTGATCAACGGCCGGATTTAGGCGGATTCCTAAGAATTATCTCTGTTTGCGATTTTGGCGGTTCGGTTTGGTATTTTCAGGCTATGCGGAGAGTACGGTTCTGATCTGCCCATTCCATCGGGAGTTCGATGTGCTTGAGAAGTTTTTCGGTCGTGAGATCGACGGGTTGTTTCCCGCCGATTATTGATTCCACTATGTTAGGTGCAAGGAATGCAAGTGGGAGAAGGCTTGCGATATAACGATCCGAGACTTTTTCACAGCTGGAGAGTGTGCTAATAGATTTTCCTGATATCAGTTCATCAAACCATTTATGTGCCTTAGCAATAATTTTGATTAATGTCGGATCGAGCCTGGAAGCAGCAGCTCCTCTGATTACCAGCCGCATCTCAATTCCCCGACGCTTCATCTGCATCGGAATATCACGGGTGATTGTAATAGGCTCAGACATCTTTACCTCTGCCGATATCAGTGGTGCCAACGATATGGTGATCCGGATGCCATCCGGTCGCAGATCCACTCTACGAACCATATCCGGAATAATATTTTTCGCCTCCTGTTCGGATTTCAGCTTGCGGCTTATATCACGAGCCGCATCAAGTAGGGATGGAATATGATTAACATCAACTCCTCTTTCCCTTAATGCATCGGTAATACCGGCATGATCTCCAAGAATTTGCCTGACAGACTCGGTCACGGTCATTTCAATCTCCTGTGCTGGCAATCTCCATCCGATTTTGTTCTTATCAAATATACCGGTAGTAAGATGTCTGGAGATATAATATCGATAACGCTGCCCCTTCTTATTCGCATGGCTAGGAGTAAGACCTTCTCCCAACTCATCAAATAATTTCATGATAAGAATGCTGGATTCGGTTTTTCTCATAGGTGATTTTATTATCGGTGCATGTTCCTTCAGTTGATTTTGCACTTCGTCCCATATTGATTGCTCTATGATCGGGTCATGCTGACCGGGATGGCAAATATCCTTATGCCTTATCTGGCCGATATAGATCGGATTTGAGAGTAACTTGTATAAACCGCCGCGAGAGAAGGATTCTCCAATTACTTCTGTACCATCCTTCTTGATTCTGGTCTTCGAGTGGATTCCTTTATTATCTAGCTCCTCTTTCAGTAACCGGACACAGCCCAGTTCCAGATATCGCTGGAACATATAACGAACAATATCGGCTTCCGCCGTATTTATTAATAGTTTCCGTTCCTTAACGTCATAGCCGATGGGAACGTGACCGCCCATCCATATACCTTTAGCCTTCGAGGCGGCAATCTTATCGCGGATGCGCTCGCCGGTGACTTCCCTTTCAAATTGCGCGAATGAAAGCAGCACGTTGAGTGTAAGTCTTCCCATAGATGTCGTGGTATTAAAGGATTGCGTAACGCTGACGAAAGTTACTTGATGCTTATCGAACACTTCCACCAGCTTGGCAAAATCCATTAATGATCTGGTAAGCCGATCAATTTTATAAACGACGACGATATGCACTTTCCCGGATTTGATATCTTCCATTAGCTTCTGAAGACCCGGCCTTTCCAAATTGCCTCCGGTATATCCGCCATCGTCATAATGATCTTTTACCAAAATCCATCCTTCGGATTTTTGACTCTGGATATAGGCAAGGCACGATTCTCTCTGTGCATCCAAGGAATTAAACTCTTGCTCCAGCCCTTCCTCATGGGATTTTCTGGTATATATCGCGCAGCGCCGGGTTATAGGCTTCATGCTGCTTTCCCCTTTAATCCGAAAAATAGCGGCCCGGACCAGCGGACGCCGGTAATGATCCTGGCAACCTCGGATAATGACCGATATTGCTTACCTTGAAATAATATCTCTCCCTCCAATATCGCCACTTCATAAGTGACGCCATGCCATTCCCGGATAAGTTTGGTTCCGGGTTTCAATGATGCGGGTGGCTTAGGTAAAGATTTATCGCTGGCAATATTATCGATCACCGATGCGAGAAATTTATGAGTTGATAGCTTTAATCCACCCATAACTTGCTCTTGCATCTTGTATGCAATCGCTCGAACCATCAACTGTCCGCTAATCTTAAATGGAGGTTCAGTTTTATAAAACTTCCGCCAGAGTTCCACCAGTTCTTGACGATCAAGGCCGTGAAGCCTTGCCAGTTCCCCGGCAAGGCTTCCTTGATTTATACCTGACCGCTTCATTACCGGCTCCCGGCGATCCTATATATCTTCCCACGAGTTTCCTTGTAATGAGTAACCGGAAGGCCAAGCTTCTTCTTTAGCGCTCCGGATATCACTCCCCTGACGCTATGCTTCTGCCAGCCGGTAGCAGAGATAAGTTCCTCTATAGTCGCTCCTTCTGGACGTTCCAGCAGAGTAATAATTTTTGACTGCTTGGAATCCTGCTTTTCTGGTTTCTTTCCGGTACTGTGACTCTTTGTCGGGGTCAGCCGGTTTGATTTATCAGACTTTGTATTTTTCCGGGATATTTTAGGTTTTTTGTTAATATCTTTATTAACAATCACGCTCTTTTTCTTCGATTTTGGCATTATTTCCTCCTTGTGTTTATGCCGGCGGCACCATGCCGCCGGTATGGACAGCAACGCTCTTCCTGCAAGGGAAAGCCAGTCCTTTCTGCAATTAAATGCAGATTTATGAGGCCTAGAGCCAGAATCCATAGAAACTATAGGATATTTGTCTGATCACAAAGCCAGTACGCTTGGATAAATCCTAGGTTTAGTGACCCACTCTAAAAACTGCGACATACTATCAA